>Ga0070660_100003189_pt1 | contig 11274 bp, 10 predicted proteins | sample KBSC33metaG_FD_64670 | JGI IMG/M metagenome (GOLD analysis project Ga0070660, IMG submission 64670) | Corn rhizosphere microbial communities from Kellogg Biological Station, Michigan, USA - KBS C3-3 metaG | ecosystem: Host-associated > Plants > Roots > Rhizosphere > Soil ... | reverse complement strand
GCGCCAGCGTCATCGCCGACTGCGAGTTCTGTTTCGCCACGGTGCGCCTATTCATCTCGCTGAGAACCTGCACGGCCTTGGTTTCAATCTCCAGACGAATGACTCTGGGAAATGTTCCGTCCTCACCCAAAAACTTCGCGCGGCGGTTAGGCTTTCCTGCGAACCAGCCCCGGCGGACGCAACAGCAAGATCGGGAAACTCAATTGAAACCATGATACATCGGGTGTAACATGACGATCTATGCGTTTCGTTAACAAAAAATTTACAATCGCGGCCATGCTTGCGGCGACTATTACATTCATCGGAATCGGCAGTCCAGCGAACGCGCAAAACGCTGACGAAAGGCTGTACGTGGTCACGCACATAGACGTGCTGGGGCAAAATGGCGCCGCGGAAGCCGCGAAAATGCTGCATCAGTTCGCCGTTGACAGCCGCAACGACCAGGGCTCGGTTCGCTTTGAGGTGTTGCGCGACCCGGATCGCTTGAACCATTTCACGATGGTCGAGGTCTGGGGAAGCCGGCAAGATTTTGAATCTCATTTAGCCGCCAGCCATACCAGGGCCTTCCGCGAAAAGTTGCAGCCCATGCTGGGCAGTCCCTTCGACGAACGCCTGCACAAATTGCTGCCCTGAGGCGGTTCGGCGGACTTCGCGGGTGCGGCTAAGGTTGCAGCGCGGTTGAGCCGATCAGAGTTGTAGCGCCGCCTGAGAGGAACCAATTCATGACAAAATTCAGCGTTCACTTTACCGCCGCCGCAATTCTGCTGTGCCCGGGATGGGCCTTCGCTGAAGTGGCTGACGCTTCGGCGAACGGCTTCACAGTCAAGACGTCCGTCACGATACAGGCTTCGCCGGAAGAGGTGTATCGCAGATTGGTCCACAATGTCGGCGACTGGTGGAGTCCGCAACATACTTTTTCGGGCGACGCCCGCAACCTGACGATCGACGAAAAACCGATGGGCTGCTTCTGTGAAACGCTGCCGGGACAAGGAGCGGTCCGCCATATGGAAGTACTGCACTTCGCGCCGGGTAAAACGCTGGTGCTTTCGGGCGCTCTGGGCCCGCTGCAGTCGCTGGCGGCTACTGGCACGATGACGATTCAGTTGTCGCGGGGCGACGCGGGAACCACGATGGAAGTCACCTACGCGGTGGCGGGCTACTTAGCGGCGGGGATGGACACATGGGCCGCGCCGGTCGATTCCGTCATTACCGAACAATTTACGAGGCTGAAGAATTTCGTCGAGCGCGGAACCCCGGCAGCACCGCTACGAACGCCGCCGTCGCAAACTTCGGGAACCCCGGCAAAATAATGCGTGGCGGTTCTATTCCAGTTGTTTATGGAAGCGGTTGACGCTGAGTCCCAGCACGATCACGCCGAAAATCGCCAGCGCCACGATTTGAGGCCAGAGGGTGCTCAGGCCGGCGCCTTGCAGGAACACGCCGCGAACGATTTCCATAAAGTAGCGCACCGGATTTAAAAACGTCAGCCACTGCACGCTTTCGGGCATGTTGCGGATAGGGAAAGTGAAGCCGCTCAACATGAAGAACGGCTGGAAGAACAGCGTGGTCGCCATCATGGCTTGCTGTTGCGTGCGCGAGATGGTGGAGAGGAACAGGCCCGCCCCGAGCGTGGTCAACAGGAACACAAACGCGGCGAACAGCAGCAGCAGAAAACTTCCATTGAAGGGTACGTGGAAGATCAGCAGGGCGGCGGTGGTCACCAAAATCAGATCCCAGTAGCCCACCAGCACGAAGGGCAGCGTCTTGCCGAGGATCAATTCGATAGGGCGGATGGGCGTCACCATCAGTTGCTCCATGGTGCCGATTTCTTTCTCGCGCACAATGGCCATGGCCGTGAGCGATAGTGTCACCAGAGTGAGGATGTTCACCACTACGCCGGGGATGAAATAATTGCGGCTCTTGAGATCGGGGTTGTACCAGACCCGCGAACGCGAGACGATCTGGGGCATAGGCACTCCGATGGCGCCGCCGGTATTCATAGTCCCGCCGACCATGCGGGAGCGCTGCGCTTCGCTCGCCGCTACCTGCGAATAGCGGGCGATCACCTGCGAGGCGTAACCGGAAACCAGAGATGCGGTATTGGAATTCGTTCCATCGAGCAACACCTGCACGCTGCTCGCCTGACCACGGGCGATGTCGCGCGCGAAACCAGGCAGCACGCGGATCACTCCATCCACCTGTCCGCGATCAAGCAGGGATTGCATCTGGCGCTCGTTACTCGGAGTTGCCTTGATCAGAAAGCGCCCTGATCCTGCAAATTCGTCCCGCAGGTCATGGCTTGCTGGGGTGTTGTCCTGATCCATCCAGGCAATGGTGGCGGTGTCTACATCCAGGTTCACGGCGTAGCCAAAAACCAGCAACTGCAACAGCGGCGGTATCAGCAGCATGCTGCGCATGCGCGGATCGCGTAGGGCCTGAATGAATTCTTTGCGAATAATAGAGCGGAGCCGCTGGCGCATGTTCAAGCCACCTTCTGCCGCAGCTTGCGGACTGTGAAAAAAAAGATAAGTGCTCCGTAGCCGCACAGCAGCAGGAAGTCAGGCCACAGGATCTCCGGGCCGATTCCCTTCAGGAACACACCCTTCGAAATATTGATGAAATAACGGGCGGGGACGAAGAGGGCGATGGCCTGGATCACGCGCGGCATGCTGCTAATGGAATAAATAAATCCGGATAGCAAGAAGCCCGGCAAGAAGGAGATCAGCGTTCCCATCTGGTAGGCCATCAGTTGCGTGCGAAACGTGGCGGAGACCCAGATTCCCGTACACAACGAACCGAATAGGAAAACAAAACTGGAAATCGTCAGGAATAGCAAGCTGCCCTTAAACGGCACGTCAAACAGATAGACGCCGACTAGCATGCAGATCACCATGTCGACCAGCCCCACCAGAAAGTAGGCGACCAGTTTGCCTAGCGCCAATTCGGAGGGGCGGACTGGCGTCGAGAGCAACTGCTCCATCGTGCCGTTTTCCCACTCGCGCGCGATGGTGAGCGAACTAAGATTGCCGGTGATGATCATCATGATCACTGCGATCAGGCCGGGCACGATGAAGTTGCGCGAAACCATGTCGGGGTTGTACCAGACGCGGTTTTCCGCCCTGACGCCCACCGGCGGGACGTCGCCGGCGTGCATACTTTGCGCTTCGCCGCGGAGACGCGCCGCGTAAGTTTGGACGATGCCCTCGGCGTAGCCTTGAGCGATTGCCGCGGTGTTCGAATCGCTGCCGTCGAGCAGCAATTGTATCTGCGCTTCGGCGTCGCCGGCGAGCACGTTGCTGGAGAAATCCGCCGGGATCACGACGCCCAGCAGGGCGCGGCGCGAATCCATCGCCCGTTCAATGGGACGGTAGCCGCTCACCGCTTCAATGACCTGGAAATATCGCGAACCTTGGAAATCCTTTACCAGGTCGGCGCTCTCGGGTCTCAGGTCCATGTTGTAAACGATCGTGGGGATTCGATCCACATCCAGACTCAGGGCATAGCCAAAAATCAACAGCATGGTGAGCGGAATGGCGATGGCCGAAGCCAGGCTGCGCGGATCGCGAATAACGTGCAGCACTTCCTTGCGGGCGATGGCGCGCAGACGGCGATAACTCATGCGGCCGCCTTTTCTTCGTTCTCGATGAGGCTGACAAACACGTCTTCCATCGACGGAGTGATCGGTTCCAGAACCGAGATCTTAATCCCCGCGCCATCCAGCGTCTGGCGAATCCAGGCAATCGCGCGATCCGCGTCGGTCACTCTAATGTGCAAGCCGCCGCCGAATACGGCCACGTCCTGGATGTTGTCGCCGCCATACAACTGCGTGAGGCTTTCAAGCAGATCGGAAGATTCTAGGTTCAACAGGTGACCGGCTCCGAGCGACCGTTTCAACTCGGCGGGCGAGCCGAGCGCGATCATCCTTCCCCCGTACATCAGTGCGATGCGATGGCAGTATTCGGCTTCATCCATGTAATGCGTGGTGACGAAGATGGTGTGGCCAGCGGCCGAAAGCTGATAGATCAACTCCCAGAAATTGCGGCGCGCGATCGGGTCGACGCCACTGGTAGGTTCGTCTAGAAACAAAATCGGCGGTTCGTGCAGGATCGCGCAGCCCAGCGCCAGACGCTGCTTCCAGCCGCCCGAGAGCAGGCGCGTCAAGGTATCCTGCTTGTCTTCGAGCTCCGCCATTTTCAATACGAAATCCAGGCGCGCGGGAAACTTTTCGGGGGATACGCCGTAAACTCCCGCGAAGAATTCGATGTTCTCCTTCACAGTGAGGTCGTCGTACAGCGAAAATTTTTGCGACATGTAGCCGATGCGCCGCTTGACCTCTTCCGGGTGCAGGCTGACGTCGAAGCCTCCCACGACGGCGCGTCCTGAAGTGGGGGCCATCAGTCCGCACAGCACGCGAATGGTGGTGGATTTGCCGGCGCCGTTGGGCCCGAGAAAGCCGAAGATCTCGCCCGGTTGAACGTCCAAATTCAGGTCGGCTACGGCAGTGAAATCCCCGAAGCGCTTGGTGAGCTTCTCAATGTGGACGGCCGGGCCTGAGGTTTTAGGCAGCATGTGCCAGTTCCTGCCTGCGCACCAGCGCGATAAAAACATCTTCGAGCGAGGGCTGAATCTTCTGGTATTCGAACGGCGTGATGGCGAGCAGCTTTTCGGGCGATGTGACGGCCGGGTTAATAAACAGGTGCAGATCGACACCCATCGGCTGCACAGTCAGGACGCCGGGCTGATGCTGCAAAGCATCGCGTGTCGCGCGGTGATCGTTCGATGTCAGACGGTAAGTCGCTTCCGGCAAGCCACGTTTCAAGCCAGCGGGAGTATCCACTTGAATCAGACGGCCCTGGTGCATAAAGCCCACGCGGTTGGCGCGCTCGGCTTCGTCTAAATATGCGGTGGTGACCAGCACGGTGAGACCGTCCCGCACCAGTTGATACAAGATGGCCCAGAAGTCACGTCGCGAAACGGGATCGACACCGTTGGTGGGCTCATCCAGAAACAGGACGCGCGGCTTGTGGAGCAGCGTGCACATCAGCGCCAGCTTTTGTTTCATGCCCCCGGAAAGCTTGCCGGCCGGGCGCTGCTGAAATGGCTCCATGCGCGTCATGCGCAGCAGGCGGGCGCTCAATTCGCGGCGCTCAACGCCGAGGATGCCGAACAGATCCGCGTAGAACGCCATGTTCTCCGCCACCGTCAAGTCGCTGTAGAGGCCGAAGCGCTGGGCCATATAGCCGATCTGATCTTTAACGGCTTCGACTTCTTTTGAAACATCGTGGCCCGCCACCACGGCGCGGCCTTCGGTGGGGTTCATCAAGCCGCAGAACATGCGCATGGTGGTGGTTTTACCCGCGCCATCGGGGCCCACCAGCGCGAAGATCTCGCCCTCCGCGATCTGCAGATTCAAGTGATCGACGGCCGTGACCGGCGCGCCCGACCCTCCAGCGGACTTGTTGCCGCCGAAAACTCGGGTCAGATTTTCCGCGACGATGATGGGGCTGGCCGCACTCACAAGGGGATCTCCGCGTCCACCGGCATGTTGTCCTTGAGTTCGTGATGGGCGTTATCGACATCGACTTTGATGCGATACACCAGCTTCACGCGCTCCTCTTTGGTCTGGATCTGCTTGGGCGTGAACTCGGCTTGCGAGGAGATGAACGAAACCACGCCGTGATAGATTTTCCCCGGATAAGAATCCGTCGTGAGATTCACTTTGGCGCCGAGCTTCACGCGACCCAAATCGGTTTCGCCCACGTAGGCGCGAAGCCAGGGATGCTCGACGTCGCCGATGCGGACGATAGAGGTTCCGGCGGCGATCACCTCGCCGGGTTCGGCGGACTTGACCAGCACAACGCCATCAATGGGACTGCTAATGGTTGTGTCGTTCAACTGCGCTTCGGTGATTCCCACCTGCGCACGGGCGCGATCGATATCGGCCCGGAGCTGCACGAGCTGCTCTTGCTTGCGCCGCAGGTCAATGCGATTGGCCTGGGCTGTGCGGACGGCGGCTTGCGCGTGAGCGACTTGTGCCTGGGCGCCAGCGATTTCTTCTTTGCGAGGCCCTTCCTGCACAAGTCTGGCGCGGTCTTCGGCTTGCGCCAGAACGGCATTGGCGGCGTTGAATTTGGTGCGCGCCTGATCGAACTGCGAGGTGGAGATGTCGGTGTTCTTATATAAGGTCTGGGCGCGCTCCCAGTCGGCGCGGGCCAGTTCCATTTGGGCACGCGCTTCGCTCACGCTCGAATCGGCCTGCCGGATTTCCGCGGGACGGCTGCCGGCGTTTAGCTCGTCGAGATGGGCTTGCGCCTGCGCGAGATCGGCCTGGCGGGAGGCGATGTCGCTGTCGATAGTGGCCTGCTGGTATTCGATGGTGGTCTTCAACTGATCGTAAGTGGATTGCGCGCTCTCCACCGCAGCCACATCGCGCAGTTTCTGCTGCTGAAGCTGGGCGGCATCCAGGCGCGCAATCACCTGGCCTTTCTTGACGGTGTCGCCTTCGCGCACCGTGAGATCGATCATGCGCCCCGCCGTCTTGAAAGAGAGGTCGACCAGCGTCAGCTCGAGATTTCCCGATACCTGAATGCTGTTGCTGGGACCGGCGAACTGTCCGGTTCGCCACATATAAATGCCGATGCCTGCGGCGACGAGAACGATGACTAGAATGATCCGCAGTGACTTTTTCATTGGTTGAGGTAGTCTCCGATGGTACCCGTAGCCGTGGCCAAATCCAGACGGGCGACGTTATAGTCATACAGCGCGATCACCTGGTTATCGCGAGCGCGTTGCAGGCGGGTTTGCGCGTCGGTGACTTCGACCGAGGTCGCGACACCCGCGTCGTAGCGGCGCCGCGCCTGCGCCAGTTCATTTTCCGCGAGGCTCAGACCTTCGCGCGAAGCGTCGACTTCAGCGCCGGCGGAGCGCAGACTTTCGAGGGCTGTGCGTACCTGCAATTCGATCTGCTGGCCTACATCCTTGGTGCGAATCTGTTCTTGCCGGTATTGTGAGAAGCTTTCCTCGCGGCGGGCAGCACGGTTGCCGCTGTCGAACACCGGGACACGCAGCGAGAGGCCCAGTGTGTAGGTGGCGCGAGCCGATGCAACGTCAGTGCCGATGGCGCCGTAGTCGCCAGTGGCGCCGATGGTGGGCAGGCGCTCCGATTTCACGGCACTGTTGCTGAGCCGGGCCGCTTCCTCGCGCTGCTGTTGGGTCTTGAGCTCGAAGCGTGCCTTGCGGGCTTGTTCGAGCAGCGTCTCGGAGGACGCGGGATCGATGGGTTTGTAAACCAGCTTGTCGGTGAACTCGATCGATGAATCCAAGTGCAATCCCATGGATTTGAGAAGCTGCAAGACCGCGCGGGTACGATTATTTTCGGCGCGAATCAGGTTCTGGCGGTCATTGGCGAGCTGCACTTCAGCACGAGTAATCTCGATGCCGGTGCCCGTCCCGGCGGTCAGCGCGCGCTGGGCTTGTGCCAGCAAAGCCTCCGATAATTCCACATTGGCGCGGCCGGTATCGCGGTCGGCATCGGCCCGGAGACACGCCAGGTAGGCGCGGGCCACTTCATCGCTCACCTGGCTGCGGGTGGCGTCGTTATCGAACTTGGTGGCGGCGAGCGTGGCCTTGGACGCCTGATATTTGCGGACGCTGCTGAAGTTCAAGAGCGATTGCTGGGCGCTGGCGCGGGCGTCGAACACGTCAAACGGTCCAACGATCGTGGGAATCGAAAAACCCGGGACCGGGATTTTGAAGCTGAAGCCGAAAGCCTGCAGATTAGTGGTCTCGCGATTTTCTCGAACCGTCGTATCGAGGTTGGGCAAGAGCGCGGCGCGGGCTTCGGCGACACGATCCTTGGCTTGCTGAATGGATTCCTGCGCCAGGGCGGCGCGCGTGGAGCCATCCGGAGCGAGCGCGATTTCCACCGCACGCTTCATGCTGAGCGGCAGCGGGCTTTGCGCCCAGCCGAGAGACGCCGCCAGCAAGAACATCGACAAGACGCGCATTAGGGTTCCTTCCTCATTCGGTTTGCGACATCAGTGGGTTTGCGACATGGGATTAGCGGCGGCGACGGGAGCGCGCAATCCGGCCGCGATAAAGTTCACCAGTCGGCGCATGAGGGCGTCGCGATCGACGGGTTGGCCGCTCAGCAGCGGCAAGACGCTCGAAAGAGTCAGAACGTGCGTCATGCACCCCGCCATGAAATGCAGGCGCCAAAAGGTTTCTTCAGGAGAAAGTTCAGGAAGCGCTTCGCGAATGGCTTGGGAAAAACGCTCGGCTACATGCTGCAAGTGCTTTTTATAAACCCGGTCGACGAATTGATCGGGGTTCGACAAGACGCGGCCGATCAGCGGGACGGCGGGAAGCACCTCCAGCATGAGCAGCGGCGCCAGGAAGGCTTCGACGATTTGCTCCACGCCAGGGGGATGCCCGGCGGCATTCAGCATTTCAAAGCGGCGTTGGTTAATGGGTAGAATGCGGCGCTCGATAATGGCGTCGATCAGACTGTCTTTGGACTGGAAGTGATAGTTGACGGCGGCCAGATTGACTTGAGCTTCAGCGGTGATATCGCGCAGCGAAGTTGCATCGAATCCATTCATACCAAAGAGCTTTTCGGCGGCATTCAGGATGCGGGTCTTGGTATCAAACGGCGCTGAAGCTTCCGTCAAAATCATATGTATGTTTTAATCATACGATTGATTCATACATGACGTCAAGGGGAATTTTTAGCGGTTTTTTGGTTTCCGCGATCAGCTCCTCGATCGACGATCACCGTGGTGCCTACCAAGTTGGACAATTCGAGGAGTTCCATCGAAGTTCGTTTTCGCAGTAGGGAGCCCGTAGCCTTTCGCCACGGCTTTCGCAGCGAAGTGCGACCTTAGTTGAGATCTGTGCGGCGGCTGCGGTTTCGGCCGGCTGCGATCGGCAATGATCCTAAAGGCCCGAGGGAATTGACTTTTGCTTAGTGTGGCGATACCCTCCGGGATAGGAAAATCACCATGGATAATGCGCCAGAAACCCCTCCTACCCCGCGAACCCTGACGCGGCGGCAACTGATTCAAGGTGTGATCGCGGCCGGCGCCGCGGCCTCCGCGGCAACTTATCTCTACCGGGGCTCGGGCCCGGTAAAGGCGTCGCTGGCGGGATCGGTCGAGCGGCTGATCACGTTGAACGTCAACGGCCAGGAGCGTCACGTGGACGTCATGAAGCAGGAAACCCTGGCCATGACGTTGCGCTACAAATTGGGCCTTACAGGTACGAAGCTGGGCTGCGACCGCTCGGAATGCGGCGCCTGCACGGTGCTGGTGGACGATGTGCCGCACTATTCGTGCTCGGTGCTGACGCACACGGCGCGGAACGCCAAGATCACGACGATTGAGGGGCTGGCGGCGCCCGACGGAACGCTGCATCCGGTGCAGCAGGCGGTGGTCGATGGCCAGGCGTTCCAGTGCGCGTTCTGCATGTCGGGGTTCATCATGGCGACGACCGGATTTTTGAAGACTAATCCGAAGCCGACGCGCAAGGAACTCGCGCACGGAATTTCCGGCAACCTGTGCCGGTGCGCCGATTACAACAAAATCCTAAACGCCATGATGCACGCGAGCGAATTGATGGAGAGATCCTGAAATGGCTTATAAGCTGATCGGACAAAATTATCAGACCCCGGACATGATCGCCAAAGTGACGGGGCGATCGAAATACGCCGAAGACTACCGCGCCGACGGGATGCTGTTCACCAAGCTGCTGTTGAGCCCGATGCCGCACGCGCGGGTCCGCCACATCGACACCAGTGAAGCGCTGAAGATGCCGGGCGTCTACGCCATTCTCACGGCGGACGAGATGCCGGTGGTGGCTCCGCCGACGCGCGGCGCTGCGGCAGCGGAAGAAGAAGGGCCGGCGTCAAAGGGAGGCCGCGGCACACCCATTAAATCCGAACCGGGTCTGACCAATGAGCCGGTGTTTCAGGGTCAGCCAATTCTAGCGGTGGCTGCGATTGACGAATTGACCGCGGCCGACGCCATCGAACGCATCAAAATCGACTATGAGCCACTGCCATTCTGTATCGACCCGCTGGAGAGTCTGCGTCCCGGCGGTCCCAACGCCCGTACCGAGGGCAACGTTTATTACGGCACCGTAGCGAAGACGCTCAAGTGGACCGCAGAAGACTGGAAAGAAGTGGAAGCGGGCCGATTGCCGATGCGCGAAGCGCCGGATACCTGGAAAGTGGGTGATGTCGAGGCCGGTTTCAAAGAAGCGGCGCTCATCATCGATGAGACGGTGGTCTGCCAATCGACTTCGCACCAGTGCCTGGAGCCGCGCACTTCGATGGCTTACTGGCAAAACGGGAAACTGTTCCTGCACGCGTCGGCGCAATCGACCGCGCACGTGAGCCAGTCGATTGGAAACTGGTCGAAGGCTGATCGCAAAAATGTGGTGTTGATCGGCGAGTATGTCGGCGGCGGTTTTGGCGGGAAGAATCCGGAAACCCAGATGCACAGCGCCATTCCGGCGTTGCTGGCCAAGAAGACGGGTCGCCCGGTGATGATGCGTATTTCACGCGAGGATGACCATTTCATCGGGCGCGCGCGCGCCGGGATGGTCATGCGCGTCCGGATGGGTTTTCGCAAGGATGGCCGCATGGTGGCGCTGGATATGTTCGTGGTGCAGGCCAACGGTCCTTATGCCAGAGGCGGCGATTACGGAACCTGCGCGGTGGTAGCGTCCGCCAATTACACGCCGCTGAACATGCGCTTCCGTGGAACGGCGGTGCTGACCAATACGCCTCCGCACGGCCCGCAGCGCGGCCCCGGAGGCGCGCAATCGACGGTTATGTTCGAGCCGCTGATCTGCCAGGCGGCGCGGAAGCTGGGGATCGACGAGGTGGAAATCCGCAAGATCAACGCGCCGACCACTGGGATGGCCTTCGGGGTTCCGGAGAAGAGCGGAAAGCGGAACGAGTTCACCAGTGCGTTCGCGCGGGAGGCGCTGGAGCGCGGCGCCGAGAAATTCAACTGGACCGAGCGCAGGAAGCGCAACGGCCAGGTGAGCGGAAGCAAAGTGATCGGCGTGGGCGTATCGCTGGCCAACTTTACGGCGGGCACCATCGGGTTCGACGGGATGATCGCGCTTACTCCCGAAGGGACGCTGAAGATTTATTCGGGTGTCGGCAACATTGGAACGCTTTCCGTGCACGATACGGCGCGTGTCGCGGCCGAGTTCCTCGAAATGCCCTGGGAAAAGTGCGAGGTCATTTGGGGAGACACGTCGAAGCAT
>Ga0070660_100003183_pt1 | contig 11279 bp, 13 predicted proteins | sample KBSC33metaG_FD_64670 | JGI IMG/M metagenome (GOLD analysis project Ga0070660, IMG submission 64670) | Corn rhizosphere microbial communities from Kellogg Biological Station, Michigan, USA - KBS C3-3 metaG | ecosystem: Host-associated > Plants > Roots > Rhizosphere > Soil ... | reverse complement strand
AGACGGGGAGAAGGACGCGCTCTGAAAAGTCTATAATAATCAGAGTTCCTTTTCAACTATTCAGAATAAGAATTCACAATATTTGTTTGTTTACTGTAAAACAAACTTTCTTTAATTAGTGAAAATTAGTGTAATTCGTGGCTAAAATAATCCGTTTAATCTGTGGCAAAAAAGATCCTTAGCAATCCTACAATTTGAAATGCACTCAAATATCCCTCTCCCTCCCACATATCCTCTTTAACCCTTATTTTTGCAAAAAAAAATTCCTATGCAAGTTCTGCTGATATTACACAATTTGATCCGCTGGCTTATTTTAATTTTTGCTTTTTGGACGGTCATAAGCGCTTTAACCGGTTTATTTGCCAAAAGAGAATATTCGGCATCTGACGGCCGGAGTAATTTCTTTTTCATGCTTTCGATGGACATTCAATTATTAATTGGGCTGATTCTCTATTTTTCCAATGGATGGTTTGAAAGTCTTAAACATATAGGCGAAAGCATGAAAGATCCTATGGTTCGGTTTTTCACTATGGAACACAGTGTTATGATGATCATAGCGTGGGTATTGGTTCATGCCGGAAGAGTCTCTGTGAAGAAAGCTAAAACTTCCCAGGCAAAATTCAAGAAAACTTTATTATTTTTTGGAATCGCGTTATTGATTATACTAATTGCCATACCGTGGCCGTTTAGAGAAGCAGTAGCGAGGCCGTGGTTCAGAGGGTTTTAAGAGTTGAAAATAAAAATGAGAATCTTACTTATTTATTTATTTACTATGGCAACTAAGAACTAAAAACTACAAACTAAAAATTACAAACTAAGAACTACAAACTAAGAACTAGAAATCAATCAATGACCGAAACTAAAGAAGAAAGGCCTATAATATTAGTTACAAACGACGATGGCATAACGGCTCCAGGTATTAAAAGTCTTGTAAATGCAGTAAAAGATCTGGGCGATGTAGTGATAGTGGCTCCGGACAAACCTCAAAGCGGAATGGGACATGCCATCACTATTGGTGTTCCTTTAAGATTAAACAGAGTTAATGATCTCTTTGAAGAAGCAGAAGCGTGGCAAACGAATGGTACACCCGTTGATTGTGTAAAACTCGCAGTTGATAAGATTTTACACAGAAAACCCGATATATGTTTAAGCGGCATCAACCACGGCGCCAATCATTCTATTAATGTGATTTATTCAGGTACTATGAGTGCTGCTATGGAAGCATCTATAGAAAGCATTCCCTCCATCGGATTTTCTTTACTCGATTATAGTATTGAAGCCGACTTTAGCGCCGCTGAATATTACGTGCACAAAATCGTAAAGAGTGTCTTAGATAAAAAATTTGACAAGCATTTTTTGCTCAACGTAAATATCCCCGCAACTCCGCTAGAGCTTATGAATGGTATAAAAGTTTGCAGGCAGGCTTATGCAAAATATGACGAGGATTTTGATGAAAGACTCGATCCTCATGGAAGAAAATATTATTGGCTTACGGGGGAGTTTGTAAATTTCGATACAGGAGAAGATACCGACGTGTGGGCATTGGAACATAATTACGTAAGTGTGGTTCCTGTTCAGTTTGATCTCACCAATTACACTTTAAAAAAAGAACTCGAAAAAAATTGGGATATTTTATGATTTTCAAAAAAGACAATTTCATTTTCGGCCTGGCGTTAGGATTTATCGCGCCCATGATAGGTTTTCTTATTTATAAGATGGTAAAATTTAAAAGCCTTTCATTTTCAGAAATGCTGCAATGGATGAAATTCAATCCTAATTTAATTACCGTATCTATTAGTATTTCCTTAATGGCTAACGCCATTTTATTTACGATTTATGTAAATGGCTACCGGGATAAAACCGCTAAGGGTATTTTCATAATGACCATGATTTACGCCATCATAGCATTTGCCTTTAAATATTGGTAACAAGTAAATAAGAATCTCTAAAAAAAGTTCGTTTACTGTTAGTTACTCTTTTGATGATTTTAATACTTTAACTGTTACAAGTAATTGCCCCACATGCCGCATTGAATGCTCCGCAGCGTGAACATATAAACCCATCAATGTAGTAGGTATTTGTTTTCTGCCCACTCCCCTCGCCTCCGTAAGCGTTTCTACATTTGCTGCTTTCAGTTCCTCTATTGCTATGGCAATTCTTTTATCTAAATTCTTCAAAAGTTGTTCCAGTGAAAAAGAATTCTTGTCTTTATCTCCTTCTAATGAAAGAGAATGCATTTGTTCAATACCCAACAATTCTTTTCTTGCATAAGTAAAAAGCCGGTCTATTACGCCATTTATATGTTGTAAATGAAAAGCCGGAGAAGCTACTCCCACAGGCTTTTCCCACAAAAGATTCTCTGGAAAACCAGCCATGATGATATGTACTTCTTCACTAACTTCCAATAGCGCGTGAGCCACCGGTTGCAATAACCCGGGAACATTTTCTATCGGGCCACGTTGCCATACTTCCTTTCGCAAATCCATAAAAGATATTTAGTTGAAATGAAATAAATAATTTTATTAAATAAAATTAATCCTTTCAAACTGAAACGGGCTAAGGGAACTGAGTAAGTAAATTTTATTTTCTTAATTCGCAAAAACTATATTTCCTTATTTTTACAGCAGATTCAACAAACCAATTAGCGCATGAGAATATTTTTTACTTTCTTATTCATTTTATTTTTTTTCGATGTGAGCGTAACTGCGCAACGTGTCCCTAACTACAACCCCTACAGAACCATGACTCCTTCCGAATTACAGGTTTACCGGCAGTCTATATGGGACACACTGCCTGCCGCTATAGGTTGGGTAAACGATTTTGAAGGTTTATACGATAAAGATCAGGAAGATTCTTTGGAAAGCATTATCCAGCATTTTGAAAAGAAAACAACTATAGAAATAGCGATAGTCAGCGTTGATTCAAATATGGTGGCCCTTGATAAATTCAATGAATTCGCCTACCGTCTTTTAAAAATCTGGGGCATCGGTAAAATAGCTAAAAGCAATGGAATGGTGATTTGTATTTGCAAAGACTACAAAACTATATATATCAGTTCTGATTTTGGATTAGACAATTACCTCGATGGTTATGATAAATACAAAATCATTACTAAGAGCGTCATCCCTTATTTTAAAAAGAATAATTATTTTATGGGGACCATTAGCGGACTTAATGCAATCCTGAATAAAATTGATAGAAAATGGAGTAAAAATAATAAGTCCTGATGGGGCATTAAATAAACCACCTCAACTTTCAAACTTTTATACTCCGAAATTTTTAAAATTCCTTTCTCTACATACCTCCCAACAATTTATACATTTCGTCAAGTTTAGGTGAAAGAATAATATCTGTCCTCCTGTTTTTTGCCCTTCCTTCAGGTGTAGCGTTGGACGCAACAGGCTCATAATAGCTATGGCCGGAAGATATAACTCTTGTAGGATCTACTTTGTAATTATTTACCAGTATCCGAACAATAGAATTAGCCCTCGCTGTACTTAAATCCCAATTATCCTTATACCTTCCTCTTATAGGAATACTATCGGTATGTCCTTCGATATCCACCGCTACGTCACTATTCAAATTAAGTACTGCCGCAAGTTTTGACAGTGCATCTACGCCCTGCGGATTTACAACAGCGCTACCGGAAGGAAACAATAATTTTTCTGAAAGGCTTACATACACTTTACCATTTTTTTGCTCTACAGAAAGGTCGTTGGAATTAAAACCTTTTAACGCTTCAGCCATTTTGTTTTTCAATTCCTCGGAAGCAGCTTTTTGTTGATTCAAAAGATTTTGTAATTGTTCCAACTTTTGTTTTTGGCGCTGTAAGTCCTGTGCGCTTTGAGATAGTTTATTTTGCTGCTCAGAAGTCTGCTGGCCAAGTTGGCTATTTTGATTATTAAGATCAGTTATTTGTCCATTTAATTTATCAATGTCAGCTTTTTGTTTATCAATCTGATCTTTCAAAGAGGAAATATTAGCCTCTAAAGAAGTATTTTTATTGGCAAGTTGAGTACTGTCATCCCGAAGATGGGCGGTTTGCAACTGTGATTGCTCAAGATATCTTTTTGCCACGCAACTGGATAGAAAGAAAACACTTACCATTACAAATACATATTTTTTCATAGCTATATTTTTTTGTTGTTATTTCAATAAAAAATGTGCCAAAAAAGAATTACATATTATTTATGTATTAGATAATATGCAAGCGGGGATTTTTTTACTTTTTTTGGGCAATGCCCCGCATTACCTTTTGGTACTATCAAATTTAATTGGTCAATCGTTTTTGTAAATGTAAATAAGAATTTACAATATTTGTTTGTTTGCTCCAATTGTAATGGCCCTGCTATCATATTTTTCCATACTTTTTATAGTAAGCAATCAGCATACCTACTACCGCATTATAGGTATGCATACCCTGGGGTTGTTGATTCAGTTTTAAAAATTTTCCATACAGCCAGGTAATTGCCGGTTCTATAAAACTTTGGTGCGCGAGATTAAACTGCCGCAGTTCTTCAATATCCTTTTTTACAAAAGGATTTAATTTTTCTCTCGCATTTTTTGAAGAAATAGAATCAAAATAATAAACTTCCCGGTTGGCATACAGAAAAAGATCGAAGTAAGCAGAATAGTGAAAAATAGAATCGCGCGAATTTACCGCGGCCAGGTATCCGACAAAATTTGCTTCATTTTCTTTGGCATAGCCAAGCTGGTGCGCTATTTCGTGAGTAGTAATGTAAGGTTGCAAAAAATTTGGCACCGTAGTATTTACCTGAGCTTCGCCAGTAAACGGGTCATAATAACCAGTAAATCCGAGGTAATCGCCAAGCCAGCCGTAAAAAGAAGATTTCACCGAAAGATTTTTATAAGTAAGAAACGGATATTTTTTTGCCGCATCATCATAACTGCTTTTTGCTTTTCTGAATAAATCATTTTTATAAGGATACGATTCATGGCTATTAATTACGGCAACCTTTGAAGCATTTACTTTTTGCAATAAAAGATTTTGAAGCATTTTAAGGTCAGACGCATCATACTTTAATTCGGTTAATTGTAATTGATAGGCTATTCCCTTTCGGTTATAATTAATTCCCCAAAAGATATTGAATATGATATAGATAAAAATAAAAATCAATGCAAGATGCAGCATCTTCTTTAGCGCCAATTTTCCGGTGAGTTCTCTTTTAAAAAGCATGGTGACATTTTTTACAACTTTCCAAAAAAGCCAGCATGCGGCTATTAAATATAAAAAGTCTCCGATACTGAAAGGAATCCATCCGAAAATGATTCGAAGTATTCGCGAAAAAAAAGAATAGAATTTCGTGGCATAAGCAGTTTCCACCCAACTTTTGTTTGCTGAAAATAATTTAATCAACAACACAAAAAAAATGGCTATCAGCCACAGGTTTTTATTTTGCTTTAAATATCTTTTGATCATCGCTTAGTATTCCCCGGCTTAAAAAATTTCCTGAAAATCATCATGAAAATATAATTTTTAATGAATCATCTTTGTAAAAGATTTATCAAAAAAAATTAAAGTTAGTATTTAAAATCCCACTTTAATAATCCTGTAATAATACCCAAATCTAAAAGAATATACTTCAGTGAATCCAAAATATAGCTTTTTTTTGAAAAAAATTAATTGAATTCTCTTACCTTCGCAGCCCTTTAATTATAAGTTATGGGAAACAGGCGTGAATATGATATAGCTTTTGTTGGATTAAAACCTGGAATCCATGAGTTTAATTACCAGGTAAATGATAAGTTCTTTGCTGATAACAAGGAAACAGATCACAATGATATTGGGTTTAAGAACTGTGACGCAACTATTAAGCTCTCTCTCGAAAAAAACAACTCATTCATGTTGTTGAAATTCGAGATTGGAGGCAGCGTAACTGTTCCTTGCGATCGTTGTGGAAATACCTTACCGATGGATCTTTGGGATGAATTTAATCTTGTTATTAAACAGGTGGAAAATCCTGAAGAGATGAACCAAAATGAAGAAGATCCTGATGTATATTATATTTCCAGAACAGAAAGCCATATTCATCTTGCCGATTGGATTTATGAATTCGTAGTATTGAGTATTCCGAATCAGCGCGCATGCAGTGAAGAGGAAATGGGTGGCCCGCAATGCAATAAAGAAATATTGGCCATGTTAAAAAAAATGGAATCAACAACAATTGAAAATAATCATCCTTTGGAAAAAGGATTACAACAGTTTAAGAAAAACAATAATTAATCATATTTAATCTACGGTTATGCCAAATCCAAAGCGCAGACACAGTCAGCAAAGAAGTGCAAAAAGAAGAACACACTATACAGCAGATGCTCCTACATTGAGTACGGATGCCGCCACCGGCGAAACACATGTACGCCACCGTGCGCATACAAGCGAAGGAAAATTATTTTATAAAGGAAAAGTAGTTGCCGAAAAGGCGCCGAAAAAAGCCTGATAAATATCCTCGAAATATTTATCCAATCCAAAGACAAATTTGATTCATCTCAAATTTGTCTTTGGATTTTTTTATGAATGAAAAACCTTACAATTGAAATTAACTGATTATTTTTATCGAAATATTTCAAGTTAATTTTTAAACCATGAATATAGCACTGGACATGATGGGAGGTGATTATGCACCACTTGAGACTATCAAAGGCGTACAGCTTTTTTTATCCGAAAACAAAGACGATGTAAAACTGACCTTAATAGGTGATGAAAACAAACTAAACTCACTGATCAGGGAATACGCTATTAATCCCAATTCGATAAATGTAGTGCATGCCGCAGAGGTTATTGGAATGCAGGAGCATCCTACCAAAGCTTTAAAACAGAAACAGCAATCCTCTATATCAATTGGGTTTCATTTGCTGGCCGGGTCAAAAATAGATGCCTTCATAAGTGCGGGGAATACAGGCGCAATGATGGTTGGCGCTTTGTACAGTATTAAAGCCATCACAGGAGTTTCCCGCCCGGCCATTGGAGCTTATATCCCGGGAGATAATGGCAAACTTGCGTTGATGGTAGATGTGGGATTAAATGCCGATTGTAAGCCTGAAAATTTATCTCAGTTTGCTTTATTGGGTGTTTTATTTTCAAAGTATATTTTAAATAATAATAATCCAAGGGTTGCTTTGATAAATGTAGGTGAAGAAGAAGGAAAAGGAAACATTCTCTGCCAGGCAGCCTATCCTCTTTTGAAAGCAAATGACCGGATCAATTTTATCGGGAATGTAGAAGGGCGCGATTTATTAAAAGACAAAGCAGACATATACATATGTGATGGATATACAGGAAATATTCTTTTAAAATTCGCAGAATCTATTTATGATATCGTACAACAGAGAAAAATAGACGACGAGTATTTCAACCGTTTTAACTTTGAAATGTATGGAGGCGTTCCTGTATTGGGTGTAAATAAACCGGTAATCATCGGGCATGGAATCTCTACCGCCGGCGCTTTTAATAATATGATTCTTATGGCAAAAAAAATGATTGAACAAGAGTTTATTGAAAAAATAAAAAGCAACTTTATTTAAAGAGATAAAAAAATGAAACGCCCAATTTTCTAACTGCCAGATTAGTCACAAATCTTCCAGAAATCTGTCTGGCATTCATTATACGTAAATGTAAAAGATTAACATAAGCTTTGTTGCGACAATGCACTTAGTACTGATAAAAAATTAATCCCGGATTCTTAAATGATTATTTTTATACTGCCATATTAAAACACCCGATGAAATATTACAGAAAAATTTGTTTGTTCTTTTTTACAACCAGCATTTTCTGTTCATTACATTTTTCGGTAGTGGCACAAAAGGATACTTCTTCTTCTCATGAAGACACTGTAATTACAAAAACCAGGGAAGAAACCATATTGCAACGTAAGGATTTTCTCGGAAACATGATGAAAAATCTCAGACGGGACACAACAGCCGTTGACCGCGCCAATCAGTTAAAAAGAAATGAAGAAGCATTCAATAGGTACGAAGGCATGATCATTAGAAATATTAGTGTGGAACGCTTTCCATTTGGAACCGTTATAGGAGATACTTCGAAAAGGCTTAAAAACAAACTGACCGAGATGGCGAACTACCTGCATCATCAAACGCGCGTCAGGATCATTAGAAATAATTTATTTTTTAGCAAAGGCCAAGTTTTAAATCCTTACTTAATGGCGGACAATGTTACATTTCTTCGTCAATTGAGTTATTTGCATGATGCAGAAATAAAAGTGATTCCTGTGGCGCCAGGCTCTGATTCGGTAGATATTCTGGTAGAAGCAAAAGATGTCTTTTCAATGGGTGGTACTATAAATACGCTGGGCATTCAACAATCCAATGTTCAGTTCAGAGAAGATAATTTTGCCGGAACGGGCAATGCGGCAACCCTTTATACTTTGTATGATAATAAACGACTACACGATTTTGCTTTCGGCGGTGAATATAATAGTAGGAATATAGGAGGAAGCTTTATCAATGGCACAATCGGCTATCAAAGTTCCTATCCCACTTTTTCAGGTTCCAAAGATGAAAACAGATATTACATCAGCCTTTCAAAACCTCTGATCAACCGGTATATGAAATGGGTTTACGAATTAGATGGTGCGTACCATTCTACAAGAAACATGTATAATACCGACTCTATTTATCATTCGGTGGTGCGTTACCGTTACTACAATGTAGAAGGCTGGATTGGCTATAATATCAACTCGAAGGATTTCACCCTTCAGCAGGAATCTAAAAAATTAAGAAAACTCATAAGTATCCGGCTCATCAATCAAAAATTTCAGGAATTGCCCGACATATATAAAGATAATTATTATTGGCAGTATGCTGATTTATCCGCGGTGCTTACTACGCTGACTTTCTACCGGCAAAACTTTTATAAAACACAATACATTTATGGCTTTGGGCGTAATGAAGATATTCCTGAAGGTTTATTATTGAGCGTCACTTCAGGATTTACAGTTAAAGAAAACAGACGCCGTCCATTCATAGGATTTAACTATCAACGATACCAGTTTAATGATAAAAAAAATTACATCAGCTTTATTCTTCGTGGGGAAGGATATCTGAATCATAAGACTTTTGAAGATATTAATTTTTTGGGAAGCCTCGGATATTTTGACCATTTAAAAGCGGTCGGAACAAGATGGAAACAGCGTTTTTTCCTGAACTTTGATGTAGCCCAGCAAATGAACACCGTATTAAACGAGCCTCTTTATCCAAACAGCAAATTTGGATGGCCGGAATATGGTAACAGGAATCTTGGCGGAAATTTCAGGGCAACTATAAAGGCTGAATCAGAATTTTTTAGCCCATGGTCTTTTGTCGGCTTCCGTGTTGCTCCTTTTACGTTTGCAAATGTGGGCGCTTTTTCACCCTATAATGCTAAAACGAGAATCCTTAGTTCAATAGGCGCAGGAATAAGAACAAGAAATGAAAGTTTAATTTTTGGAACCATAGAAATGAAAGGATATTATTTCCCGCAAAAAAATTTTTATAATGACAGCTTCGGGGTGAGTTTTATTACCAATCTTACTTTCACATCCAATACTCAATTTGTCACAAAGCCGGATTTTATACAAATCAATTAGGAACTCATGTTTTTCCTCCCAACTTCATTTCCTATAGATTTTTAAGTTCAATAATATTTAAACCAATCATCTTCCAATAATAGGCCCGGAAAAATAGCAATGATCAAACACACAATTACCCTTCATCAATAATGAATCAGGAGATCCATAATATCTAAAATTACAACTTCTGAAAACTACATTATTGCCGTAAGAAGTAAGTAATGTTTGTGTCCCTGCCTGACTTTTATAGGCAAAATCAAAGCTACAATCCGACACTTCACAAGCTAACTGAGAATTGAAGATACCAAACGAGCCCAGGCTTTCGGCAAACACATTACTGATATAAGTGGGAAAATATCCATGCTGGTCATTATAAATAAAACGAACCACTCCTCCTGCTATATTTACATGATCAATATTCCAGTTACCGGCCATTCGTGCGCCCCCATAAAGATCAGTTCCAAAAACAGTATGAGTACCTCCCCAACAATAAATATTCGAAATCCTGTTTCCTTTTTCCTGGTCCTGCCCTCCCGAAATACAAAGTTTACAATTCGAAAATTGCACTTTATTAATTATTGTAATTTCCGCATTGCGCGTCTGGCCGTTTGGCGAAGAACAAATGCCCACTACAAATCCGGAAATACTTAATTCTTCCAATTCAGTTCCGGTACTTCCTGATTGCGTTTGTAATTTGGAAGCCTTTCCATAATAATCTAACAGTGTTGGATAACCGCCATCCGGTGGCAGCGGGTTAGAAGGCAGATTTGTAAACGGATCAATAACAATTCCGGCATAAGGCGAATAGCGGCTGTCGCGGCATTTGTCATCCTTGAATTTTTCAAACGGCATATTATAAAACTCTTGTGAATTGCGTGAAGAAGGCGGGGAAAAAAGTCCGGTAATTTTCAATTTTCTTATTTTACATCCTTTGCCATTTTGAATTCCAATGGCAAAAGCGTTATTGAATGAAGCCGCAATTTCGCTTCCCATGTTGCTATCCCAGAATGAAGATTCTCCTAAAATTTCAAGCGTGCAAAAATTTCTTTGATTGCCTGTTTTGGAATTATCCGCATCGCGAATAATTAATGGTTGTGAAATTTTATAACGCCCTGCGGGGACATATAAAACATGGATATTATTTTTGATACAGGTACTGATTGATTTTTGAATGGCATCATAATCATCTGTGTTTACACCCTTTGCACCATACCATTTTACCGAAAAATATTGGTTTACTGATCGGGGATTAACAGTCAAAGATGCATCAAAGATTTGCTGCTGATATCCTGCATCATAATTTCCGCCATTGATAATGCCTTTCCCTTTTAATTTAAAACCATTTTCAAATCTGAACATCTTCCCTGGAGGGATATTTAGTGTTCCGTTAATGACGATGTCTGAAGAATTTATTAAAACAGTGCTTAATGCGGCATCATTAAATGCGCTTTGTAAAATACTGGTTTGATCGCTTCCATTGTTAGCTTTGGCAATATATGTTTGTGCATAAACTGTTGTATGGATTAGTAAAAGCCATAAAAACATATTTTTCATTTGAAAAGCATTTAAAAAATGATAATTGATTCAAATGTAGGGAACTTATGCACTGAAAAAAATATTGACCAAAATTATGCTTTGCCAATGATACCTGATGAATGAAAATCCTAAATAAAAGTTCCTTTACTGTATATTTTT
>Ga0070660_100003176_pt1 | contig 11289 bp, 6 predicted proteins | sample KBSC33metaG_FD_64670 | JGI IMG/M metagenome (GOLD analysis project Ga0070660, IMG submission 64670) | Corn rhizosphere microbial communities from Kellogg Biological Station, Michigan, USA - KBS C3-3 metaG | ecosystem: Host-associated > Plants > Roots > Rhizosphere > Soil ... | reverse complement strand
GTGAGCGGCGGCACCCGGCCGAGGCTGTCGTGGGGTCGCTCGCTGTTGTAAATCCGGAGCCAGGCGTTCGTGAGCGCCTTCAGCTCGGTGATCGATTCGAAGAGATGCGCGTTCAGCACCTCCGTTCGGTAGCTGCGATTGAAACGCTCGATGTACGCGTTCTGGTCCGGCTTTCCGGGCTGGATGTAGTGCGTCGCGACGCCGTGCTCGGCGCACCAGTCGACGAAGGGCTGCGCGATAAACTCCGGACCGTTGTCGGTCCGGACCGCGGACGGCCGACCGTGAAGCGCCACGAGCTCGTTCAGCACGCGGACCACGCGGCGGCTTGGTAGCGACACGCCCATCGATCTCCAGTCCCTCCCGGTTGCCTTCATCGATCACCGTGAGCAGCCGCACGCGCCGCCCGTCGTACAGCGTCTCCGTCATGAAGTCGATCGCCCACGTCTGGTTCAGCACCGGCGGAGCGGTCAGCGGCTGGCGCAGGCGGCGCGGGAGCCGCCGCGTCGTACGCCGGGGCAGATTCAGCCGCAGCGCGCAGTACACACGATGCACGTGTTTGTGATTCCACGGGCGGCCTTCCACGCGGAGCCGATCGAAGAGCTTCCAGAAGCCCCATCGCGGATAGCGCGTCACCGCGTCCGTCAGCGCCGCGATCACCGCGGCATCCCGCCGACTCCCCGGCACCGGAGGCTCGTAGTACGCCGTTCGCGAGAGCCTCACCATGCGACAGGCTCGCTGGACCGCCAGCCGATGCTCGCGCACCAGCACCTCGGCGATCTGTCGCTTCGCGGACGGCCTTATAGCTTTCGGTTCAGGACATCCTTGATGGCCGCGTTCTCGAGCGCCAGGTCCGCGTACATGCGTTTCAGTTTGGCGTTCTCCGTTTCGAGCTCACGCAGCCGCTTCACGTCTGAGACCGACGCGCCGCCATACTTCCCCCGCCACTTGAAGAACGTCGCTTTGCTCACGCCGTACTTGCGGAGGAGGTCCGAGACCGGCACGCCGCTCTCGGCGTCCTTCAGGATGCCAACGATCTGAGTCTCGCTGAATTTGGACTTCCGCATGACCGCTCCTGATGCGGAGCAGTCTACCCTCGACTGTTAGGTGACCGGGGAAGCTTACGTGTGGATCGCGCCTTTCGTCGCCGAATAGTCGGGCAGCATCTCGGGGCCCTCGAATCCAGTTTCCGATCCGGTCACGATGATGGAGGCGCCGGCCTGCAAATGCGGCAGCGCCGCCCGCACGAGACGGAAGTACGCGTAGACGTTGGTCTTGAACGTCCGATCGAATTCCTCGTCCGTCACGTCCTCGAGCTTTTCTTTCCGGTTCTGGTGCGCCGCGTTGCTGACGAGAATGTCGAGCTGACCGAGCTCGGCCACCGTGCGATCGATCACCGTCAAACAGAATTCAGCGTTGGTGAGATCGCCCTCGATCGCCAGGCACTTGCGCCCTTCGGCTTCGATGGCGCGTTGCGTTTCGGCGGCATCCTGGCGCTCCGCCGGCAGAAATGCGATGGCGACGTCGGCGCCCTCGCGTGCGAACAAGACGGCGACCGCACGGCCGATGCCGGAATCGCCGCCGGTGACGATGGCGACCTTGCCTTCGAGCTTGCCGGCAGGCTTGTACCGCGGCGCCTGATATTTCGGCCGGACGTCCATGTCGGCTTCGAGGCCCGGCTTGTCGAGCTTCTGTTTGGGGAACGGGGGCTTCGGTTCGGATTCGATCTGAGGCTTTGCCATACGGCTGGCAAAAGCAAGTTCTGATCCCCGCCTTGTGGTTACGCGGGCGCGCCGTTCACGTGCGGCTGCAGCACGGTGGCGATGAATCGATGTATCGGCGTCTCGACGCCGCGCTCGGCGCCGATTCGCGCGACGGCGCCGCTCAGCCAGGGCAGCTCCAGCCGCTTGCCGCGCTCGAGGTCCTCGAGCATCGACGATTTCGCGTTCGGCGGCAGTCCCTTGACCATCGTCATCATCTCGCCCAGCACTTCGGGCGGAAGCGCGACGCCGCGGCTGCCGGCCACCTTCATCGTTTCGAGTGCCGCCGCTTGCAGCATCGCCAGCAGCTCCGGATCCTGTCGGATGGGGCCGAGCGGACAGCGGGTAACCGCGGTCATGCCGCTGAACACCGAGAGCCTCACGAACTTCGACCAGATGTCGATGAGGATGTGATCGCTGAGCGTTGCCTGAAAGCCAGCCGGCTGACAAGCGGCGAGCAGCTGCTGCAGGCGCGGCGATCGTGCGCCGTCGAGCTCGCCGAAGATCAGATGATCCATTGCCGTGTGACGGATTACGCCTGGCTCGGTGATCACCGCGGCGACGTACGCCGTGCCGCCTGCCACGTGCTCGCGCCCGACCGCGCGCGTGAGCACCTCGACGCTGTCGACGCCGTTCTGGAACGGGACGACGACGGTGTCGCGTCCGATGAGGGGCGGCAGCAGCTTCGCCGCGGCGTCGGTGTCGTACAGCTTCACCGCGAAGAAGACGATATCGACCGCGCCGATCGTCGCCGGATCCTCGGTGGCCGCGACGCGCGCCACATGGAGATCGCCCTTCGGGCTCTCGATGCGAAGACCCTGGGCGCGCAGCGCCGCCAGATGCGCGCCGCGCGCGATGAAGGTGACGTCCACGCCGGCCGCCGCCAATCGTCCGCCGAAGTATCCGCCGACGCCGCCGCTCCCCACGATCGCGATTCGCATAAGACAACGATCGTAGCACTACCATCGGCCTTCATCACGAAGGCACGGACAGCACGAAGATTACGAAGAGCATCCTGTACAAAAGCGTGTCGTGTTCTCCCGTGTCCTCCGTGTCTTCGTGATGGGTACCGTCATTCACACCGCAGCGCCAGCATCGGATCGACGCGCGTGGCGCGGCGCGCCGGCAGATACCCTGCGATCAACGCGACGCCGGCGAGCAGCAGCGCGGCGGCCGCGAGCGCGACCGGATCGGTCGGCGAGAGATTGAACAGCTGCGACTGCACGACACGTCCGAGGCCGACCGCCAGCGGCACGCCGGCGACGACGCCGATGCCGACGAGCAGCGCGACTTCGCGCAGCACCAGCCACAGCACGGCGGTCCGCTCCGCGCCGAGCGCCATGCGGATGCCGATCTCGCGCGTGCGGCGCGCCACCGAGTAGGACATCACGCCGTACAGGCCGATGGCCGCGAGCGCTGTCGCCAGCACGCCGAACGCCACCGACAGGCCCGCCACCATCCGCTCGATGAACAGGGACTCGTCCACGCGCGCGTCCATCGTCTTCATGTCGAAAATCGGGAGATTCCGATCCGTCTGCGCCACGACGCTGCGGACGGAGGCGGTCGCGCTCGCCGCGTCGCCGCGCGCGCGGACGTAGAACGTCATCTCGTTCAGCTCCTCCGTCTGCATGTAGGGCGTGTAGACAAGACGCTTGATCTCGTCGCGCAGCGTCGTCGTCTTCGCGTCCTTCACCACGCCGATGATTTCGATGTCGTTCGCGTTTGCGCTGCGGAAGCCGAGGCGATGACCGATCGCGTTGCCGCTACCGAAGAAGTACTTCGCCAGCGCCTCGTTCACGATCGCCACCTTCGGCGCGCCCGCGGCATCGCGTTCGGTGAAGTCGCGTCCGGCCACGAGCGGCTGCCCCATCGTCGCGAAATAGGAGGGGCCGATCGAGTCGACGTCCGGATTCATGTCCTCGCCTTCTTTGGCCTGGTGCCCTTCGACGGTGATCGACCGTCTCCATTCGCTGTCGGTCAACAGCGGTGTCACCGCGAGCGAGACGGCGCGCACTTCCGGAAGCGCCGCGATGCGGGTCTGCAGGTCGTGGAACAGCCGCACCGACGATTCGTGCGAATAGCCGCTCAATGCCGGATCGACGGAGAACGCGAGCAGCCGCTCGGGATCGAAGCCCGGATCGAGACTCTTCAGGTTGTACAGGCTGCGCGCGAACAGCGCGGCTCCGGCGAGCAGCAGGATCGAGAGTCCCACCTGCGCGACGACCAGCGTCTTCCGAAAGCGCGCGTGGCCCGTGCCGCCGACGACGGCGCCGCCCTCTTCTTTCAGCGTGGTCAACGCAGGACGGCTCGATTGCAGCGCAGGCGCAAGGCCGAAGAGCACCGCCGTCACCAGCGAGATCAGTACGGCGAAGGCGACGACCCGCGCGTCCGGCGTGGTCGAGAGTGTCTGTTCCACGCTTTGCGACGGCAGCGCGCGAACGAGGATCGCGGTGGCGCCCCACGCGAGCGGCAAGCCCGCGGCGGCGCCCGCGAGCGCGAGCAGCAGGCTCTCGACGAGGAGCTGACGGACGATGGCCGTCCGTCCCGCGCCGAGCGCGAGTCGGATCGCGACGTCCTTCTGCCGCGCGGCGCCTCTGGCGAGCAGCAGGTTGGCGACGTTCGCGCACGCGATGAGCAGCACGAGCCCCACCATGCCCATCAGCACGAGGATCGGCGTCGAGAACTGCTGGCGCAGATCGGACGGTCCCTTGGCGCCCGCTTTGACGAACAGATGCTTGGCGACGAACCGCTCGCGCATGTTCGCCGACGCGCCGGTCAGCTCCTTCACCTCCAGCTCGTTGATCTGCCGATAGAGCACGTTCATGCCGGCCTCGGCCTGAGCGATCGACACGCCGGGCTTGAGACGCGCCATCAGCACCAGCCAGCGGCTGCGGCGGTTCTCCAGATCGTCCCACGTGGGCGTCATCTGCGCTTTCAACGTCACCGGCACGAACACATCCGACGACTGGCCCATGCTGATACCGAAAAATCCGGGCGGCGTGATGCCTACGATCGTCATCGGGTGGCCGTTCAAACCGATCGACCGATTGAGCACACGCCGGTCGCCCGCGAACCGGCGCATCCAGTAGCCGTAGCTGATCATCGCCGCGTCACTGGTGTTTGCCGTGCGATCGTCGTCTGGCGCGAGGGCGCGGCCCGCGATCGGACGCACGCCGAGGACGTCGAAGTAGTTGCCGCTGACGAGCTCGCCGTTCACGCGCTCGGCGGCTCCATCCACGGTGAGGGTGAGGCTCGGCGTAAAGCTCGCGATGACGCCGCTGAAGACGCTGTTGCGATCGCGAAAGTCGCGGTACATCGGATATGAGAACGTGTTCCTGTTGTTCGTCCGACCCTGAAACGGTCCGGGATTCTCGAACATGACGAGCCGCTGCGGCTCGGCCACCGGCAGGAGGCGAAGCAGCAGCTGATCGGTCAGAGAGAAGATCGCCGTGTTCGCGCCGATGCCAAGCGCGAGCGTCAACACGACGATGATGGTGAAGGCGGGAGTCTTCCGCAACGTTCTAAGGGCAAATCGCAGGTCGTGCATCGAAACCTCCCCGGCGCCCGAGTATCGGCGAACGGGAAAAGGATGTCAACGAAGACTTTCGTAGTTCCGCCTCCCGACCGCGCCATGGCCACGGTCTCGCTTGCGTCGCGTCGGACTCCACGGCGTACAATGTGCGGCTTCACGGGCACGGCGGGTAGGGCAGCGGGCGGCACGGCAGGAAAGGTCGAAAAGCGGATCGAATGACGAAGTATGGACGGTCGCCGTGGAGCGAGCAGTTTCCCAAGTCGCGCGTGCGGTCGTATCCCCGCTATCGCGGTGCGCTCCAGCGCGACGTCGTCATCGTCGGCGGCGGGCTCACCGGGTGTGCGACGGCGTACGCGTTTTCCGCGGCCGGCGTCAAGGTCACGCTGCTCGAGGCGGAGCGAATCGGCCACGGCGCCAGCAGCGGATCGGCCGGATGGATTGCCGACGCGCCAGGACTCGATTTTCTGGCGCTGGAGAAAATCGCCGGCCGGCGCGCCGCGAAGCACGCGTGGCAGTCGTGGCGGCGGGCGGCGCTCGATTTCGCGGCACTGCTGCGGCGCCTCGAGATCAAGTGTCAGCTCGAGCCGCGCGGCACGCTCATCACCGCGACGTCACCTGAACAAGCGACGCGCATCAAGCGCGATCTGAAGGCGCGCCGGGACGCGCACGTGGAGACCACGCTCGTCGACGGTCGCGGCGTGCTGTCGGAAACGGCGCTCAACGGATTCGGCGCGCTGCGGATGAAAGATGGGGCGACGCTGGATCCGTACCGCGCGTGCGCCGGACTCGCCGACGCCGCCGTGCAGCGCAGCGCGCAGATCTTCGAACGGTCGCCGGTCACGAAGATCGGCTTCAACCGCAAGACCGCGGAGGTGATCACCGCCGGCGGCTCGATTCGCACGAACGCGGTGGTGATCGCGACCGGCGTGCCGACGACGTTGTGCGCCTCGCTGAGACGTCATTTCTGGTTTCGCTCGTCGTATCTGGCGCTTACCGAACCGGTGCCGGGACGGCTGCGTCAACGGCTCGGACGCCGCGCGTCCGTGATCCGGGACGCCGCCGATCCGCCGCACCTGGTTCGCTGGGTGAACGACGAACGCCTGCTGGTGTGCGGCGCCGACGCGGAAACGCCCGACGCAAAACGGCGCGAGCCGCTGCTGGTTCAGCGCACGGGCCAGTTGATGTACGAGCTGTCCACGATGTATCCCGACATCTCTGGCATTCAGCCGGCGTACGGCTGGGATGCGCCCTACGTGCGAAGCGCCGACGGCCTGCCGCACATCGGACCCCATCGGAATTTTCCGCATCATCTGTTCGCGTTCGGCGGCGATTCGCAGAGCGTCACCAGCTCTTATCTCGCCAGCCGCATTCTGCTGCGACACGTGCTCGACGAAACCGAAGCCGCGGACGAGCCCTTCGGATTCGCGCGGACGACCGCTCGCTGAGCCCTCCACTACGACCGCTTGGATCGTGAGCGCTCATCGCGAAGAAGGCGCACGTACGCACGAAACCGCCGCGGAATCGCGAGGTATACTTCCCCTCTTAGCCCATCTTTAAGGAGTTTGCGATTATGCTTCGCGCTCTCTGCGCCGCGCTTTTGTCCGTGGTGCTCGCCGCACCGGCGGCCTACGCTCAATCCACCGCCACCAACGGCTCCATCGAGGGCACCGTCGTCGATTCGTCGGGCGCCGTGCTGCCCGGCGTCACGGTGACGGTGACCAACACCGATACCGGTACGGAGCGGACCGTCGTCACCAACGACAAAGGTCTGTACCGCGCGCCGCTGCTGCCTCTCGGATCGTATCGCGTGGTCGCCGAGCTGCAGGGATTCAAGAAGTTCGAGCAGACCGGCATCACGCTGTCTGTCGGACAGGCGGCCGTCATCAACGTGACGCTGGGCGTCGGCGCGTTGAACGAGACGATCACCGTCAACGCCGATAGTCCGCTGCTCGACGCCGCGCGGATCGACATCGGGCACACGATGAGCGATCAGGAAGTGCACAACCTGCCGCTCGTGGCGCGCAACCCGTACAACTTCGCGCTGGTGCAGCCGGGCGTCACCGGCTACGAGAACGTCGAGTTCGGCGTACCGCACCTCGCCGCCAACGGCGCCGCGATGCGCATCAACTATCAGATCGACGGCAACACGAACACGGAAAAAGATCGCGCCGGCCTGCGCCTGCTGCCGATGTCCGAGGTGATGATCCAGGAAGTGAAGGTCGTCACCACCGGCTTCGCGCCGGAATTCGGCCAGACGATGGGGATGGTGTACAACGCGGTGACGCCGTCTGGCACCAACGTCTTCCGCGGTGAGGGCAGCTATCTGTTCCGGCGGAATCCGTTCAGCGCGTTCCCGTTCTACTTCGGCTGCGGCAGCACGACGCCGGTCGCGAACTGCCCGGCGATTCGCGGCGACGCGGTGAAGCCGCAGACGCGCACCGATAGCGGCACAGCGCTGCTCGGCGGCCCGATCGTGAAGAACAAGCTGTTCTTCTACGGCGGCTGGGAACAGACGCGTCGGGATCTCTCGTCGGGGAGTCTCATCACGGTCGATCCGTCGATCGTGGCGGCGGTGGGCGTGAAGCCGCAGCCGGCTGCGGCGCCGAATGTCCAGACGGCGAAGTTCCTGATTGGTAAGTCCGACTACAACCTCAGCGAGGGCAACCGCGCGACGATTCGCTGGGTGAGGTTCCACAACGACGCGCCGTACAACAGCGGCGGCGGCGTCGCGACGCTCGAGCGCGCGACGAACTTCCTCGACGCCATGGATTCGATCGCCGGCCAGCTCGTCACGTCGATGGGCACGAACCGGCTGAACGAGCTGCGTCTGCAGTACGCCCATCGTCATCAGAGCTCGGTGGCCAACAGCGACTCGGGCAGCGGTCCCGCGATCTCGATCGCGTCGCCTCGTATCGATTTCGGCGGCCCGTGGGCGGCGACCGGCCAGGGCAACGCCGGATTCGATTTCAAGCAGAACATCACCGAGGTGATCGACAACTTCACCTACCTGCGCGGCGCGCACAGCTTCAAGGTCGGCTTCGATCTGCAGCACATCTACGACGCGCGGACGGCGGCGCCGCAGTTCGTCTACAACTTCGCGACGATGCAGTCGTACTTCGACGCGAAGAGCGGCGTGAATCCGTTCGGCTATTCGTCGATGACGCAGATCACCGGCGACCTGAACTTCAACATGTCGACGAACGTCTTCAGCACGTTCGCGCAGGACGACTGGCAGATCGCGCCGACCGTGAAGATCCTGTACGGCGTGCGGTACGATCTCTACAAGTATCCGGCCGGCCTCGCCAACGCGCCGCTGCCGCAGACGGTGGCGTTCAACACCGACAAGAACAACTTCGGCCCGCGCGTCGGCGTCGCCTGGTCGATGGATACGAAGACCGTCGTCCGCGCGAGCACCGGCATCATGTACGACCAGCCGATTCTCGGCGGCTACGAGCAGGCGCTGCAGTTGTCGGGCTCGCCCCGCGCGCCTGCGTACACGTTCAGCGGGACCAGCGCCGGCGCGCCGGCGTTTCCCGGATCGGCGACGACCGGCGTGCTGTCGCAGCAGTCGCCCTGGGCGATCGATCCGGCGTTCAGCGTGGCGCACACCTGGCAGAGCAACGTGCAGATCGAGCGCGCGTTCGGCAGCGAGCTGACGGCGTCGGCGGGCGTGATGTACGCGAAAGGCACGCAGCTGCCGGTCGTGACCGACATCAACCTGATCAATCCAACCGGCACGCTCGCCGACGGCCGTCCGATCTTCAGCACCACGGCGAGCGCGGCGACGCGCCTCGATCCGCGCTTCAACCACATTCTGGAAGTGCAGTCGATCGGCGACTCGACATTCAAAGGGATGACGCTGCAGATGTCGAAGCGCTTCGAGAAGGGGCTGTCGTTCAACGTGCAGTACGTGCTCAGCAAAGGCACCGATAACACGCCGCTGCTGACGCAGCTCACGGTCCAGTCCGAGGCGGGCCGCTCGGACCCGAGCAATCTCAATCGCGATCTCGGGCCGAATCCGCTCGACATGCGCCATAACTTCACCGGCAGCATCATCTATACGTCGTCGAGCGAATCGACGAACCCGGTGGTGCGCGGCCTGCTGAATGGCAACGAGCTCGGCGTCCTGCTGCAATTCAACAGCGGCCTGCCGCTCAACACGCCGTCGAACCTCGATCTCAACAAAGATGGGGTGTCCAACAACGATCGGCCGCTGTTCGTGAGCCGCAATTCGCTGTACCTCCCGGCGCGCAAGAACGTCGATCTGCGCTACACGCGCACGTTCCCGTTGGCCGGTTCGGTGAAGGCGCAGCTCATCGCGGAACTGAAAAACGTCTTCAACACGCCGCAGCTGTTCAACATCACGACGACGATTACGACCGACGCGCTCGGCAATCCGCTGGCGCCGATTCCCACCGATCCGATGCAGTTCACGAATCCATCGGGATTCGAGCAGCGGAAGTTCCAACTGGGATTCAAGGTGCGATTCTAAACAGGGCGGGCGGGAAGGCGGGGAGGGCCGGGAAGGGACCGGCCATCCTGCCTATCCCGCCTGTCCCGGCCTTCGACCCATCCCGCCCATCCGCCGTTCCTGCCGTTCCCGCCCTCCCTGCCTGTAGAATCACTCCAATGAAGCGTCTTCTTTCTATCTGCGCTCTTTTTCTGTCGATCGCGATCACTGTTCCGGGCGCGCAGATGCGCGTTGTCCCGCTGGATGACGAGCAGGGCCATGTGGCGCTCGGCCTCGCGCTGCGTCATCTGTCCAACGTCGGCATCTTCATGCACACGACGGCCCATCCCGACGATGAGAACAACGCGCTGCTGGTGATGCTGAATCGCGGCCAGGGGTATCGCACCGCGCTGGCGACCGCGACGCGCGGCAACGGCGGCCAGAACGAAATCGGTCCTGAGATCTTCGAGGCGCTCGGCGTGCTGCGGACCGGCGAGCTCGCCGCGCTGCACCGCTTCGACGGCGCGGAGCAGTACTTCACGCGCGCGGTCGATTTCGGCTATTCGTTCGGCATCGACGAGACCTTCGAGAAGTGGGGCCGCGAGGAGATCACGGCCGACTACGTGCGGCTGATCCGCATGATTCGCCCCGACGTCGTGATCGCGCTGCCGCCGACCGGCAACGCCGGCGGCCAGCATCACATGGCCTCGTCGGTGATCACGCACGACGCCGTGAAGCTCGCGGGCGACGCGTCGAAATTTCCCGAGCAGATCAAGGACGGTCTGCGGCCGTGGCAGCCGAAGAAGTTCTATCAGAGCGCCGGCTTCGGCTTTCCAGGCGAGCCGCAGACGCCCGGTCCGCTGACGCGCGTCAACAGCTCTGTCTACGATCCGCTGCTCGGCAAGACCTACACCGAAATCGGCACCGAAGCGCGCAGCATGCACAAATGTCAGGGCATGGGCCAGCTGCTGGCGCTGCCCGGCACGACCGGCACCGCGACCTATCGCCTGGTCGAATCGACGCTGCCGCCGCAGCCTGACGAGAAATCGCTGTTCGACGGCATCGACACCAGTCTCGCGAGCCTCGCAAAATTCGCCGGTACGCGCCCGCCGAAAGAGCTGAGCGACGGCCTCGCGGCGATCGCGAACGCCGTGCAGCTGTCGCAGAAGGCCTTCGACACCCAGACCGACGAAGCCGTGCTGCAGCCGCTGCTCACCGGACTGCACGCCGTGCGCGCGCTGCGTGCTCAACTGCGCGGCATGAACGTCGACGAGGCGGCGAAGTTCGAGATCGAATTCCGCCTCCGCCAGAAGGAAGGCGAGTTCCAGAAGGCGGCGATCCTCGCCAACGGCGTGCGCGTCGAGGTGCTGGCCGACGATGGCGTCGTCGTCCCTGGACAGCCGGTGAAGGTGAACGTGATTGTCGCCAACCATGGAGCGGCGGACGTGTCGGTGAAGCAGGTGAAGATCAACGGCTTCGATGGCGATGCCGCCTGCGCGATGACCGCGTTCAGCGCCAGCCCGTTCGGCTTTCCCATTGGCCGCGGCGCC
>Ga0070660_100003171_pt1 | contig 11295 bp, 9 predicted proteins | sample KBSC33metaG_FD_64670 | JGI IMG/M metagenome (GOLD analysis project Ga0070660, IMG submission 64670) | Corn rhizosphere microbial communities from Kellogg Biological Station, Michigan, USA - KBS C3-3 metaG | ecosystem: Host-associated > Plants > Roots > Rhizosphere > Soil ... | reverse complement strand
CCGAACAGGTTGTCGCCGTTGCGGGCGATCTGCGGCAGGATCTCGCCGAAGCCGAGCGTGACGATCGCGAGGTAATCGCCGCGGAGGCGCAGCGTCGGCAGCCCGATCACGATCCCGAAGAACGCGGTGATCACGCCGGCGAGCAGGAGCAGGAGCCAGACCGAGATGTGGATCCCGCCCGCGCCCGGCACGACGCCGACCGCTCCGAAGTCGAAGTTGTGCTTGGGGACGACCGCGACGGAGCAGTTCGCAACGCTGACGCCCGGGGTCGGGCACCTCTGGCCGGCGAACTGCTGGCTGGTGAAGAAGGCGGCGGTGTACGCGCCCGTGGCGTAGAACGCGACGTAGCCCAGGTCGAGCAGCCCTGCGTAGCCGACGACGATGTTGAGCCCGATCGCCATCATCACGAACACGAGCATCACGACACCGGTTGCGACGTCCGGCCAGGCACCGAACACGGGGATCGTGAACATGTGCCCTTGGTAGAACGGATAGAAGATCGCCGCGCCGACGGCGACGGCCGGAACCACCCACGACCGGCGCCGCTCTGGAACCCAGAAGACGGCGAAGGCACCGGCGAGCAGGATCCCGAACGACGCCGGGCCGAGGACGAGGAACAACAGGACGAGGACGGCCTGTGCGGCGAGCCGCCAGGGAAGCGGTGGCAGTCGGTAGAGCCAGTAAACCGCCGCGACGGTGGCGACACCAAAGCCGAGCGCCTTGTCGACGAAGAGAAGCAACGCCGCGAGCACGAGCGCCAGCACGATCTTCGTGCCCGTCCGCTGGATCTCCGGCAGCTCCTTCCAGCGTGCGCTCAGCCGGCTCTGCAGGTCGACGGCTTCCGTGTGCTCCACTCAGCCGCCTTCCGGGGTCTTCTCGCCGAGGAGACCCTCGGGCCGGAAGACGAGGATGAGGATCAGGATCGAGAACACGATCGACTGCGTCCAGTCAGAGCCGGGCATGTGCCATGGCAGGCCCTCGTTCCACGACTGGATCAGACCGATCGTGACTGCCCCGAGGACAGCGCCCGGGAGGTTGCCGATACCGCCGATCACCGCCGCGGTGAACGAGATCAGGCCGAGCTGGAAGCCTTGGTCGAAACGAACGGTCGTCGCCCAGAGCGAGTAGAGCGTTCCGGCGGCCCCGGCGAGAGCGCCGGCGATGACGAACGTGAACGAGATCGTCCGGTTGACGTTGATGCCCATGATCGCGGCGGCGTCCTTGTCCTGCGCGGTCGCGCGCATCGCCTTCCCCTGCCGCGTCTTCTGCACGAGCCAAAGAAGGGCCAGCAGCACCGGGATGGTGATCATCACGACGATCAGGTGGTTCCACTGGTAGTCGACGCCGCGGAACGAGAACACCTTCGAGTGCGGGAACACGTCCGGGGCGGTTACGTAGTTCGGGCCCTTCCAGGCCAGGCCGACGTCCTGGATGATGAAGCTGACACCGATCGCGGTGATCAGCGGCGCGAGTCGCGGCGCCCCGCGCAGCGGCCGATAGGCGACGAACTCGATCGTGGCGTTGAGCGCCCCGCAGGCGAGCATCGCAAGGAGAAGCGTCGCGAAGACGATCGGGACCGTGACGACGCCCTGGCCGTGATGGAGGCCGAAGAAGTGCGTCCCGAACGTGATCGTGAACATGCCGCCCAACATGAACACGTCGCCGTGCGCGAAGTTGATCAGCTCGAGGATGCCGTAGACGAGCGTGTAGCCCAGCGCGATGAGCGCGTAGACGGCCCCGTTCGTGAGGCCGATCAGCGTCGTCTGCGCGAACTGCGACGGCGAGACCGTGGCCTCCTTGATCAGGAGGATGATGAGCGCAACGACGAAGATGCCGCCGACTGCACCGATGAAAGTCGGGCGCTTGAAGCGAGTAGCGAGAGTCGGTGCTGAGACGTCGGCCGCCACGATTCAGGCGACTTTACTGCGTTGGCGACAGAAGTCCTACTCGGCACGGATTTGGCACAAATCGGCGCACCACTCGCGGCTACGATTCTCGTTGGCCGGAGTGGCGGAACGGCATACGCGATCGGCTCAAAACCGATTGTCCTTCGGGGCATGTGGGTTCGAATCCCACCTCCGGCACTTGGACCGACATGCACGCCGCCTCGGCGAGCTAGCGCACCTGTGGGACCCGGCGCCACGCGGGCCGTACGCATACGTCCTTGGCCTGTACCTAGGAGACGGTTATCTCGCGCGACACCCACGGACACTTTGCCTCCAGGTGACCCTCGATGCTGCATACCCCGGGATCATCGGCGAGTGCGCACGCGCCATCTCCAAGCTAATGCCGCGCAACCCGGTACGAGTCATCCCTCAGCCAAGTCGCTGCGTCGATGTCATGTGCTACTCCACCCTCTGGCCTGACCTCATTCCTCAACATGGACCAGGCCCGAAGCATCAGCGGCCGATCATCCTCGAGGGCTGGCAACAGCTGATAGTCGAGGCGGAGCCGCGAGCGTTCATCCGTGGTCTTTTTCACTCGGACGGGTCGTACTTCCAAAACCCGGTACGCTCGAAGTACGGCAAGCACTACTCGTACGACCGATACATCTTCACGAACCACTCCAGCGACATCCGCGAGCTCTTCCGATGGGCTTGCGATCTGGTAGGTGTCGATACGCGGCTGGCAAGCTGGCGAAATGTCTCGGTCGCGCGCCGTGATTCAGTCGCAAAACTGAACGAGTTTCTCGGACCGAAGGCGTAGTCGACCCGAGCTAGGCGTTCAGCTCGGCAAGCCGTCGAGCGATGCGCGAGGCGGTGCGCGCGAGCTCCAGGGCCGCCTCGGCATCGCCGACCACAGCGGTTCGAAGCTGCGCCCGCACGCGCTCGGCCAGCTCGGCCGTCTCCTCCGCGCACGCCGCGATCTCGAGCGGCACGGCGATGATCCGCTCGCGGTTCGCCTCGCTGCGATCGGCCATGAACGCCTCATAGGCGGCCGCGTCCTCGTCGGCGAGCTCCGCGAGCCGCGACCATAGCGCCTTGGCGCGCACGACCGCTTCCTCGTCGCCTGCGAACCGGCCCGCGAGCTCGACGAGCGCGGACGCGAGCGCCCCCGTCAGCGCGGTCGCCGCTCCGCTGGCCGGCGTCGGCGTGCGCTCGCCGAGCGCGGCCAGGAACTCACCGACTGGGCGTTCGGAGAGGCTCATGTTTGTAGAACGGCGCGTGCTCGGGCGGGAGTGGCGTGTTCCCCCGGATCAGGTCGGCGGCGCGTTCGGCAACCATCATCGTCGGGGCGTAGATGTTCCCGTTCGTGACGAAGGGGAACACACTCGCGTCGACGACGCGCAGGCCGTCGAGCCCGTGGACACGCATGGTCGCGGGATCGACGACCGGCCCCATCGCGCAGGTGCACGACGGATGGAGCGCAGTCTCGGCGTCGCGCGCAACCCAGTCGAGAATCTGGTCGTCCGACTCGACGGAGGGCCCCGGCGAGAGCTCGCCGCCGTCGAAGGGCTCGAATGCGGGCGCATCGAGAATCGCGCGCGCCGCGCGCACGCACTCGACCCACTCACGACGGTCCTGCTCGGTCGACAGGTAGTTGAAGCGGAGCGCCGGCTTCTTCCTCGGATCGGACGACGTGATCCGCAGCGAGCCACGCGCATCGGAGTACATCGGCCCCACGTGCAGCTGGTAGCCGTGGCCTTGCGGCGCGGTTCCGTCGTACCGCACGGCGATCGGCAGGAAGTGAAACATCACGTTCGGGTACGGGACGTCGTCGTTCGAACGGATGAACCCACCGGCTTCGAAGTGGTTCGAGGCGCCCGGCCCCGTCTTCGCGACCAGCCACTTCAGCCCGACGAGCGGCCGGTTCCGCCACTTGTAGTACGGCGCCATCGTCACGGGCTGGGTCGAGGCCCGCTGGACATAGACCTCGAGGTGGTCCTGGAGGTTCTCGCCGACGTCCGGCAAGTCGTGGACGACCCGCACGCCGAGCGGCTCGAGGTGCGCCGGGTCGCCGACGCCCGAGACCTGAAGCAACTGGGGCGAGTTGATCGCGCCGCCGCAGAGGATCACCTCGTGCGCGTCGATCGTCTTTCCGCCGACCTGGACGCCGATCGCAAGGGAGCCGTCGAAGACGACGCGGTCGACAAAGGTGCGCGTCCGAACCTCGAGGTTCGGGCGCTTCATCGCCGGATGCAGGTAGGCACGCGCAGCCGACCAGCGCCGGCCGTGCGAGATGTTGCGGTCGAACTTCGCGAACCCTTCCTGGCGGTAGCCGTTCACGTCGGTCGTGAGCGAGTGCCCCGCCTGCTGCACGGCGGCAAAAAACGCATCGAACAGCGGCCCGTCGGCAGGACCGCGCTCCAGGATCAGCGGGCCGTCTCCCCCGCGCCACTCGTCGGCGCCGGCGGTGCACGTCTCCATCTTCTTGAAGTACGGGAGGCAGTGCGCGTAGTCCCAGTCCGCGATGCCGCCCTCATGCGCCCACCGTTCGTAGTCGAGCGCGTTACCGCGCTGGAAGATCATCCCGTTGATCGAGCTCGAGCCGCCGAGCACCTTGCCGCGCGCGTGGTAGATGCGCCGGTTGCCCATGTACGGCTCCGGCTCGGACTCGTACTTCCAGTCGTAGAAGCGGCTCCCGATCGGGAACGACAGTGCCGCCGGCATGTGGATGTAGAGGTCCCACCACGAGTCCATGCGCCCCGCCTCGAGCACGAGCACGCGCGTCGAAGCGTCCTCGGTCAGGCGCGCGGCAAGCGCGCACCCCGCAGAGCCGCCTCCGACGATGACGTAGTCGTACGTCACCGTTTTCCGCTCCGGCGCCGCGCAGGTCGGCGCCTCCGCTCCTTGGTGAGCTCCGTCAAGCCTACGCTCACGCGACGACGACGGTCTGCAACTCGGTGAACGCCTCCATCGGTCCAGCTCCGCCGACTCGTCCGATGCCGCTCGCGGTGCCCGAACGTCCGCCGAACGGCAGATGCGCCTCCCAGTAGTTCGACGAGTCGTTGATGTTCACCCAGCCCGTCTTCACCTCGTCGGCGTAGCGAAGGCCGGCGGCGAGGTCGCGCGTGAAGATCGCCGACAGCAATCCGTAGGGCGACGCGTTGGCAAGGGCGATCGCCTCGTCGAGCGACGCGATCTCGACCACCGGCGCAACAGGCCCGAACGTCTCCTCGGTCGCGACACGCGAATCGGCAGGAACGCCGTCGAGCACCGTCGCCTGCCAGTAGAGCCTCGTCGGGAAGCCGGCTGCGCGCTCGCCACCGTGCACGAGCTCGGCGCCGCGCTCGAGCGCGTCGGCGACGTGCTCGTCCATCTTCTCGGCGACGCCCTCGTTGTTGAGCGGCCCCATCGTCGTGTGGTCCGCGAACGGATCACCGAGCACGATGTGCTGCACCTTTTCGCGCAGCAGTGCGACGTACTCCTCGCGCACGGCGCGATGCACGAGCAGCCGCTCACCCGCGGTACAGCTCTGGCCCGCGCAAAGGAAGCACGCGGTGACGGCCGCCTCGGCGGCGAGCTCGAGGTCGGCGTCGTCCATCACGACGACCGGCCCGTTGCCGCCGAGCTCGAGCACCGCAGCTTTGCCTGCAGCCGCCTCGGCGACCTTGCGGCCGGTCTCGGTCGAGCCGATGAAGCCGACGCCGTGCGTGCCGGGGTTGCGCGCGATCTCGTCGCCGACAACCGACCCGGGGCCGGTGACGAAGTTGAAGACGCCGGCCGGCAGGTCGGCCTCGACCACGCATTCGGCGAGCAGCGTCGCGCACACCGCGGTCGTCGATGCCGGCGTCCAGACGACGGTGTTGCCGGACGCAAGCGCCGGCGCGATCAGCTCGGCGGGCATCGTGTACGGCCAGTTCCACGGCGTGATCACGCCGATCACGCCGCGTGGCCGGCGGATGAGCATGACGCGTTTCCCAGGCGTGAACGAGTTCGCGAGCCGTCCTTCGAGGCGCTTGCCGTCCTCGGCGGCGTTCCGCCAGTAAGCGACGAGCTCCTCGACCTCGTCGCGCGACTCGTGCAGCGGCTTGCCCTGATCGAGCGTGAGCACGTGCGCGAGCTCGTCGCGGCGCTTCTCGATCTCGTCGCCGACGCGATGCATGAGCGCGGCACGCTCGAACGCGGTCAGCCGCGCCCAACCGTCCGCCGCGTCGTTCGCCGCGGCGATCGCGCGCTGCGCGTCCGCTCGGGCGCCGTGCGGCACCTCGCCGATCTGCTCGCCGGTCGCCGGTGACTCGGCGGTGAACGTCTCGCCGTCCTGGGCGGGCGCCCAGGCGCCCGCGACGAACATCCCCCGCGTCGCGACGCTAGACGCCACGCGGGCTCACATCCTCGAGCGCGACGCGCATCAGGTCTCTGATCGAGACGATCCCGCACGGCGTGCCGTCGTCGAGCACCGGCAGATGCCGGAAGCCGCCGTGGATCATCACGACCGCCGCCTGCTGCGTCGACTCGTCAGCGTCCACCGTCTCCGGGTGCCGCGTCATCCAGTCCCCGACGCGGCCGCCGACATCGCCGGAGCCGACAGCGCGCAGCACGTCGCGCTCAGTGACGATCCCGATCAGCCGGCCGCCCTCGACGACGAGGGCCGAGCCGACGCGGCGCTCGTTCATGGTGGCGGCCGCGTCGACAAGCGGCGTCTCTTCGGTGAGCTCCAGCAGTCCCTTCGTCATCACCTCTCCGACCGTTTTCATCGCTCAGTCCCCCAGCTCCGTCCGTCGGCGGTCGACATAGGCCTTCAGCTCCTCCTTCAACCCCGCGTCCATGGCCGGCTCCTCGTACTCCTCGAGCGTCTTCTTCCAGATGTCGTTCGCACGCGCTGCTGCATCCTTGCCGCCGTTCCGCGTCCAGCGCTCGTAGTTCTCCGTCGAGGAGAGCAGCGGCCGGTAGAAGCATTCGCGGAATCGCTCGAGCGTGTGCGCTGCGCCGAGGAAGTGGCCGCCCTGCCCCACCTCCTGGTGAGCGCCGTAGGCCAGCGTCTCCTCGTTGATCTTCAGCGGCTCGAACACCGCGTGCAGCATGCGCAGCAGCTCGACGTCGACGATGAACTTCTCGAAGCAGGAGACGAGACCCGACTCGAGCCAGCCAGCGGAGTGCATGACGAAGTTCGTGCCGGCGAGGAACGTCGGCCAGAGCGTCATCGCGGCCTCGTAGGCGGCCTGTGCGTCGACCGCCTGCGATGACGTCAGCCCGCCGCCCCCGCGGAACGGCAGGCCGTAGTGGCGTGCGATCTGGCCGGTGCAGAGCAGGCCGACCGCAGACTCGGGCGTTCCGAACGACGGCGAGCCGGATTGCATGTCGGTGTTCGAGAGGAAGCTGCCGAACACCACCGGGCAGCCGGGGCGGATCGTCTGCACGAGTGCGATCCCGGCGAGCGCCTCGCCCACCTGCTGCGCGAGCGTCGAAGGCACCGAGACCGGCGACATCGCGCCCATCAGCAGGAACGGCGTGATCACCATCGCCTGGTTCGCCTTCGCGTAGGCGTGCAGCGCGTCCAGCATGCGCTCGTCGTAGCGAAGCGGCGAGTTGACGTTGATCAGGCTGATCGTCGCCGGCGTCTTCTCGAGCGACTCCCGGCCGAAGACCATCTCGGCCATGGCAATCGTGTCCTCGGCATTCGGGCCTGACGTGACGGAGCCCATGAACGGCTTGTCGGAGAGCGTGAGCAGTGCGTACACCATGTCGAGGTGCCGCGAGTCGAGGGGCTTGTCGTTCGGCTCGCAGATCGTCCCGCCCGGGGTGTCGAGTTGCGGGAATGCCTGCGACAGCCGCACCAGGTTCTCGAAGTCGGCATACGTCGCCTCGCGCCGCTCGAGCCCCTCACGCACGAACGGGCAGCCGTACACGGCGCCGAACGCCATGTGGTTGCCGCCGACGTGAATCGTGTGCTCCGGGTTGCGCGCCTGGAGATCGAACTCGCGCGGCGCCTTGGCGATCTGCTCGAGGATCCAGTCCGGGTCGAGCTTCACGAGTTGCCCTTCGACCTTCTGGCCCGCCGCCTCGAACAGGGCAATCGTCGCCTCGTGGGGCTCGGAGGTGCCGAAGTCGATGCCGAGCTCGCTGACGATGCGCCGCCAGCCGCGCTCGAGCTCCTGCATCGACGACTCGTCCAGGATCTCGTAGCGCGGCATGTTGTTGACGAGCACTCAGACCTCCATCAGTTGTTCGAGGGCACGTTCCAAACCAGAATCGCCGGTCGGGCGAATCTCGAGGGGGAGGCCGAGCGCACCTGCGGCGCGCTCGGCCTTTTCCTGCAGCTGCTCGGTCGGCGCCTGCGCCAGCCAGACGACGCGCTCGTAGTTGCCGAAGTAGTCGTCCCGGAGCTCCGGGTGGCGGTCGAGGCCGAGCCCCCGCCACACCACGCGGTCGAACGAGCGGACCAGGAAGTCGGTCAAGTAGTAGGTGCCCGGCTCGTGCTGGTCGAATTCGCCGAAGATCCCGTAGCAGTCGGGGCCGGCGAGCCTCGGCACGTCGTCCAGCGCGCCGCGTGTGCCGCAGTCGGCGTACCCGACGAGGTCGACGTCGTCGCCGAGCGCGTCGCGGATCCGCTCCGGCCGGTTGTGGAGCTCGGGTGGCAGCGGCCGCACCTCGAGATCCCAGCCGCGCCGCTTCGCGATCTGATCGATGTGGAGCGCGAGCGCACCGCAGGCGACGATCGTCCGCGTCATCCTGGGAACTGGAGCTGGTCGATGAAAAGGTCGTTGAAGTCCGCGCGGCCCGACAGCTCGACGTATGCGATCTCGTCGAGGACGGCGTTGGCCGCAGCGCGTTCCGTGACGGAGAGCGCGACGATCTTCGCGCCTTCGCCGGCGACGTTGCCGGCCGCGACGATCCGCGCCAGCGGCAACCGCGGCACGAGCCCGATCTTCACGGCGCTCGCAGCAGTGAGGTACGAGCCGAACGAGCCGCCGAGCAGCACCTGCGAGATCTCGCCGGGGTCGACCCCGAGGTCCTTGCAGAGGATTGCCCAGCCGGTCGCGATCGACGCCTTCGCGAACTGGAGCTCGCGCACGTCGCGCTGCGAAAGGAACACGTCTGGCGTGAGGTGGAAGACGTTCTCTTCGCCGATCTTCCCAAGGCGGTCCGAGGAGCCGAGAACGAAGCGGCCGGAGTGGTCGAGGATCCCGGCGGTGACGAGCTCGGCGACCGCGTCGACGAGTCCCGAGCCGCAGAGGCCGAGCGGGTCGACATCCCCGATCACCGTCAGCTGCACGTCGCCGTCGACGATCTTCACGCCCTCGATCGCGCCGTCCGCGGCGCGCATCCCGCACCTGATCTGCGCTGCCTCGAACGCGGGCCCTGCAGGTGCCGCGCACGCGAGCGCCCGCTCCGACGACCCGAGCACGATCTCCGAGTTCGTACCGACGTCGATGAACAGCCGGGTGCGCTTGTCGAGCGTGAGCCCGGTTGCGAGCACGCCGGCGACGATGTCCGGGCCGACATAGGCGCCGAGTGCGGGGAACATCACCGCGGGTGCGCGTTCGTGCACCGCGATCCCGAAGTCGGTTGCCTTCGCCTCGGGAAGCCGCCGCGACGCGATCGTGAACGGCGCCATCGAGAGCGGCTCGGGATCGATGCCGAGCGCGAGCTGGATCATCGTCACGTTGCCGGTGACGACGATCTCGTAGACGTCGCGGGGGGCGACGTCCGCCTCCTCGCACACCTCGCGGGTGAGCTCGGCGAGCGTGTCGTGGGCTTTGCTCTGCAGGCGGCCGAGAGCCTCGCCGTCCATCATGGTGGCGCTGATGCGCGAGATCACGTCGGCGCCGAACGGCTGCTGCATGTTCAGCATCGAGCGCACGGCGGCAGGCTGGCCCGTCTCCAGGTTCAGCAGCGTCGCAACGACGGTCGTGGTGCCCAGGTCGTACGCGATCGCGTAGCGACGGCCGCTCGTGTCGCCCGCCTCGACGTCGACCAGCACGTCGTCGACGAAGGTCGCGGTGACGCGCCAGTCGGCTTCGCGGAGCGTCCGGCCGAGCGTGCGCAAGATCTCGAGCGGCACGCGGAGCTCGACGTCGTCCATCGCCTCGAGCACGCGCTCGAGGTCGGAGGTCTGATCCTCGAGCGTCGGCTCGTCCAGCTCGAGGTACCGCTTCTGCACGGCGGGACGCAAGATCACGTGGCGACCCACACCGGCAAGCGCCGCTTTCGGCCGCGTCTGCAGCGGCGGCACCTCGACGACCACGTCATGCTCCGCGTTCGCACGGCATGCCAGCCGCCAACCCGCGCGCAGCTCGTCCGGCGAGAAGGCTCGTGGGTCGACGCTCGACACGGCCTGCTCACCCGAAGAGACGCGCACCTTGCACTTCTTGCACGTACCGTGCCCGCCGCAGGTCGAGTCGATCGCGATTCCGTTCCAGCTCGCGCAGTCGAACAGCGTCGTGCCCGCGGGCACGCGCGCCTCTTTCGTCGCGCCGTCCGACTGACGGAACACGAGCCGGACGCGGTCCGGGTGCGCCTCCTCGATGACCGGCTCCGGAAGGCTCACGCGGCCGCCGCCTGCTTCCTGCGGTACGCCGCGATCCAGTTCGAGCCCCACTCGTCCTTGCCGAGCAGGAAGTCGGACGCGCGCACCGCCTCGACGACCTCCACCGAACGCGCGTCCATGATCGCGCTCGTCAATCCGTGGCTCGCCGCGATCGCGAGGAACGAGCCGCCGAGCGTCTCGCGCCCGGGCAGCCCGAACGACGTGTTCGACGCGCCGCACGTCGTGTTGACGCCAAGCTCCTCGCGGAGCAGCTTCAGCGTTTCGACGAAGAGCGTCACCGCGCGGGGCTCGGCGCCGACCGGCATCGCGAGCGGGTCGATGATCACGTCGTCGGGCTTGATGCCATGGTCGCCGGCGACCGACACGATCTTCTTCGCGACCTCGAGCCGCCGCTCCGGCTCCATCGGGATCTCGTCGTCGTTCGCGAGACCGATCACCGCGGCGCCGTGCTTGGCAACGATCGGGAGGATCGCCTCGAGCCGCTCGTCCTCACCGGTGACGGAGTTGACCAGCGCCTTCCCCTGGTACGCGGAGAGCCCGGCTTCGAGCGCCTCGATCACCGACGAGTCGATCACGAGCGGCAGATCCGTGAGCGACTGGACGAGCGGGATCGCCTGGCGCATCAGCTCGATCTCGTCCGCGAGCGGGTCGCCGACGTTGACGTCGAGCATGTCGGCGAGCGGCGTCTGCTGCGCGACGTCGATCTCGATGCGCGACAGGTCGCCTTGCTGGAGCTGCGCCTGGAACTTCTTGCGGCCGGTCGGGTTGATGCGCTCGCCGATGACGCAGAACGGGCGGCCTGGACCGATCACCACCGTGCTAGACGGCGACTCGAGAACCGTTTCCAATCGTCTCCCTTTCTTC
>Ga0070660_100003166_pt1 | contig 11302 bp, 9 predicted proteins | sample KBSC33metaG_FD_64670 | JGI IMG/M metagenome (GOLD analysis project Ga0070660, IMG submission 64670) | Corn rhizosphere microbial communities from Kellogg Biological Station, Michigan, USA - KBS C3-3 metaG | ecosystem: Host-associated > Plants > Roots > Rhizosphere > Soil ... | reverse complement strand
CCATCATCGCGGTGGTCCTCGGAACGCTCGTGCTCGACGAGCCGTTCAACGTGCGAATGGGAACTGCCGCCGCCATCGTGCTCGCGGGAATGGCGCTCGTCCGCACACCGTCAAATGGTTAACGGCTAATGGCTGACGGCGGCCGCCATCCGCCATCAGCCCTTATCCATCGACAAGCGTCAGACCACCCTGCGTCCGCTGATCAGTCGCACCAGGAACAGCACGATAGCAATCACCAGCAGCACATAGATGAAGTTTCCCAGCGTGTAGCCGCTCACCACACCGAGCAGCCACAGCACGATCAGAATGATCGCAATCGTTTCAAGCATTCGACTCCTCCATTCCTCGGCGGTCCCATTTTGCAACTTGGGTGCCGTACTCTGCCGTAGGTGTGGGGGGCGAAGGATCGGCCAGCTGAAGCAGACGGCACGCGTGAGCCATAGCCGGGTTTGCGAACGGAGGACGGGGCGGCCGCTACGAGGCGGCCACTTGCACCGGCGGGCCCAGCGCGAACGTCATCGTCCCTTCCAGGACGACCTTGTTGTTGACGCGCGCGTCGCCCTCGAGCAGACCCATACGGCTGCGCAACCGGATGACACGCGCCTCGATCACGACGACGTCTCCCGGATAGACGGGGCGGCGATACCGCACCCGCTCGATGCCGGCGAAGAACGGCAGCCGCTGGCGATTCTCCGGCTTCGCGAGGACCAGAATGGCCCCCACTTGCGCGACGACCTCGGTGAGGATCGTCGGCGGCAGCACCGGCGAGCCCTTGGCTCCATGCCACAGATACCGCTCGTTCAGCGAGACGTTCTTGATCCCCACGATCCGCTTGTCCACTTCGAGCTCGGTGATCCGGTCGACGAGAAGAAATGGATAGCGATGGGGCAGAATGCGCTCAATCGCGGAGTGGTCCAGCGGAAGTGTCAGGTCCATGGGGCCCAGCGATTATACTAGCCGGACCGACGTCCCGCGCACGACCGCCGCTTGGGCGAGACTTGCCATCCCAATCAGGAGCCGCAGCGACGGTCCGATGACGCGCAGTGCTCACAACAAGGAAGACGACGGAACCGTGACCGATTCGACCGTCCACAGCGTGCCGCACTCGACCTCCACCACCGAGGCGCTGACGACGCTCTTCGCGCTCGGACGCGAAGTGACGTCCGTGCTCGATCTCGACGAGCTGCTGCAGAAGATCCCGCAGCTCATCGCGCGTCTCACCGATTTTCAGGCGTTCGCCGTCTACCTGCTCGATTCGCGGCGCGACGAGCTGATCATCGCGTACTCGGTCGGCTATCCGGAGGACGTCGCGCGTTCGCTGCGCCTCAAGGTCGGACACGGCCTGGTCGGCGCCGCCGTCGCTGACGGCCAGCCGATTCTGGTGAACGACGTCCACACTGATCCGCGCTACGTCGAAGCGGTGCCCGGGTCCAACGCGGAGCTCGTCGTGCCGCTGCGCCGAAAGGGACGCGTCATCGGCGCGCTCAACCTGCTCAGCCCCACGGCCGGACAATTCACCGAGGCCGACGAGGCGGTGCTGCGTCAGTTCGCCGCGCACGTCGCGGTCGCGATCGAGAACGCGCGTCTCTTCGAGCACGAGCGCGAGTACACGAGCACGCTCGAGACGCTCTCGGACATCGCGCGCGAGTTCGGCGCGATCCTCAACCTCGACGAGCTGCTCACGCGCATCGCCAACCTCACGCGTCGCGTCATCGACTACCGCACCTTCGGCATTCTTCTCGTCAACGAGGAAGCCAACGAGCTGGAAATGAAGGTCGCCGTCCGCTACGGCGACAAGGTAACCGTGCCCCGCGTCAAGATCGGCAACGGCCTCGTCGGCCATGCCGCGCTGCACAAGGAGGCGATCCTGGTCCCCGACGTCTCGGCGGACGATCGCTATATCAAGGTCGTCGACGACGCGCGATCGGAGCTGGTGATTCCGCTGCTGCTGAAGGATCGCTGTATCGGCGTGTTCGATCTCGAGAGCCCGGAGCTCGACGCGTTCAGCAAGAGCGACGTGGAGATCCTCACGCTGCTGGCGAGCCAGGCGGCGGTCGCGATCGAGAACGCACGGCTCTACGAGACGATTCGCACGAACGAAATCCGACTCGAGAAGGAGATTCGCTTCGCGCAGCGCGTCCAGGCGGCGCTGCTGCCGACGGAGCTGCCGAAGCGGCTGAAGGGCGTCGACGTCGCGTCGCGGTTCGCTCCCGCGCGCGAGCTGGGGGGCGACCTGTACGACTTTCTCGCGCCGGAGCCGAACAGCCTCGTGGTCGCCGTGGGGGACGTATCCGGCAAAGGCGTGCCGGCGGCGCTCTACAGCGCGTTCGCCGGCGAGCTGGTGCGCTCGCGGACGTTCCGGCGCCGCTATGCGCCCGAGCGATTCAGTCCGGCGGGTGTTCTGGCGTCGATGAACACGATTCTCCACGAGCGCCAGCTTGAGGAGTATTACTGCACGCTCTGCTACGCGGTGTTCGAGTTCAAACGCCGTACGTTGACGGTGGCGAATTCGGGTTTGCCGTATCCGATCCGGTGCAGCGCCGACAGCGTCGCGCAAATCGAACTGCCCGGCGTCCCGCTGGGATCGTTCGCCGGGTCGTCGTATGACGAGCTGACGCTCGACCTCGCGATCGACGATATGTACGTCTTCTTCAGCGACGGCGTGTCCGAGGCGAACGACGCCCTCGGCCGCGAGTTCGGGTACGACCGGCTGCTCGATGTGATCCGCGAGACGCGCCACGAGTCGGCGCGCGTCGTCGTCGACGCGATCTTCACCGCCGTGCAGGAGTTCCGCGGCGACACGCCGCCGAACGACGACATGACCGCGGTGGCGCTGAAGATCACGGGATGAGCCCGCCCTTCGCGCTACGCTCAGCCGCGGCTTTCCTGACGGTTGCAGCCGTGACGCTCAGCGCGCAAAGCCCATCGTCCATCGCTGCGGAGCTCCGATCCCAACTCGAACGCCGCGTGCACGACATCGCCGCGCATGTCGATGGCGTGGTCGGATACGAAGTGCTCGACCTCACCTCGAACGAGCGCTTCGGGCAGCTGGAACGCGCGGTGTTTCCGACCGCGTCGACGATCAAGCTCGCGATTGTCTACGAGCTGTTCAAGCAGGCCGACGAAGGACGCGTCAAGCTCGACGATCGCATCACGCTCGATCGCGCGAAGGCGGTCGGCGGCAGCGGAGTGCTGGCGGCGATGGGCACACCCACGCTGTCGATTCGCGACTACGCGGCGCTGATGGTGATGCTGAGCGACAACACGGCGACCAACGTGCTGATCGATCTGGTGGGCGCCGGCAGCGTGACGCAGCGCATGGCGGGACTCGGACTCGGCGCGACGAAGCTCCGCCGCCGCATGATGGATCTCGAGGCCGCGCGCCGCGGCGACGAGAACGTGTCGACGCCCGCCGAAGTCGTCCGGCTGCTGCAGATCCTGCACACTGGCAACGGCCTGACGCCGGCGAGCCGCGATCAGGCGCTGGATCTGTTGAAGAAGACGAAGATCAGCCGGCTGCGTGCGGGCCTTCCAGCTGGCGTGGAGGCGGCGGACAAACCCGGCGAGCTGGAAGGCGTCCGCGTCGACGCAGGGATCGTGTTCGCGAAGAACCGGCCGTACGCGCTCTGCGTGATGACGACGTATTTGAAGAGTGAAGAGGAAGGCGAACACGCGATCGTGGATATTTCACGCGCGGTGTACGAGTACTTCAGCCGACTCGGCGCCGGCGGGGTGTACGGAAGAAGAGAAATTCGTGAGGCCGCACCGAATCGTGGAGCGTGAAGACGGGATACGGCGATGCCAGCGCCTGCCTGAAGTTACGTATCCCGGTGATTCGATGCGACCCGGGTGCGGATGCATCAAATCGCGTGCCCGCCAGAACGGGCGTGAACAGGCCTGAAAATCGCACGGTCTGACGCGAGCGTCCTGCCCAGGAGACGTGCCCCTGACCTCAATGGGGAGCGAAATCAAATTTTCTGATTAGTAGTTCCCCAGATATCGATCGACCTCCCACGGCGAGACGTGCTTGATGTAATCGAGCCACTCTTCCCGCTTGGCAGCGAGGAAGTGCTCGAACAGATGCTCGCCGAGCGTGTCGCGGACGAGGTCGTCTTTCTCGAGCTCGTCGAGCGCTTCGTTCAGGTTGCCGGGGAGCTCGTCGATCCGCAGATGCCGCCGTTCGCGGTGGCTCATCCTGTAGATGTTCTTGTTGATCGGCGGCCCCGGATCGAGCTGCTGCTCAATGCCCTCCAGTCCCGCGCGCAGGATCACCGCCATCGCGAGATACGGATTGCACGAAGGATCGGGCATCCGCAGCTCGATCCGTGTCCCGGTGCCGCGCGTGGCCGGCACTCGCACCAGCGGACTGCGGTTCTTCTCGGACCACGAGATCGCCGTCGGCGCCTCGTAGCCGGGCACGAGCCGCTTGTACGAGTTCACCAGCGGGTTGGTGATCGCGCAGAAGCCCTTCGCGTGCCGGAGGACGCCGGCGATGTACTGCAGACACGTCGCGCTCAACTGCCACGGCGCGTGCGCGTCGTAGAAGATATTCGTGTGGTTCGTGAAGAGCGACATGTGCGTGTGCATGCCGGAGCCGTTGATGCCGTAGATCGGCTTCGGCATGAACGTCGCGTGCAGCCCGTTGCGGATCGCCACGTTCTTCACCACGAACCGGAACGTGCTGATGTTGTCCGCCGTCGTCAGCACATCGTCGTACCGGAAATCGATCTCGTGCTGGCCGGGCGCGACCTCGTGATGCGCCGCCTCGACGTGAAATCCCATCGCCTCGAGCGCGAGAACGATCTCGCGGCGGACGTCCTCGCCCTGATCGACAGGGCTGAGATCGAAATAGCTGGCGGCATCGTGTGTTTCGGTCGTCGGTGCGCCGTTGCGCGTCTGGAAGAGAAAGAATTCTGCTTCGGGCCCGGCGTTGACCGCAAAGCCTTTCGCCGCCGCCATCGCGATCACCTTTTTGAGGCAGCCGCGCGGATCGCCCGGAAAGGGTTCGCCGTCGGGTGTGTAGATGTCGCAAATCATGCGCGCGACGCGCTCGCCGGTCGTGCCCGCCCACGGAAAGATGCGGAAGGTCGAGAGGTCCGGCCGCAAGTGCATGTCGGACTCTTCGATTCGGACGAATCCTTCGATCGACGACCCGTCGAACATGATCTTGCCGTCGAGCGCCTCCTCGAACTGGCGGTCCGGAATCTCGACGTTCTTGATCGCGCCGAGGATATCGGTGAACTGCAGGCGCATGAACTTGACCTTCTCGCGCTCGGTGAGCTCGAGAATCTGCGCCTTCGTCTGACGGACGTCCGAGTCCGGACGGGGGCCGTGCGGTCCGTGCGATTTCGCCATGTGGAGTGATTGTAGAACGCGCGCCGGCCGCCGTCGCGTCAGCCGCGGGCCGCGGCCTGGTTCCCGACGGGAGCGGCGTCCTCTGCCGCGGGGGCCGTCAGAATGCCCGCCAGCTGCGCGGCGAAAATCGCGGCGAGCGCCTGCACGCCGTCCGAGGTCTCGCCGCCGCCTTTGATCTCGACCGAGAGGGCGCCGATGCAGCCGTCCGCCGAGAGCAGCGGCGCGACGATCGCGCCGGTGGCGCCGCCCGGCTGCGAGAGCACCAGCTGCAGCGCGCCCGTTCGATACGCGGCCGCCGCGGCGTTCTGGCCCGAGCGCGGCACCGGCGGCATGCGCGCGATCGTCTGCTCGGAGTAGCCGTGCGCCAGGGCCGGCCGCAGGTCCGCTCCCGCGGCATTTCCGAGCCAGACGACCAGGCCGCTGGCTTCCATCACCTGCGCCGCCCGCGACAGCAGTGAGCGGAGCTCTTCCAGATCGCGGACGCGGCCGAAATCGGTGCAGAGCGCGGCGGCCGCCGTCAGCAGCGGCGAGATCACGCGCATCGGCGCGGCGGCAGGCGCGTGTGCCGGCACACGCGGCGACGAGCCGCCGGAATCGTCGACCGGCGCGATGACGCGATCGACGCGTGTGTCCACCGCGGCTGACTCCGACGCGGTCGGCGCGTCGATGGATGCAGTCGCATGCGCGGCCGGGCGCGCCAGTGCGAGCACCAGGATGACGAGCGACCCGATCACTCCGGCGGCGGTCAGCACCGTCGCCTCCTGACGCCGCCGCCCCGCCGCGGATGCATCAGCGGCTTGATCCTCTGCCAGACGCGCGGCCTGGATCTGGCGTGCCGCCGCCGCCGCCGCGTCGCCTCCCTCGGTGAAAACGACGTCGGCCGCCATCAGTTCCTGGTCTGCGGCAAGATAGTCGCGCGCGCGCTTGTCGGCGCCGCCGAACTCGGTAAGCGCCGTCGCGGCGTCGTCGAGAGACGCTTGCGCGGTGGGGCTCGACGCCGACGCGCGCAGCGCACCGACGGTCTTCGACGCGCTCTCGGCGGTGGCCGCGACCTTCGGAATCCAGAACGCGATACCCTGACCGGCGGCGACATACGCCTGCTGCGCGACGCGCAAATCGGCGAGCGCGTCGGTCGCCTCACGCGCACGCAAATCGAATGTTCGCGCGCGATCCTGCGCGACGGCGATCTCTCGTTCTGTGGTGAAGATGAAGAAAGCGGCGGCGCCGAAGAGCATCACCGCCAATGCGCCAAGGGTCAGTCTGCCCGCACGTGATCGCATCGGCCACCCTTCAAGGGGCTTTCACACGCCGCCAGAGTATCATATTAAATTGTGACATTCGCCGCCGATCTCATGCGCCGTTCTCATTCGAGCATCGACCAGCCGCTCCGCGCGGGCGCTGCGTTCATCGCGTACCGGCTCGCAATCGCCGAACGGCTGGAGGAAATCTGATGCCCGCTTCGCCGAGCACGCCGTGCTCGCTGCTCGAATTGATCGAGCGCATTCCCGCCGATCGTACCGCCGTCATCCTGCCCGATTCGAATGTGCGCGTGACGTATGGCGCGCTTCGCGACCAGGTTCGCGCCGTGGCCGAACAGCTCGCCGCCGCCGGCATCGGGCGCGGCGATCGCGTCGGCATCGCGCTCCCGAACGGACTGCCGGTGATCGTGTCGTTCCTGGCCGCCTCGATCGCCGGCACGGCGGCGCCGCTCAACCCTGCCTACAAGGAAGACGAGTTCCGGTTCTATCTCGAGGACACCGCCGCCAAGGTCCTGATCCTGCCGCCCGACGGTCTCGACGCGGCGCGCCGCGCCGCCGGCGACCGCGTCCCGATTCTCACGATCGACATGGACGCTGCAGGCACCGTCGCGCTCACGGGCGTCTCGGGCAGGAAAGCCGTCGCCCCGCCGTCTGTCGACGATGTCGCGCTCGTGCTGCACACGAGCGGCAGCACCGGCCGGCCGAAGCGCGTGCCGCTCGCGCACGCGAACCTTTCGATCTCCGCCGGCAATGTCGCGCGTTCGTACGCGCTCGGGCCCGACGATGTGTCGCTGTGCGTGATGCCGCTGTTTCACGTCCACGGCCTCGTCGCGTCGACGCTGGCGACGCTCTCGACCGGCGGCACCGTCGTCGTGCCCGGCAAGTTCAACCCGCTGTCGTTCTGGCGCGTGGCGAAGGATCACGGCGTCACCTGGTACTCCGCGGTGCCGACGCTGCATCAGCTGTTGCTCGCGCGCGCCGATTCGACGTCTCGCCCCGCGGGCGCCGAAAAGCTCCGATTCATCCGGTCGTGCAGCGCGTCGCTGCCGCCGCAGTTGATGCACGATCTCGAAGCGGCGTTCGGCGCGCCGGTGCTCGAAGCCTACGGCATGTCCGAGGCGGCGCATCAGATGGCGACGAATCCTCTGCCGCCGGCGGCGCGCAAGCCGGGATCGGTTGGCCGCGGCACCGACGTGCGGATCAGCATCATGGACAAGGACGGCCGCCATCTGCCGACCGGCCAGGCCGGCGAGGTCGTGATTCAGGGGCCGAACGTGATCCGCGGCTACGAGAACAATCCGGAAGCCAACGCATCGTCATTCGTCGATGGGTGGTTCCGCACGGGCGATCAGGGCGTGCTCGACGAGGAGGGCTACCTCACGCTGGTCGCGCGGATCAAGGAGCTGATCAACCGCGGCGGTGAGAAGATTTCGCCGCGTGAGATCGACGAGGTGCTGTTGTCGCATCCGAATGTCGCCGAGGCGGTCTGCTTCGGCGTGCCGCATCCGACCTGGGGCGAGGAAGTGGCCGCGGCGGTCGTCGTGCGCGACGGCGTGACCGAGGCGGATCTGCTCGCGTACTGCCGTGAGCGTCTGGCTGATTTCAAGCGGCCGAAACAGATCCACATCACCGACGCGATTCCCCGCACGGCGACCGGAAAAATTCAGCGCGGCGTCGTCGCGAAGGCGTACGCGCAGGCCTCGTGAAAATCGTCATCGCCGGCGCGGGCGCCATTGGCGGGTACATCGGCGCGCGGCTGGCGCAGGCCGGCGGTGATGTCGTGCTGTTCGCGCGAGGGCCGCACCTGCAGGCGATGCGCGAGCGCGGCGTGCGCGTGGTCAGCGCGGACGGCGACTTCGAGGCGCGCCCCACGGTCACAGGCGACCTGAGCACGATTGGACAGGCGGACGTCGTCATCCTCGGGGTGAAGGCGCACGGCCTCTCCTCGCTGGCGCCGCAGCTGCGTCCGCTGTTCGGCCCCGCCACTGCGGTCGTGAGCACGCAGAACGGCATCCCCTGGTGGTACTTTCAGGGTATCGGCGGCGAGCGAGAGGGGTGGCGGCTCGAGCGTGTCGATCCAGGAGGCGCCATCGCGGCGGCGATCGAGCCGCAGCGCGTCATCGGGTCGCTCGCGTACTTCGCCACCGACATTGTCGAGCCCGGCGTCATTCGCCACACGGAAGGCAACCGCATCAGCCTCGGCGAGCCCGACGGCTCGCGATCCGATCGGTGCCGCGCGCTGGCCGAAGCACTCATCGCCGCGGGCTTTCGCGCGCCGGTGACGACTCGATTCCGGACGGAAGTGTGGGTGAAGCTGCTCGGCAACGTGGCCTTCAACCCGATCAGCGCGCTGACCGGCGCAACGCTCGAGGAGCTCGTTCGTCATCCGGACACGTCCGCGGTGATTCGAGAGGTGATGGCCGAGACCGAAGCGGTGGCGGCCCGACTCGACATCACGCTGCCCATCTCGATCGATCAACGGATGGCTGGCGCGGAAAAAGTCGGCGCGCACAAGACGTCGATGCTGCAGGATCTCGAAGCGGGCCGGCCGATGGAGCTCGACGCGATCGTCGGCGCCGTCGTGGAGCTCGGCGATCGGCTGGGCGTGCCGCTGCCGGCGACGCGCACCGTGTACGCGTGCGCCAGGCTCCTCGACGAGAAACGACGCGCCGGCAGAACTTCCTAGAGAGAATTCAATGTCGACACGTGAAGCGCCCGCCCCGACGGCGACATCGGTGAACCGCTGGGGACAACTGACAGCGGGCATCGTCTGCATGGTGATGATCTCCAACCTGCAGTACGGCTGGACCTACTTCGTCGATCCGATCGACGCGAGATTTCACTGGGGACGGACGAGCATCCAGGTGGCGTTCACGATCTTCGTGGCCACCGAGACCTGGCTCGTCCCGATTGAAGGTTGGTTCGTCGATCGCTTCGGACCGCGCATCGTCGTGATGCTCGGCGGCGTCCTCGTCGCGCTCGCCTGGACGCTGAACTCGTTCGCCACGTCGCTGCCGATGCTGTATGTGGCGGCGGCGATCGGCGGCATCGGCGCCGGCGCCGTGTATGGAACCTGCGTCGGTAACGCGCTGAAGTGGTTCGCGGATTGCCGCGGCCTCGCGGCCGGGCTCACGGCCGCCGGCTTCGGAGCGGGCGCCGCCGCGACAGTGGTGCCGATCATCTTCGTGATCAGGACCTACGGGTACGATCGCGCCTTTCTCTGGTTCGGCCTGGGTCAAGGGCTGGTCGTTCTTCTGCTCTCGCAGGTCTTGAAGGCGCCGAAGCCGGGCGACGCGCCGGCGGCGAAGCCGAGAGTGAGCCAGAGCGCGCGCGACTACCAACCGATGGAGATGCTTGGAACGCCGCTGTTCTGGATCCTGTACGTGATGTTCGTACTGGTCGCGGCCAGCGGTCTCGTCGTGACGGCGCAGGTCGCGCCGATCGCGCGCGACTACAAGATCGCCGGCCTGCCGGTGAACTTCCTGTTCATCAGCTCCACCGTCCTCGTGATGGCCGGCATCGTCGACAACATCCTGAACGGATTGGCGCGGCCGACGTTCGGCTGGGTGTCGGACCGGATTGGCCGCGAGAACACGATGGCGATCGTCTTCACCTTCGGCGCCGGCGCGTACTGGGCGCTGGGGACGATCGGCACCTCGCCCTGGGCATTCATCATCACCGCCGGCCTCGTGTATTTCACGTGGGGTGAAATCTACAGCCTCTTCCCGGCCATCTGCACCGACGTCTACGGCTCGAAATACGCGACGACGAACGCCGGGCTGTTGTACACAGCGAAAGGCGCGGCATCGTTCCTCGTCCCGGCGGCGAGCTGGCTGCAGAAGCACAACGGCAGTTGGCACGGCGTGTTCGTCATCGCCGCGATCGCCAATATCGCCGTCGGCGCCACGGCGCTGTTGATTGTCAAGCCGATGCGGATATCCCGGCTGCAGCGAACGGCGAATCTCGCCAGCCACGCGGCGGCGAAATAGACGGTCCATGGATCCGAAGCTTCTCGCCGACGAAATTGCGGCCGCCTACCGCGAGCATCGCGAGATCCCGACGTTCTCGTCGCGTGACGCGGCCTTCGATGTCACGATGGCCTATGCCGTCGAAGCCGAACTCGTGCGGCGGCGGCGCGCGGATGGGCGGACGACGGTCGGCCGCAAAGTCGGCTTCGCGAACAAGGCGATGTGGCGCGCGCTCAAACTCGAGACGCTCGTCTGGGCGTACATGTACGACGATACCGTGCGCTTCGCCGAGCACGGGTTGGCGGCGCTGTCCGCCGGCCGGATGTTCTCGCCGAAGATCGAGCCGGAGATCGTTTTCAAGTTGAAGCGGCCGTTGGATTCGGCGGGAGCCGATCCTGCCGCCGTCCTCGAGGCGGTCGAGTGGCTCGCGCTGGGTTTCGAGGTCATCGAGTGCGTGTTTCCGGCCTGGAAATTTCAGCCGGTGGATTTCGTTGCATCGTATGGACTGCACGCCGCATTGATCGTCGGTGATCCGCTGCGCGTCGATTCGTCCATGATTCCGTCGCTGGTGGAGGCGCTGCCGCGGTTCACGGTGCAGTTGAAGAAGAACGGCGGGCTCGTCGAAGAAGGCTCGGGGAAGAACTCTCTTCGCAGCCCGGCGTTGTGCGTCGCGGAGCTTGGCGCGGCGATCGCCCGGCGGTCCGGTGCGGAGCCGCTTGC
>Ga0070660_100003153_pt1 | contig 11328 bp, 8 predicted proteins | sample KBSC33metaG_FD_64670 | JGI IMG/M metagenome (GOLD analysis project Ga0070660, IMG submission 64670) | Corn rhizosphere microbial communities from Kellogg Biological Station, Michigan, USA - KBS C3-3 metaG | ecosystem: Host-associated > Plants > Roots > Rhizosphere > Soil ... | reverse complement strand
CTCGATCAGATGACGATCGAGGAGGTGGATCCCGTCAGGCTCGCCGAAGCGGTACCCGCCGAACTGTCCGAACATTGGCAGGTCTCGCTCGACTTGCTCCAGATCGTGCTCAAAGGCTGGCCCGAGGAATTGCGGCGGCGGGGGCGGATCGATCTTGCCGATCGCCGCAATCGCCTGCTGCTCGCGGCGGAGCGCCGTTGGGCGGAGGCGCCGCCGGACGGGCTGATCGTCGCCGCCGGTATCAGCAATGCCGCCCCCGCCGTGGGTCGGTTGCTGCGGCGGATCGCGCGGCTGCCGCAGGGCATGGTCGTGCTGGCCGGGCTCGACCGCTTCATGCCTGAGGAGGAATGGCAGGCCCTTGGCGGAGGCGAAGAGCAGGCTCGGAAGCCAATCGAGACCCATCCCCAATATACGTTGCGCCACTTGCTCGATCTTATGGGCGTCGCGCGGGCGGAGGTACGCCCCTGGCGCGCGGGCCGCGACGGCGCTTCGCACGATCGGGCGAAGGCGATCGGTAATGCGATGGCGCCCGCCGCTTTCACCGACAAATGGCAGGGCCTGCCCGCGCGCGCGCGCCGGCTGTCGGGGGTGCGGGCGGTCGAGCTCCCCAATCCGGCGGCGGAGGCCCAGGCGATCGCGATCGCCCTGCGCGAGAGCGTGGAAAAGCCTGGGCGGACTGCCGCGCTCGTCACGCCGGACCGTCTGCTCGCGACGCGCGTCGCCGCGCATCTGCGGCGATGGGGAATAGAGGCTGACGATTCGGCCGGCCGGCCGCTGTCGCGCACGCCGCCCGGAACCTTGCTCGGCGCGCTCGCCGACGCGGCGGCGGAGGGGTTCGCCCCCGTGGCCCTGCTTGCCTTGCTCAAGCACCCCCTGGTGCGCGCGGGCGACCAGCGGCTGGCATGGCTTGACGGCACGCGCCTGCTCGATCGGGCGCTGCGTGGCCCGCGTCCGGGGCCAGGGCTCTCCGGCGTTACCGCCTTCCTGCTTGACGGCGACGAGCGCACCGCGCGCCAGCGAATCGAGGCGCTCGACTGGTGGAAAGGCATACGGCCCCTGCTCGAACCGCTTGAAGCGGCCTTTTCGGCAAAGACCGCCCAGCTTGGCGATTTGCTGGCGATCCTCTCCGATACCGCCTCGGTCCTTGCCGGCGACGAGGCCTGGAGCCGCCCCGCCGGCCGCGCCGCCGCGGAGCTGATCGCCGGATTGCAGGCGAGCGCGGAGGAGGGGCCACCCTCGATCAGCCCCCGTGCTTTTCCTGCTTTGCTGCAGGTAATGGCGGATGCGGTCGCGGTGCGGCCGCCGCAGGGCGGGCATCCGCGCGTGTTCATTTGGGGCTTGATCGAGGCGAGGCTGCAGCAAACCGACCTGGTGATATTGGGCGGCCTGAACGAAGGCGTCTGGCCGAGCCTGCCCGCGCCCGACCCCTGGCTTGCACCCGCGATCCGCGCGCAGCTCGGCTTGCCCGGCCTCGAACGGCGCATCGGGATCGAGGCGCAGCAATTCGCCGCCGGGCTCGGCGGCCCCGAAGTCTTGCTCACCCGCGCCCGTCGCGACGCGCGCGCGCCGGCCGTCGCCTCGCGCTTCTGGCTCAGGCTGGAAGCGATGACGGGCGGCATCGCACCGCATCGCGCGCTCCAGCGCTGGGCCGACGCGCTCGATCGGCCTGCGGACTTCACGCCCGCTGAACGCCCCGCGCCGTGCCCGCCGGTGGAGGACCGCCCGAAAAGAATCGCGGTCACCAAGCTCGATCGGCTCAAGGCCGACCCTTTCGCTTTCTATGCTGACGCGATGTTGAGGTTGCGCGCGTGGGACGGGGTCGATGCCGATCCCAGCGCGGCCTGGCGCGGCAGTGCGGTGCACAAGGTGTTCGAGACCTGGATCAGGGAGGATGATTGCGATCCGGCGCGTCTGCGCCCACGGGCCGAGGCCTTGCTCCGCGAAACCGCGGCGCATCCCGTGCTGCGCGCAATGTGGACGCCGCGCCTGCTCGAAGCGATAGACTGGGTCGCCGCGACCGTCGCGGAGGACCAGGCCGCCGGCCGCCGGCCAATCCTGGCCGAACGCAAGGGCGTGATCGAAATCGCCGGGATCCGGCTTGAAGGCACGGTCGACCGCATCGACCGCCTTGCCGACGACAGCCTCGCGATTGTCGATTGGAAGACGGGCAAACCGCCCTCGAAACGCGCGGTCGCCGAGGGCTATTCGATGCAATTGGGACTGCTCGGCCTGATCGCGGAGCGCGGCGGGTTCGAAGGTGTGAAGGGCATGCCGGGGACGTTCGAATATTGGAGCTTGGCGGCAGGCAAGGACGGCACCCTCGGCTATCGCACCAGCCCCGTCGGAGTCAGCCGGACCGGCGAGGGGATCGAGACTGCGGATTTCACCGCGCTTTCGGCGCGCGTGCTGACCGGCGCGGTCGAGACATGGCTTCGCGGCGGCGCTGCCTTCACCGCGAAATTGCACCCCGAACATGCGCCTTATGGCGACTATGACCAGCTCATGCGGCTCGACGAATGGTATGGTCGCGGCGGCAACGGGGACGAAGAATGAGCGGCCGTGTCCAGCCACTCAAGCGGCTCGAAGGCGCGCAAAAGGCCGCGTCCGAACCGGAGAGCCAGATCTGGCTGTCGGCCTCGGCCGGCACGGGCAAGACGCATGTGCTCACCGCGCGCGTACTGCGATTGCTGCTCAACGACGCGCCGCCCGAGACCATACTCTGCCTCACCTTCACCAAGGCGGGCGCGGCGGAGATGGCGGAGCGCATCCAGTCGCGGCTGGCGGCGTGGGTGCGCATGGCGGATGCCGATCTGCGCAAGGAGCTGGATGCGCTTGACGAGCCTTATGACGAGCAGGCGGTGCGCAAGGCACGGCGACTGTTCGCGCGCGTGCTCGATGCGCCCGGCGGGGGGCTTCGGATTCAAACGATCCACGCTTTCTGCCAGACGTTGCTCGCCGCCTTTCCAGCCGAAGCGGGCCTCGCGCCCGGTTTCCGGCCGCTCGAAGGGCGCGCCGAGGCGGCGCTGGCGCGGGCGACACTGGCGGAGATGCTGGTCGAGGCCGAACGCGGCGGCGATCTTGGCCTGATCGACGATATCCAGAAACTGAGCCGCCGCCTGGGCGAGGAGAAGGCAGAACGGTATCTGTCGCTTTGTGCCCGCGCGCCTGACGCGCTTGCCGCGCTGGGATCAAGACAGGGGATCGAGGCGCACGTCCGGGCCGCGCTCGAAGTGCCGCTCGGCGATGTCGAGGATGCGATTGAAGCCATGCTGATCGATGATGTCTTCGATCGCGACTTGTTGCGTCGGATCGTGGACGCCAATCGCACCTGGGGAACCAAGACCGGTCTCGATCATGCCGGGACCGGGGCAGCCTTCCTTACTGCGAATGCCAAGGAACGAGCGGCAATGCTGGAGGATCTGATCGGCATCGCGCGCACCAAGGCGGGCGAGCCGCGCTCCTTCACCGCCAGGCTGCTCGATTGCGACCCCTCCCACAACACCAATTGCGCGGACCTGGCCGAGGCGATCGACATATTGCTCGGCATGCGCCGCCGCGCCGAACTGTCCGGCCTGATCGCCGCCGGCCTGCGTGCCGGGCAGGCTTATGCCGCCGCTTATGCCGCCGCCAAACGCGCGCAGGGGGCGGTCGATTTCGACGATCTGATCCGGCTCGCGACGCACTTGCTGCTGCGTCCTGGCGTCGGCGCGTGGATCCGCTACAAGCTCGACCGGCGGACCGACCATATCCTGGTCGATGAAGGCCAGGACACCAATGCCCGCCAATGGGCGATCGTGCGCGCGCTTGCCGAGGAATTCTTCGTCGAGGAGCCGGTCCGCGAACGCCGCGAGCGCACCATCTTCGCGGTCGGCGATTTCAAGCAGGCCATTTTCGGCTTCCAGGGGACCGATCCGATCTTCTTCGCCGCCGCGCGCGAGCGCTTCGACAGCGCCGCGCAAGAGAGCGGTCGCACCCTGCGCCGCCTTTCGCTCGATCGCTCGTTCCGCTCGACCCGGACGGTGCTGGCGGTGGTGGACAGACTGATCGAACAGATCGGCGCCGAACGGCTGGGCCTGCTCGATGCGGCCGAGCCGCACCAGAGCGCCCGGGGCGATCTTCCCGGGGTGGTCACGATATGGAAACCGGTCTCGCTCGAAGGCGGGGCCGCCGCCGAGGATGAGGGCGAGGAAAGCTGGATCGACGATGCCGCGCGCGATTTCGCGACGCGACTCGCGCGGCAGGTGCGCGATTGGCTGCGCGAGCCCTTGTGGCTGGCCGGGCGGGGCAGGGCGCTTCGCCCCGAGGATGTGCTGATCCTGGTGCGCAAGCGCGGCGACCTTGCATCGCTGATCGTCGCGCGTCTCCATGCCGAAGGCGTTCCCGTCGCCGGCGTCGACCGGCTGCGGCTCGATGCACCGCTCGCGGTGCGCGATCTGATGGCGGCGATCCGGTTCGTGCTGCAGCCGGAGGACGATCTCAACCTCGCGAGCCTGCTCGTCTCGCCCTTATTCGGCCTGTCGCAGGACGCGCTCTATCAATTGGGGTTCGGGCGCGGCGGCAGCCTGTGGCAGGCGGTCGCGGATCATCCTGTCTCCGCCAGCCTGCGCCTCCTGCTCGCCCGCGCGGACCTGACCAGCCCCTACCAGTTCCTTGAGGAGATATTGTCCGGTCCGCTGGACGGGCGCCGCAAGCTGATGCGCCGCCTGGGCAGCGAGGCGCGCGACCCGATCGAGGAATTGCTCAACGCCGCGCTCGCTTTCGAAGGCGAGGCGACGCCTACGCTTCAGCTGTTCCTCGACTGGTTCGACCGCGACGCGGTGGAGGTGACGCGCGATCCTTCCGCGCCGCTCGACGCAGTGCGCGTGATGACCGTGCATGGCGCCAAGGGGCTCCAGGCGCCGCTCGTCATCCTCGCCGATGCGACCGGCGATCCCGATTCTTCGCGCACCGGCACGATCGACTGGCAGATCGAGGCTGATGGCGATCCGCTCCCCGTCTTCCGGCCGCGCAAGGCCGAGCTTGCGGGCTCGCTCGCCGAAGCCCTCGCCCGCGTCGAGAAACGCGAGCGTGAGGAGCATTGGCGCCTGCTCTATGTTGCGGTCACCCGTGCGGAGGAACATCTGGTGATCGGCGGCGCGCTCGGGCCGCGCGCCAGAGGGCAGCCGCCAGCGGAAAGCTGGTATGCCGCGCTGGACGCGGCCTTGGCCTCGCTTGGCGCTGAGGAAATCGCCGACGTCCACTGGGGCGGGATGCGCCTTCTCGCGGACGGCGCTGATCGGGGGCTACGGCGCCGCGCTTCGGGCGCGCGCGAGCGGGTCGAATCCGCCGTGCCGAACTGGCTGCATCGGCCCGCCCCTGCGGAAAGCCGCCCGCCGCGCCCGCTCGCGCCTTCGGCTTTGGGCGAGGACCGTGTCGCGGATCCGCCGCCCGCGCCGGCTTTACGCGCTGCCGCGCAGCGCGGCCGCCTGCTCCACGCGCTATTCGAGCGCCTGCCTGCCTTGCCGCCCGAAACGCGCCTCGCCGCGGGCGACCGTTGGCTCGAACATTCGGGCGGGGTGGCGGATGCAGGCGAGCGCGCGCTGCTGGTACGCGACGTCTGCGCGATCATCGCCGATCCCGCGCATGCCGCGATTTTCGCCTCGGAGGCGCTCGCCGAGGCGCCGATCGCCGCAATGCTCGCCAATGGGCAGGTGGTGGCGGGGACCGTCGACCGCCTGCTCGTCCAGCCCGATCGCATCATGCTGATCGACTTCAAGACCAGTCGTCGTGCACCCGCGAATCTCGATCAGGTGCCCGAACATCACCTTCGCCAAATGGGGGCTTACGCCGCAGCCCTGGCGGTAATCTTTCCGGACCGGCAGATCGAGGCGGCGTTGCTCTACACGTCCGGCCCAACCCTTATCCCGCTGCCGCGCGCGGTGCTGGAGGCGCACAAGCCAGGCTTGGGCGGGGCGGAGCAAATGCTTGAGCTGGACGGTTGAGTGGAGCGGCCCTCCTGCCTACATCCTGCACGTAACGAGTTTCATGGAGATTCCCTCATGGCCACCAAGAAGATCACCGATGCCTCCTGGGAAGAAGAGGTGCTCAAGGCCGACGGCCCGGTGCTGGTCGATTTCTGGGCGGAGTGGTGCGGACCGTGCCGGATGATCGGTCCCGCGCTCGAGGAGATTTCGGACGAGCTGGGCGAGAAGGTCACGATCGCCAAGATCAATATCGATGAGAATCCCGACGCGCCGGGTCGCTATGGCGTGCGCGGCATCCCGACAATGATCCTGTTCAAGGGCGGTGCGCCCGCCGCGACCAAGGTCGGCGCCGCGCCGAAGAGTCAGCTCAAAGGATGGCTCGAAGCTGAGCTGTAATCGCACGTTTCGACGGCGAAGCGCGCTGAATTCGGGGCCGGCGGTTGGAAGAACCGCCGGTCTTTGCGTTTTTACATTGACAAGCTGCAATTGACGGATCGCTCGATTGGTCCCGGGCGTTATCCCTGACAGGCTCAGGGAGCGTGCGTTCATGCCTGTCGGTGGCAATCGGAAGCTGGGCTTGCTCGCAGCCTTCGGAATGGCTTTGCTCGTCCCGGTCTCGTCGGTTCTTGGCCAGCTATCCCCGGCCGATTCGACCCCGGCATCCAGGCATTGGACGACGGGCGCGGTACGCGAACTGATCGCCCTGATCGAGGAATCACGCGGCGAAGGACTACGGCCCGGCGATTATAACCTGGGCGACCTCAAGGGCATGGTCGCAGGCGGAGAGACCGGCGCGCTCGATGCTCTCGCCACCGCTTCCGCGCTTGCGCTGGCGCATGATTATTATTTCGGCCGTGTGTCCGACCGGTCCGATATGCAGTGGCTGATCGAGCGCTCGCCTTATGAGGCGGCACAGCTCCCCGCCCGGCTGCAATCCGCGATCGATGACGGCAAGTTGCGGCCATTTTTCCATGCGCTGTTGCCGTCGGACCCGCGTTACGCCGCGCTACGTGCCCAGCTCGCGCAGACAAAGGCTGGTGCGGAGTGGGACCGGCTGCGCGTCAATATGGAGCGCTGGCGCTGGATGCCGCGCACGATCGAGGCCAATTATCTGTATGTGAACGTGCCCAGCTACACATTGCGCGTTGTGCAGGACGGCGTGCAATCCTCTTCCTATGACGTGGTGGTCGGCGCCAGGGACACGCCCACACCGCAGATGGTGAGCCTGAGCAGCTCGCTTATCGTCAATCCCGCCTGGTATGTTCCCGCGAGCATCGCGCGCAAATCGGGGCTGCGCGCCGGGCGCGGCGGCTTTGTCGCGCGGCGCCTTGCCGATGGCAGTATCGCGGTGATGCAACCGCCGGGTCCGCGCAATGCGCTGGGGCGGATCAAATTCAATCTGGACAATGATCAGGCGATCTACCTGCACGACACCAATGCGAAATCGGTCTTCGATCGGGAAGAGCGCGCGCTCAGCCATGGCTGCGTGCGGGTCAAGGATATCGATCAGCTCGCTGCCGAATTGATGGAGCGGGGCGGGGACGATGCCGCGCTGGAGGAGGCGCTTGCGAGCAGCCAGACCGCGACCTTGCATCTGCCGCAGACCTGGCCCGTCTATTTCGTCTATTTCACCGCGGATACCGACGAGAATGGCGATCTGGTCACCTATCGCGATCCCTATGGATATGACGCCAAGGTGCTGGCGGCGCTGGACGGAAAGCCGGTCGAGATCGCGTCGAACTGACCGGTGCGCGAGCCCAAAAAAAGGGCCGCCCGGAAAAACCCGGGCGGCCCTTTTCATAATTCGACGCCAGCGCGATTATTCGGCGTTGGTCGTATTACCGCCCATCATGCTGTCGGAAGCGTTGCTGCTGTTCATGTCAGCAGCCGACATGTCGTTCATGCTGCCTTCCGCGTTCATGTCGGTCATCGACACGTTCTCGGTGGTGTTCGTGGTCTCGCTCTTGCAGGCCGCGAGGCTCAGGGCAGCGGCAGCGACCATCGCAACTGCGGTGGTCTTCTTGATGATGTCTCGCATGTCAGACTCCCTAGAATTTCGATTTGGACCGGGCTTTGTTGACCATTACCCAAATCAGAACCGACCTTACCATAAAGTGCCGACGCCTCAAGCGTGAATGACGCGCTGGCCAAGCGATTGAAGGAACTGGGGAAATCCCGCGGCAAGCGCATCGTCGAGCCTCTCCGGCGACGGATCGCGCCGCAACGCGGCGAGGCTGGTGACCGGATATTCGGCGATTCCACACGGCACGATCGCGTCGAAATGAGTCAGATCCGGATCCAGATTGAGCGCGAAACCATGCAACGTGACCCACCGCCGCACACGCACGCCGATCGCACCGATCTTGGCTTCGCGGCCCGCCAGATCATCGGTCCAGATGCCGATCCGGCCCGGCGCCTTGCGCGCGGATACGTCCAGCCGGCCGAGCGCGCCGATCAGCCAATCCTCCAGGCTCGCGACATAACGGCGCACGTCGCGTCCGCGCGCTTCGAGGTCGAGCAGGACATAGCCGACCCTTTGCCCCGGCCCATGATAGGTATAACGCCCGCCACGGCCCGCGTGATGGACCGGGAAACGCCCGGGTTCGAGCAATTCGCCCTCCGCCGCGCTGGTGCCGCCAGTGATGACCGGCGGATGTTCCAGCAGCCACACCAGTTCGGAGGCGGTGCCCTCCCGAATCGCGGCGGCGCGCGCCTCCATCTCGGCGAGCGCCCGCGCATAATCGGTGAGGCCGGGCGTCACGCGCCATTCAATCTGTTCGAGGGGAGCCGGCATGGAAGCGACCATGTGGCGGCGGACAAGTCCGCATGCAAGCAACGCCTCGATTGCCTTTACCCTGATGCCCGACGATAAGCTGCGCCAGCAGGGAGGAATTTGCCTAGTGAAGTCGCTTTCGATCGAAGATGCGTTTCAGTGGACGCAGCGCCTGGTCGCGCGGGAATGGAAGCTGCTGCTGCCTGTCGCCTTCGCGTTCATGGCGGTGCCCCAGCTTGCCTTCAACCTCTTGATGCCGGCCGCGATCGCCGATTCCTTCGCCAAGGGCGATCCGCAACTGATCATGCAGCTGCTGGAAAAGGCGCCATGGGTCATGCCAAGCGCGATCGGGGTGCAGGTGATCGCGCTGGCGGGCGCCTTGTCCATCGCTGCGCTGGCGCTGGTCCCGCGGATCAGCGTGCGCGAAGCGATCGGCCTTGGTCTGCAGCGCCTCTTCGTGCTGATCGCGGCGATGCTGTTTCTGTTCGTCGCAGTGGTCGTGCTGGCCTTCCTGGTCGCGGCGCTTCTGCAAGTGCTGCGGCTCAACTCCGCCGGCCAGAAAGTGATTCTGGCGGGGGTCATTATCGGCAGCACGTTCGTGATCTGGATGCGGCTCATAACCTTGGCGGCGGTTGTCGCGATGTCGCGCGCCGGGCCGATCGCCTCGATCCGGTTGGCGTGGGAGCTCAGCGCGGGCGCCTTCTGGCGTATTCTGGGCTGCGTCCTGATCTACAGCATCGGCGCACAGGTCGTCGTACTCGCCTCCACCTTCGCGCTCGGTGCGATCTTCGTCCTGACCTGCTCTGCCATCGGTGCTCCCTCGCTCGGGCCAGTCCTGTCGATCACCTATGCCACGCTTGCCAGCGCTGCGTTCTGGGCAGGATTCCACGTGCTGGCGGCGGGCTTCTATCGTCAGCTTGGCGGATCGATCAGGGGCGCCTGAGGCGCCGCATCGCGCGGCAAAATTCCGATCAATCGAGGATCGGCGAAGGTTTCGACCGCGCGGGCGAACGGCGTGAAGCCATTGCGGCGATAGAAAGCGAGCGCGCCTGGATGGTCGAGCGTGCAGGTGTGGACCCATAAACGGCCCACGTCCTTGCGCCAGCCGAGCGCGAGGGCCTGTGCCATCAGCCAATTCCCATGGCCCTTGCCGGTCAGCTCGGGCACCAGGCCGAAAAAGCCGATCTCGCATGCGCCAGCCACGCGGAAATCGAGTTCGAGCATCCCGATCTCCACCCCGCCACGGTCTACCACCGCAAAGACCGCGACCGCCGGATCGCGGATGATCGCCAACAGGGCCTCATCGCTCAGCATCAGCCGCGAAAACCACAGCCAAGGCGTACCCACGCGCCGGAATAAGGTACGATAGCCGTCGGCCGTGGGCTCGGGCCATCGGGTCAACCGCAGCGGCGAGGCGGGGAGCGGTCTGGGCTTGGGCCGTTCGCGCATTTCGAGCGAGGTCACGACCGCGGCCAGTTCGCCCGCCATGACCGGCGTCAGCACGGAATCACGGCCATGTCGCGACCGGCGGCAGGCTCATCAGGATCGCGTCGACGTCGCCGCCGGTCTTGAGTCCGAACAACGTGCCGCGGTCATAGACCAGGTTGAATTCGGCATAGCGCCCGCGAAAGACGAGCATCGCCTCACGATCCGTCTCGGTTGCCGGCAGTCCCATCCGCCGCCGCACGATTCGGGGGAAAATGTCGAGAAAGGTCTCGCCCACCGTGCGCACGAACGCGAAGTTGGTGTCGAAATCACCCTCGAGATGGTCGAAGAAGATACCGCCCACGCCACGATGCGTCTTGCGGTGAGGGATGTAGAAATAATCGTCCGCCCATTGTTTGTAGCGCGGATAGTCGCCCGGTCCTGGATGTGCCTCGCATGCGGCGCGAAAAGCGCCGTGGAATTCCTCGGTATCCTCCGCCACGGGCAATGGCGGGTTGAGATCGGCGCCGCCACCGAACCAGCGCTTGGTCGTGACCAGAAAACGGCAATTCATATGCACCGCGGGCACGTGCGGATTGGCCATATGCGCGACCAGGCTGATTCCGGTGGCGAAGAATCGCGGATCGTCGCCCGCGCCGTGGATCGTCTTGGCAAATTCTGGTGCGAAGCTGCCACCGACGGTCGAAACGTTGACCCCGGCTTTCTCGAACACCTGCCCCTTGATCAGTCCGCGCACCCCGCCGCCGCCGCCCTCGCGCGTCCATGGCGTGAACGAGAATCGGGCGTCGCTGCCGGCTTCGCGTTCGATCTCCTCGAATGCCGAACAGATCCGGTCGCGCAGGCTTTCGAACCAGTTGCGAGCCTGTTGCTGCTCGGTATCGAGCGTGATTCCGGGGGGCGTGTCCATAGGCGCAGCCGATGCCCGCACCAGGGCCATATGACAAGCATGACAGGAGATGAACAAAGGATGCTTGGCAAAGGCCGGGAACCCCGTCTATCAGCGCCGCGTGTCGCCGCTCGTCCGGCGGGCTTTGTGGTATGCGTCTGCATCCGCAAACAGGGTTTAAAACGCAAAGGGTCTCTCGCGAAATGGCGACGTCCGAATATGTCGACGATCCCAATCAGCGTCCGCCGGTGATCGGCGAC
>Ga0070660_100003147_pt1 | contig 11337 bp, 9 predicted proteins | sample KBSC33metaG_FD_64670 | JGI IMG/M metagenome (GOLD analysis project Ga0070660, IMG submission 64670) | Corn rhizosphere microbial communities from Kellogg Biological Station, Michigan, USA - KBS C3-3 metaG | ecosystem: Host-associated > Plants > Roots > Rhizosphere > Soil ... | reverse complement strand
CTCCGCGAGCGCGGCGTCGAGCGGATCTGGGTGGAGAAGATCCTCGAGCCGGGCGAGCGGCTGCGGGCCGACTGGCCGGTGGAGGGCACGACCGGGTACGAGTTCGCCAACGACGTCACTGCGCTCTTCGTCGACCCGGCCGGCGAAGAGCCGCTGACCCAGCTGTACGCAGAGCTGACGGGCGAGCGGCGGCACTTCGCCGAGGTCGCCTACGAAGCGAAGCTCGAGGTGGCGAGAACGACGTTCGCGCCGGAGTTCGAGCGCCTGCGGGCTCTCTATCCGCACGACGGGCTGGAGGAGGCCGCCGCCGAGCTCCACGTGTACCGCACCTACGTCGAGCGCGACCGGGTCGACGTGGAGGACCGGAGGGCGAGCGCGGTCCTGCCCGAAGATCTACGCCGGGTCGTCCTCGGCTTCGAGCACCCCGAGTTCGTCACGCGCTGGCAGCAGACAACCGGCCCGGTGATGGCGAAGGGCGTCGAGGACACGGCCTTCTACCGCTGGTTCCGGCTCACGGCGCTGAACGAGGTCGGCGGCAATCCCGATCGCTTCTCGCTCTCACCCGAGGAATTCCACGCGGCCGCGCTCGAGCGGCTCGAGCGCCATCCGCACACGCTCCTCGCCTCGCAGACCCACGACACGAAGCGCGCCGGCGACGTCCGGGCGCGCATCGGCGCCCTCGCGGCGCTGGCCGACGAGTGGGCCGAGCGCGTGCATCGCTGGCACGCGCTCACCGGCGGCATGGACGATCCGAACGAGGAGTACCTCGTCTGGCAGACGCTCGTCGGCGCGTGGCCGATCGTCCCCGGCCGGCTGGAGCTCTATCTCGAGAAGGCGCTGCGCGAGGCGAAGCGGACGACGAGCTGGCTCGAGCCCGACGAGGCGCACGAGCGACGGGTGAAGGAGTTCGTGCGCAGCCTCTATTCGAACCAGGAGTTCCTCGCCGACTTCGAGCCGTTCGCGTTCCGCATCGCCCGGGCGGGCGAGCACGCGTCGCTCGGGGCACTGCTCCTCCGCCTGACGAGCCCGGGGCTGCCCGACCTCTACCAGGGGGACGCACTCTGGTCGCTCAACCTCGTCGACCCCGACAACCGGCGTCCGGTCGACTGGGCGACGCAGGCCTCGGTCCTCCGTGAGCCGGCTCCGACACACCGGACACTGAAAGGACACCTGCTGCGGCGAGTGCTGCACCTGCGCATGGAACGGCCGGAGGCGTTCGCCGGCGAGTACGAGCCGCTCGATCTCGGGCCGGGCCGGGTCGGGTTCGTCCGCGGCGGCGCGATTCGCGTCGTCGTGCCTCTGCGTCCCGGCGATCGAGCGGACGGGGGCGACCGCGATCTCTTGCCCGAGTACGACCAGGAGCTGAGCGTCCTCTAGCTGGTTACCTGCCGCTCAGTCCGGCGCCTTCACCGCAGGGGATCCGGGAAGACGCCGGACCGGGCTGGCCACGGCCCGCCGTAGCGGCCGAGCCGGGAGGGGTTCGATGCGATGTGTATCGAACCACGAAATGATGAAAACGACCTAAGAGCCGCGCACAGCACCGTTGAGGCTCAAACGCACGACTGCGCCGCCGTCCTCGGCGTTGGCCGCCTCGACCGTGCCGCCGTGCGCCTCGGCCACCTCCCGGACGATCGCGAGGCCGAGACCCGCGCCGGGCATCGACCGGGCGGCGGCGGAGCGATAGAAGCGGTCGAAGACGAGCGGCCGGTCCTCGTCGGCGAAGCCCGGCCCGTGGTCGCGGACCTGCAGCTCGCCGCCGGCGAGCGTGATCTCGACCGAGCCGCCGTCGCCGCTCCACTTGCCCGCGTTCTCGAGCAGGTTCCAGACGGCGCGCTCCATCCGGTCGCGGTAACCGTCGACCGCGGTCGGCTCGAGCCCCTCGGTTTGCCACGAGACGTCGGGGAACCGCGTCCGGGCGCGCTCGACCGCGTCCTCCACGACCTCGTCGAACTGGAACTCCTGCTTCTCGAGCTGCGCCCCGCCGCGGGCCAGCTCGAGCAGCCCGCCGATGAGCCCCCGCATCTCCTGCGACTCCCGGTGGAGATCGTCGAGCAGTTTCCGCCGTTGCTCCGGCTCGAGGGCGATATCGCCCCGCAGCACGTCGATGTTCGTCTGCAGGCTCGTCAGCGGGGTCCGCAGCTCGTGCGAGGCGTCGGCGACGAAGCGGCGCTGCGTCTCGAGCGACTCCTCGAGCGAGGCGAGCATCGTGTTGAAGGATGCGCCGAGGCGCCCCAGCTCATCCTGGCCTCCTTCCGGGACGCGCTCGCTCGGGTCGCCGGTCTTGGCGATCCGTTCCGCGGCCGCGGTGAGACGGCGTACCGGCGCGAGCGCGGCGCCGGAGACGAGGGCGCCGGCCACCGCTGCGGCAGCGATTCCGCCGAGCGAGACGAGGATGAGGATGAAGCGCAGCCGCTCGAGCGCGCGATTCGTCTCCTGCAGGTCCTTGAACGCGATCACCGCGCCGGTCGGGCCGAAGAGCGCCGGCAACGGCGCCACGAGCTCGCGGAAATGCCCCTCGCCGACGGGGCTGCTCACCGTGATGTCTCGAAAGAAGCCGGGGTGCGACCCGGCCGCGACCGCGAGGACCCGAGCGTCCGGCTTGACGAAGAAGCTGGCCGCCTGCACCTGCCCCGTCGGGTCGATCACCTCGACCTGGTTCCCTCCGAAGTCCGAGGGCGCCGTGTACGCAGCCGAGTTGACCTGAACCGCCGCCACTTCCTTCTTGAGCGAACTGTCGATCTGAGACTGAAGCTCGTGCCGCATGACGAAATAGGTCGTCACGCAGGCGAGCGCCACGACGACCGCCACGACGCCGGCCGCGACGAGCGTCAGACGTGCGCGGAGCGTCATGGCTCGCGGAGCACGTACCCCGTGCCGCGGACGGTGTGGATGAGGCGCGGCTCGTCCTCGGCTTCCGTCTTGCGACGGAGATAGCCGACGTAGACGTCGAGCGCGTTCGAGGAGTGGCTGAAGTCGTAGCCCCAGACGCGCTCGTAGATGAGCGAGCGCGGCAGCACCTGGCGCGGGTTGCGCATGAACAGCTCGAGCAGGTGCGCCTCCGTCGTCGTGAGCTCGAACCGGCGGCCGCCGCGCCGGGCGTCCATCGAGCCCAGGTCGAGGCTCAGGTCGGCGAAACGGAGCAGCGCGCCCGGCTCCTCGGGCTTCGAGCGGCGCAGGAGCGCGCGCAGCCGCGCGAGCAGCTCCTCGAGGTCGTACGGCTTCGGGAGATAGTCGTCGGCCCCGGCGTCGAGCCCTTCGACCCGGTCGCCGACAGCGTCACGCGCGGTGAGCAGCAGGATCGGGATCCGGTTCCCCTGGCGGCGCAGGCGGCGGGTCACGTCGAGCCCGTCGAGCCCGGGCATCATCACGTCGAGCACGACAGCGTCGGGCGTGCGGGCCTCGACCGCCGTCAGGACCGTGTCTCCGTCGGAAGCGAGCGCGACCTCGTACCCATGCAGCTGCAGGGCGCGCTCGAGCGCCTCTCGCACCGCGCGATCGTCGTCTGCCACCAGAACGAGCACGCCTTAAGTGTGCCCCGCGACGTGAGATTCGGCTAAGCGGCCGGGAGATCCACCACGAACGCGGCGCCCTCGCCGGGCTGCGACCGCACGGTGAGGCTGCCCCCCATCCGGGACACGAGCTCACGCGAGATGAAGAGGCCGAGGCCGCTGCCCCCGACGCCACGCGTCAGCGCCGGGTCGAGCCGGTAGAACTTCTCGAAGATCCGCTCCTCCTCGCCCGGCGGGATCCCGAGCCCGCGATCGCGAACAGCCAGCCGGACGCGGCCGTGCCCGCCGTTGAGCTCGACCGTCACCTCTCCGCCGTCCGGGGAGTACTTGATCGCGTTGTCGAGCAGGTTGACGAGCACCTGGCGGAGCTTGTCCTCGTCGGCGAGGGCGACCGCGCGGTCACCGTTCTGCTCCAGCCGCAGCTCGATCTGCTCGGGCGCGCGCAGGCGCGTCGAGTCGAGCACGCTCTCGGCGAGCGGCGCCAGGTCGGTCTCCGTGGTGGTCACGTCCACGCGGCCTTCCTCGAGCTGGCCGGCGAGCAGGATCTGGGAGACGATCGCCGTCAGCCGCTCGGTCTCGCTCACGATGATCTCGAGGAAGCGGTCGCGCTGCTCGCCCGGGATCTCGATGTCCGTGCGCCGCAGGGTGCGGGCGGCGCCGTAGACCGCGGCGAGCGGCGTGCGGAGCTCGTGCGAGGCGGTCGCGACGAAGTCGCTGCGCGCGCGCTCCAGCGCCTGCTCGTCGCTGACGTCGCGCAACGCGTAGACGACGCCCTCGTCGAAGGCGACGCCGGTCACCGCGACCCAGCGATCGCCCGACGGGGTCTCGATCGGCACGGTCACCGAGCGTGCGCGCTCGGGCGCGGCGGCGTCCGCGAGCTCCGCCAGCTGGGTCAGCTCCTGCCACTTCGGCACGAGCTCCGCCGGATGCCGCCCCACAGCGTCCACCTCCCTGATGCCGGTGATCGCGGCGGCCGCCGAGTTCCAGAAGCGCACGCGGCCGTCCTGATCGAGCAGGACGACGCCGTCGCCGACGTACGCGAGGGCGAGCGCGGCCTCGGCGCGGCGCTCTGCCTCGCGGTAGAGCCTCGCGTTCTCGACCGCGATCGCGGCGCGCGCGGCAAGCTCCTGCGCGAGCTCGAAGTCGGAATCCTGCAGCTCACGCTCCTCCGCCACGAGGGTGAGCGCGCCGAAGGTCCGCTCGCCCGCGAGAAGCGGCACGGTGATCGCGCTGCGGATCGAGATCTCCTCGAGCGCCCGAGCGGCATTGGGATCGCGCCGCACGGCCTCGTCCAGCAGCTCCTGCGGCACTTCGCGGAGGAAGACCGGCTCGGCAGTGCGGATCACCTGCGCGGTCAGGTCGAACTCGTCGTCGATGCGGATCGTGCGGGAGTGCTCGCGCATCTCCTCGGCCCAGCGCCGGCGCTCGGGATCCTGGTGGGCGACGACGAGCTGCTCGATCTCCCCCGTCTCCTCGACGAGCATGGAGATCGCGCACCAGTCGGCGAGCAGCGGCACCGCGAGCTCGGTGAGGCGCTGGAGCGTCCGGTCGAGCTCGAGCGACGAGGTGAGCAGCGCCGTTGCCTCGCCGAGGAAGGAGAGGCGCTCGCGCAGGGTCCGCTCGGCCGCCGAGAAGCGTGCCCGCTCGAGGGCGAGCGCGGCCTGGCGCCCGAGCGCGATCTTGAGCGCCCGCCGCTGGGGCGAGAACTCCTGGTCGGTCGGGAACGAGAAGACGAGCCCGCCGATCGCCCCGCGCTCGCCGACCAGCGGGACGCAGACCAGGCCGTGGCCCGGCTGCGAGCGGCCGATCAGCTCCGGATAGCGCTCGTCCCGCTCCGCCTCCGAGCCGATGAAGACGCCCTCGCCGGTCCGCACCGCCTCCGAGAGCGGGTAGTTCCCGCTGACCGGGAAGCGGCGGAACGGCTCGATGTACTTCATGTCGTAGCCGCGCGACGCGATCACCTCGAGCCACTCGCCGTCGTCGCTCACCGTCGCGATGAGCCCACCGCGGGCCTCGGCCGCGCGGACGCCCTCGGTGAGAACCGCGTCTAGCACTTCCTGCGGCGTGTGCACGGTCGAGAGCGCGTCCGCGACGTACTGCAGTCGCGCCGCCGCGTCTAGCGCGCTCGCGCTCTCCCGCATGGCGCGCTCCGCCCGCTCGCGCGCCGCCCGCTCGCGCCCGAGCACCTCGCTGCCGAACAGCGCCGCCACCACGAACACGATGAGAGCGGTCGCGCCCTCGGCGTTCAGCTCGTTCCGGTCGTAGCGCGACGCGAAGAAGTAGAAGAAGGGAAAGGCGGAGGCAACGACCGCGACGAGACCGCCGATCCGGCCGCCCACGACGGTGGCGAGGATGATCGCGACCACGTAGAGCAGGCCCGGAACGACCGTGCGGACACTCGTGAAGGCGAGCAAGGTGACGAGCGCAGGCGCGCCGAGCGCCACCATCACCGCCGTGGTCCAGTGCATCGTGAGGTGCGGCCACCGGGCCGCTTTCGCCGGCCCGGGCGACGCTGCGTCGGCGATCACTCGTGCTCCGACAGCTCGCGGTTGAGCTGCTCGCGCTCTCCCCTGGAGATACGCTCGAGCACCCCTCGCACGATCCCGGCCAGCTCGACCGGGTCGAACGGCTTGACGACGTAGCCCACCGCACCGAGCTCCTGCGCGCGCAGGCGGTCTTCGCCTGCCGCGCGGGCAGAGAGGAACACGACCGGGATCTCCCGCAGCTCGTCGTCCGCCGCAAGCTGCTCGGCGACCCCCCACCCGTCGATCTCCGGCATCATCACGTCGAGGAGGACGAGCGACGGGCGCGCGCGCCCGACGGCCTCGAGCGCCTCCGCACCGTTCGTTGCCTCCGTGACCGCGAGGCCGTCGCCTTCGAGATTGACGCGACAGATCGTGCGAATCGCAGGCTCGTCGTCAACGAGGAGAACGAACGGCGCCGACGGCTCGCGCCGCCCTCCCCCGCTGCCGCCACCGGGGTCGGGACGATGCCGGACGCGGCTCCGCCAGGTGCCGTGCACCAGATCCGGCGGCCGGTGCGCGCGCAGCGCCCGGAGCGCTTCGGATCTGCTCGATCTTGTCCGCCGTACCGGCACGGCTACCCCCGCCTCGTGATTCCGCCAAGTGTGCCCGAACACAAGGCGTTGCGCTAGAGCTTTTCGTGCTCCCGGTTCCAGTCCTCCGCGAGCTCGCGCAGCCCCGGCCCGCGTACGCGGATCGCGTCTCGCGCGTGCAGCCGCATCCGGCCGGAGAAGTCACGGTCGCCCGCGCGGAGCAGCGCGCGCGCCGCGTACTGCGCTCCCGTGCAGAGCGCCGCGACCCGGCTGCCCACCGCGGAATGGTGCTTTTCCCAGTAGCGGTGCCGGCCGCGCCACATCTCGTTGATCCGCCGCTCGGGAATCCCGGCGCTGAACTGGGACTCGTGGTGCACGACGGTGACCTGCGGGAAGTACTGCGTCCGCCACCCGGCGCGGCGCAGGCGGAGCAGCAGGTCCGTCTCCTCCGAGTAGATGAAGAACTCCTCGTCGAAGAGGCCGACCTCGTCGAGCGCCTCGCGGCGGACGAGCAGCGCCGCCGCCATGGCCCAGTCGACGTCGCGGGTCTCGCTCCCTCCCGACTGGAGGATCCCCGCGCGACCGAGCGTGAGCAGGCCGAGCGCGGCAGCGGCGGGCGACGGGAAGCGCCACGCCGAGGCCTGCGGGCGCCCGTCCGGATAGACCAGTCGCGGCGCGAGCGCGGCGACCCGGGCGTTCGCGTCCAGGTGGGCGACCATCCGCTCGAAGCCCCAGTCCTCGCTCGTGGTGTCCTCGTTGAGGACGAACACGTAGCGGCCGGTGGTGGCGCGGATCACCGTGTTGTGGTTGGCGCCGAAGCCGGCCCGGTGCCGCTGCTCGATCACGCGAACCGCCGGGAAGCGCTCGCGAACGGCGGCCGCCGAGCCGTCCTCCGACGCGTTGTCGAGCACGACGATCTCGATGTCCGTGCCTTCCAGGGACTCGAGACACGCGAGCAGCAGCTCCCGCGAGTTCGTGTTGACGAGTGAGACCGAGACGTCGGGCACTAAACGGTCTGCGACAGGCCATCCGCCCAGGAGGGCGGTAGGTTGCGCAGCACCTCGACGCTCTCGAAGCGGACCGGCTCGCGAGCGCCCGTCTCCCGCGCCCACTCGGCCATCCGGCGCAGTCCCTCCTCGAGCGGCACCGTCGGCTTCTCACCGAACACGCGGTGCAGCTTCGCGTGGTCGGAGAACGCGTGGACGACCTCCTGCCGCGCGGGCAGGAACTCGATCTCGGGCTCGTCCACGCCGAAGGCCTGCGCCACGGCGCGGGCGAGGTCGAGAACCGTGTACGGCGTGTCTGCGCCGACGTTGAAGACCTCGTTCGCCGCCTCCGGAACGTCGATCGAGCGCGCGATGACCGGGGCCACGTCGTCGATGTGCGTGAACGCCCGCGTCTGCAACCCGTCGCCGAAGACGGTCATCGGCCGGCCGCTCATGACCTGGTTCATGAAGATTCCGATCACGTTGCGGTACGGGTCGGCCGAGTTCTGCAACTCCCCGTACACGTTGTGCGGCCGGAAGATCGTGTAGTCGAGGCCGAACATCCGCTGCGCGGCGGCGAGATCGAGCTCGACGGCGTACTTCGCGATCCCATATGGGTCTTCCGGCTCGGGCACGACGTCCTCGGTCATCGGCGTCTGGGCCGGTCCGTAGACGGCGATCGAGCTGGCGAAGACGTAGCGCTCGACGGTCTCGGCGCGGACGGCGGCATTGAGCACGTTGATCGAGCCGAGCACGTTGTTCGTGTAGTTGAAGCGGCGGATGAAGTGAGAGAGGCCCTCAGCCGCGTAGGCGGCCAGATGGAAGACGTGCGAGAACTCGTTCGTGCGGAAGAGCTCGTCCACGAGCTCCGCGTCGGCGACCGAGCCGAGAGCGAAGGTCGCCCCCTCGGGAACGTTCTCCTCGTAGCCGCCACTGAGATCGTCGAGCACGACGACGTCGTGGCCCGCCTCGAGAAGGTGTCGCGCGACGTGGGCACCGATGAAGCCGGCGCCGCCGGTGACGAGGACCTTCATCGCGGCGTGAGGCTAGCAGCGCGCGCCTAGACTGCCGCCATGCGGAGTCGCCGCCGGGCCGTTCTCCGCTTCGGGCTGGGAATCGCGTTCGCCGCGATCGTCTTCGCCGAGGTCGTCCCGCGCATCGCGAGCTACGGCAGCGTCGCGCACCAGCTCGGCACCGTCTCCGGGCTGTGGGCTGCAGCGCTCGCGGGCGGAGCGCTCCTCGACGTCGTGACGACCGCATTTCCGTGGCAGGCAGTCCTCCCGCAACTCTCCTTCGTCGCGGCCCTCGCCTTCACCCAGGCATCGACGGCGCTGACGACCCTGCTTCCCGGAGGCGCCCCGCTCGGGATGGCGCTCTCGTTCGGCTTCCTGCGCAGGCTGCGGGTGGACCGGGGGGCTGCCGCCTTCGCCGTCGCGGTGACCGGCATCTGGAGCCAGGTGATGATCCTCGTCTACCCGCTGGTCGGATCCATCCTCGTCTTCGCCACCGGCCAGCTGTCGGGCTCGACGGCTGCGATCGCCGGCGTGAGCGCGGCGTGCGGCGTGGTGATCGTCGGGCTCACGGTGGCAGCCTTGCGCAGCCCCGGAGCTGCCCGGTGGCTCGGCGACACCGCCGCGCGCGTCGGGGCGTGGGGCGCCCGGCTCGTCCATCGCGACCCGCCGGGCTGGAGCGGCGACGCCCTCGTGACACTGCGGGCGGAGTGGCTCACCGTGCTCCGCCGGCGGTGGCCGAGGCTGACCGCGGCGACGCTCGCCAACCAGCTGACCGCCTACCTCGTGTTCGAGCTCTGCCTGCGGGCGGTGGGAATCCCGGTCGCGACCGTGCCACACAGCGAGGCGTTCCTCGCTTGGGCGATCGGCCGCGTGATCAGCTCGCTGCCCCTCACGCCGGGCGGAATCGGAGTCGTGGAGCTGGGGATGATCGGCACGCTCGTGGGCTTCGGCGCCTCGAACGCCCACGTCGTGGCGGCGGTGCTCCTCTACCGCGGGGTGATCGTCCTGCCCACGCTCGTCATCGGCCTTATTGCCCTGCCGCTGCTGCGGCGCCTTGCCCGGGCGCCTGCCGAAGCGGTCTAGATCCAGCGCTTTACATCGACCTTACGATGCGCTGCCCCTGATTTGACACGCGGCACCCACGATGTTCAGGACAGTCGGGCGACGAATAGGAGAGATCACACCATGAAGCGGCTCATCATCTTCCTCGTGGCGGCAGTGGCGCTTCCCACAAGCGTCGCCCTCGCCCAGGGGAATCCCACCCAGGCCGGCAAGTCGGCTCCGAAGGTCCAGTACATCCTCAAGGGGACGCTCTCTGGCTACTGCGCAGCGACAGCGACTGACTGCGGCACCCCGTCGATCACGATCGACGTCAAGCACTCCAACTATCACGGCCGCGCGCTGAAGAACCAGTCCCTCACGTTCACGCTCACCACGAAGTCGCGGGTCACGTTCATGCTCGGCAGCCACGCCAACCACCAGATCGTCGACGGAACCAAGGGCTACATCACGGCCCGGGCTCCGAAGAGGATCACGGGCGACCTCGTTACGCAGCTTCCGGCCCTGGCCACGCGGATCCATGTCGTGGTCCTGAAGGCTCCGGCTACTTCCTAGCTAGAGGGACGACCTGAGGCGGCCGCGATCGGGGGGCGCGGCCGCTTCACCATTCCCGCGGTCAGCGGGTCAGCGTCACCTTCCGGAGGCCGGCCGGGCTGTCGAGGTCAAGGCCGCGGAGGCTCGTGAGGCGGATCGCGGTCACCTGCCCGGGCACCACGGCGGTGAGCGGGCTGAGCCACTCCGGGACGCCGGGCGCGAGCCTCAGCTTCGTCTGCGCGCGTCGCAGCACCGCGCGCACGTCCGAAACCGCAACGAGCCGCGCCCCACGCGCACGCAGCGGCGGCACGATCTCCTCGACGCTCGGACGCGCCGGGCCGCTCGGCGCGACGACCACCACGGGCCAGCCCCGCTGAACCGCGGCGATCGGGCCGTGCATCAGATCGGCAGGCGAGTACGCCTCCGTCACCAGCCCTGACAGCTCGCGGATCTTGAGCGCGATCTCGAAGGCTGTGCCGTAGTTCACTCCCCGGGCGACGACCGTCAGCCCGACGGCGTCGCGGTACTCCTCGAGCGACGGGGTGTCGTGCAGCGAGAGCTCGATCTGCGCCGCGAGCGCCTCCGGCATCCGGGCGAGCTCCTCCCGCGCGGCCGCGTCGTTCCCGAGCGCAGAGAAGAGCAGGGCGACCGTGCCGAGCGAGTTGACGTACGTCTTGGTCGCGGCGACCGCCTGCTCCCGCCCCGCCTCGAGCGGCAGCACCGCCTCGGCCGTCCGCGCGAGCGGCGACTCGACGTCGTTCGTCAGGGCGAGCGTTGGCCGTCCCTGCTCCCTCGCCTCGGCGAGCACCGCGACGACGTCCGGCGAGGCGCCGGATTGCGAGATCCCGATCACGAGCGCCCCGTCGAGGCGAGGCGGCTGGCCGTAGATCGTGTAGAGGGAGGGTGTGGCGAACATGACCGGCACGCGGTGCGCGCGGCCCAGGAGGTACTGGGCGTAGCGCGCGACGTTCGAGGAGCTGCCCCTGGATGCGATCAGCAGGTAGCGGAGGTCGCGCCGATGAAAGAGGCGCGCGGCCGTCCGCGCCGAGTCCGCCTGGCGCTCGAGCAGGCGCGCCAGCGCCTCCGGCTGCTCGCGCAGCTCAGTCTCGAGCCACGACATCGTTCCGTCCCGAGCAGAGGACGGTCTGGATCTCGAGCCGATCGTCGAGCACGACGACGTC
>Ga0070660_100003135_pt1 | contig 11360 bp, 10 predicted proteins | sample KBSC33metaG_FD_64670 | JGI IMG/M metagenome (GOLD analysis project Ga0070660, IMG submission 64670) | Corn rhizosphere microbial communities from Kellogg Biological Station, Michigan, USA - KBS C3-3 metaG | ecosystem: Host-associated > Plants > Roots > Rhizosphere > Soil ... | reverse complement strand
AAGCAAGAGAGCGCGTTACGCCCGGAATATGGTCGCTGTGCTCGGGATTGGGCTATTAGGCTTTTCGAGCTGGATTCCATCAGCCATGGCGCAGGAGGGCGGTCTGAAGACCCCGGTTACGGGGCCGAGCACCGGGCCGACCAGTTCGCCGATCGCCACTGCGCAGCAGCAGCTTTATGGAGCTTCGGGAACCAATGGGGCAGAGGCGACGTCAAGTTCCTTTCAAGGCAGCGTGGTCGAAGGCAAGTCGACCGGCTCGGTAATGGACCTGTCACTCGATGAGGCCATCCAGCGGGGACTGCGAAACAACCTCGGCATCATTCTCCAGTCTTCGGCGCAGAAGAACGCGGGCGGCCAGCGGCTGGAAGAGTTGCAGGCTCTGCTGCCGACGGTAACTGCGGCGGCCAGCGTTCAGGTGCAGCAGGTAAACCTCGCGGCCTTCGGGCTTAAGTTTCCGGGGCTGAATCCGATCGTCGGGCCGTTTCAGGTAGTCGATTTCCGGGCCTACCTGACCCAGAATCTGGTAAACGTCTCGGCTCTGCAAAACTACATCGCCGCCAAGCATAATTTTGAGAGTGCGAAACTTACGGCTGCGGATGCGCGGAACCTGGTGGTTCTGACGGTGGGCAACGCTTACCTGCTCTGCATCGCCGATGCCGCTCGGATTGAAGCTGTCAACGCGGAGATGGCCACCTCGAAGGTCTCGCTCGACCAGGCGACGGCGGCACACGATGCGGGCACCAGCCCCAAGCTCGACGTGCTGCGCGCTCAGGTGGACTATCAGAACGAGGAGCAGCGGCTGATCTCCACGCGGAACCAGTTAGCCAAGGATAAGCTGGCGCTGGCGCGGACCATTGGCCTGCCGCTCGATCAGGAGTTCCGGCTGACCGATCAGGTTCCCTACGCGGCTCTGGATCACGTTGATCCCACGGCCGCTTTCGAGCAGGCGTTGAAAGAGCGTAAGGACCTTGCAGCGTCGGCAGAGAAGGTGAAGGCAGCACGCGCCGAGAAGACCTCAGCATGGGCGAGCCAGCTTCCGGTGGCGAGCTTCTCCGGGGACTATGGCGATTTGGGAACGACGCCGGGGCACTCGCACGGCACCTATACCGCAACCGGACAGGTGAGCGCGCCGATCCTGCAGATTGCCAAGACGCGCGGTCAGGAACAGGTCGCGGACGCTCAGTATGAACAGGCGAAGGCTAAGTTGGCCGATCAGGTGCAGCAGGTCAATGCGGAGATTCGCGACAGCATGCTGGACATCCAGGCAGCGGCAAAGCTGGTCGAGGCAACGCACTCGAACGTCGAGCTAGCCAACGAGGCGCTGAGCGACGCGCAGCAGAGATTCCACGCCGGGGTTTCGGACAACCTGGCGGTTTCACAGGCTCAGGCCCAGACGGAACAGGCAAATGATCAATACATCAGCGCGCTGTACCAGCACAACGTAGCCAAGCTTTCGCTGGCGCGGGCGTTGGGCACGGCGCAGACAAACTACAAAGACTATCTCGGAGGAAAGTAGCTTGCCAGACCAAGAGCATCAAAATCGCGAGGGACAGGCCGCGGGAACCAGCCGAACGGATCACATTCAATCGCGCGAAGAAGCGGGCAGCGACCGTAATGATGAGGAGATGCAGCCGGAGAAGTCGTCCCGGCGCAAATTTATTGTGATAGCAGTGCTGATCTTCCTCGTGGTCGGTGCGAGCCTGTTTTACTGGCACTCCACCTTCACCGAGGACACGGACGACGCGCAGATCGACGGCAACCTCTACCAGGTAAGCTCGCGCGTCACTGGTCAGGTGATTAAGGTGTACGTCGACGACAATCAGCAGGTACAGGCTGGGCAATTACTCGCCGAGATCGACCCCAAGGACTACCAGGTGGCTCTGGAGCAGGCACTGGCCAACCTTGCCAGTGCACAGGCTGCGGCCATCCAGGCAAATGTCAATGTTCCCATCACGAGCACCAGCGTGCGGACCAACCTGAGCACAACCGGTTCGGACGTTCAGGGCGCGATGGCCGCAGTCGCCCAGGCTCAGAAGCAGGAGCAGGCTTCCGAAGCGAGGGTCGATCAGGCAAAAGCTAACGCTTTGAAGGCGAAGCTGGACGTAGAGCGGTACACCCCCCTGGTGCAGAAGGATGTTATCTCCAAGCAGCAGTTCGATGCCGCTGTGGCGCAGGCTTCAGGAACCTCGGCCGCTGTCATCGAGGCACAGGCTGATGTCATTGCGAGACGGGAGTCAGTACGTGAGGCGCAACAGCGCCTGGAGCAGGCGAAGTTTCAAGCAAGCGAGTCTCGTACCAATGGGCCGCAGCAGGTGAGGGTTCAGGAGGCAAAGGCCAACGCGGCACAGGCGGAGGTACAGCAGGCTCAGGCCAAGGTTGACCAGGCACGTCTGAACCTGAGCTACACGCACATCACAGCTCCTACAACCGGAATCGTGAACAAGAAGAATGTGCAGGTGGGAGCGAACCTCTCCATCGGGCAGGATCTGTTGACGATCATCCCGCTGACAGATTTGTGGGTGACGGCGAACTTCAAGGAGACGCAGATCCAACACATGCATCCGGGGCAGGCGGTCAAGATCGAGGTGGATGCGCTGGGCGGACGCAAGTTCGACGGCAAGGTCACGCAGATTGGAGGAGCCACCGGCTCGAAGTTGTCGCTCTTTCCCCCGGAGAACGCGACCGGCAACTATGTCAAGGTTGTGCAGAGGATTCCGGTACGCATCGACTTTACCGACCTGCAGAAGGAAAACGGAGATTATGCCCTACGTCCTGGCTTTTCCGTTACTCCTTATGTTTCAGTGAAATAGAGGAGTAACCAACCTGTCTTCTTTGGCATCTCAACTATAGAAGACAGGCAGTTATTTGAGAGGTGAATCATGGCAGTTGTGATGAAGAAAGCAGATGCAGCCACCATTGCACCGCATTGGCATGCGCACGCGAAGGAAACGCAAAAGTTCGGCACGGTGATTGTGGATATCCCGCACCCGTTGAGTGCAGATGTACGCGCCGAGATGGTTGGCAAACTCAATCAGCTTCTGGCCGATTCGAGCACTTTGCGGGACATGTACAAAAAGCACCACTGGCAGGTATCTGGGCCGACGTTCTATCAACTCCACCTTCTGTTCGATAAGCATTATGCCGAACAGGTAGCCATTGTTGACATCGTTGCAGAACGGATTCAACTTCTTGGCGGAGTCAGTATTGCCATGGGCGGACACGTGGCGGAGATGACGAGAATTCCCGAAGCGCCTAAAGGCAGGGAATCGGTGCCGGTGCAGATCTCACGCTTGCTGGAGGCTCACAAACTCATTATGAAGGAGAGCTCCGATATCGCTGCAGCGGCGGATAAGGTAGGAGACGACGGTACCAACGATATGGTTGTCGGGGATGTGCTTCGCCCCAACGAACTGCAGTCGTGGTTCCTCAGCGAGCACCTCGTCGATACGCCTTTGATTCTGGACAGGGGCTAAGCGAGAGAAGCCTTTCAGTCACAGCCCAGCCGCTAAAAACGGCTGGGCTGTAAATCTTTAATTAGGTCGCATCAAGAAGACCGCATCCAATCCCCTCCTGAATTCATCTACAATGACATACTCCCTATGCCGATTGCGCTCGCATTTTTCGTGCATTACGCCTACCTGATCCTCTTCCTCTGGGTCCTGGTGGAGCAGCTTGGCATGCCTGTTCCCAGCATTCCGGTGCTGCTGACGGCGGGCACTCTGAGCGCAACCCATCGCGTTCACCACTCCTACGCTCTGTTGGCAGTGCTGGCCGCCTGCCTCATTGCCGATTCAGTTTGGTATTGGTTGGGGCGGCGTTATGGCGGCAGTGTTCTTCGCCTGCTTTGCCGGCTGTCGTTTGAGGCCTCCACCTGCGTCAGCAAGACTGAAGGTTATTTTTTGCGACGGGGGCCGGTCACGCTGGTCTTCGCGAAGTTCGTTCCGGGGCTCAGTACTGTCGCCGCGCCAATCGCCGGTCAGACGGGAATGCCTTATAACCGGTTCCTTCTGTGGGATCTGGCAGGCTCGATCCTGTGGGCGGAGACCTTTCTGCTGGCCGGCCGCTTCTTCGGGGACCTGGCAAAGCGGAGCGCGCCGTTCTTTGAGCTTCTAAGCCACTTCGCATTCGCCATCTTTATAGCGATGGTGCTTGGCTTTTTCGCCTATCGGCTGCTCAAACAGCGCAGGTTTCTGCAGCAGGTGCGTAATCTGCGGCTTGAGCCCTCCGAACTGAAGGCAATGATGGACACTGCCGAAGCTCAGGGCAATATTCCTCCCTTTATCGTCGATCTCAGGCACCCGCTCGACTACCTCCCAGATCCTCGGGTGCTGCCGGGGGCGTTGCGCATCGGCCCGAACGAGATTCGGCAGCATAGCGAGATCATCCCGCGTGACCGCGACGTGATCCTCTATTGCACCTGCCCCAGCGAAGAGACGAGCGCAAAGCTGGCTCTGCAACTGCACAAAATGGGCATCTACCGCGTGCGCCCGCTGCGGGGCGGCTTCGACGGCTGGAAAGAGGCGGGATATCCGCTGACCGACTACGTCGAAGATGTTCCCCAAGTGCAACCGTTACTGCCCGTGGCGCAACTTAGTTCCCCAGCCAGAAATTGACGGAGATGGTGGTCTGCACCTCGGTGGGACTGCCGTTGAGTTGAAATGGTTGATAGCGCGCTGCGCGAATGGCGTCGAGCGCGGCCTGTTGCAACATGACCGGTCCACTGATAACCCGCATATTGTCGATGGTTCCCATACGCGAGATGATTGCCGCAACGACGACCGTTCCCTGAACTCGAGCTGCCTTGGCGATACTCGGGTAGACCGGCCGAATCGGCGTGATCAGTAAGCCATCGGCCACGCCGGATGAGATCCTTACCTGTTTATTCGCAGGATGGACTGCAGAGATCGAAACCTCCGGGCCGGTGCCTGTGCCGGCAGCCTTTGGAATTCCATCTGCCGATCCCATGGCAAAGGGTATCGTCGAGAGGGAGGGCCGATCATCGGCCTGCCGCGGAAACAGCGTAGGCAAAATAGGCATCGCCATGCGCGGTTGTGCAACGATGGATGCGGCCATGTCTGGCGAACCGGAGGAGGCCTGCACCGGTTTGAGGGGGACGGGAGGCTTTACCGGCAAGGGCATCAGGAGTCTTGGTGCGCTTATCTGGAACGGCATCTTCTCCGGATGAAGCAAAGGCAGCGCCAGAATCAACGAGGCAACGGCAAACTGCAATCCCATGGAGGCGAAGGCAGTCCAGCGTTGAGAAGAAGAAGCTCGGTTGACCTGGGAGATGACGAGACTGTTTTCAAACATAGATGCACCCTCCAAACTGTCGGATCAGGTGCGCATCTGCGAGGAATGCGTCCGTACTGAGTTAGACACCTGAGGGGTAAAAATGTTCCCGCGGAAGTCTTTCCGAACTTCCTCTTCGGAACCCGTTACCATAGAACTTCGCCCGCAGTGCGCTGCGGCAGGAGAGGGAATTGGCCTACAACGATCTTCGCGACTGGATTAAGCAACTGGAAAAAGCCGGCGAACTGAAGCGTATCGCTATCGAGGTCGATCCCGATCTGGAGATGGCCGAGATTGCAGACCGCGCCGCCAAGCTGGGGCGGGGAACGGCGAAGGCGGGCGGCCCGGCGCTATTGTTTGAGAACGTCAAGGGATATCCAAAGGCGCGGGTACTGATGAACCAGTTCGGCAGCGAGCGGCGGATGAAGCTAGCCTTGGAGACCGAGTCGCTGGACGATATCGCCGGACGTATTCGCGAATTGCTCCACCCAGTCTCGCCGACCAGCTTGATGGACAAGCTGAAGATGCTTCCAAAGCTGGCCGAGGTTGGCAGCTTCTTCCCCAAAGTGATTTCGTCCAAAGATGCTCCCTGCAAGGAAGTCATTCATCGCGGTGAGGACGTCAATCTCTTTGATCTCCCTGTGCTCAGGACATGGCCGCAGGACGGAGGCCCCTTCATCACGCTGCCCTGCGTGGTCACGCGCGACCCGAAGTCGGGCAAGCGCAACGTCGGCATGTACCGCATGCAGATCTACGACGAGAAGACCACGGGAATGCACTGGCAGCGGCAGAAGGTCGCCGCGGAGCACATGCGCGATCACCTGCGAGCCACGACGCCCGATCTTGCAGGCAATGTCGATCTGATGGCGCTGACGGCTGGCGGCACGACTTCTGCCGCTTCGCTGGACACGCTGAATGCGACGACACTTACGAAGATCCGCGGTGAGCGCATGGAGGTTGCCGTTGCCATCGGCACAGACCCGGCAACGACTTTTTCGGCGATTGTTCCAGCGCCGCCGGAGGTCGAAGAATATCTGGTTGCAGGGTTTCTGCGGCAGAAGCCGGTGGAACTGGTCAAGGCCGAGACGGTTGACCTCGAAGTTCCCGCTCATGCGGAGTATATCCTCGAGGGCTACGTCCAGCTTGGCGAACTGCGTACCGAAGGACCGTTCGGCGATCACACCGGTTTTTATACGATGCAGGACGATTATCCCGTCTTTCATGTCATGGCGATCACCCATCGTAAACAGCCGATCTATGCCGCGACTATTGTTGGCAAGCCTCCGATGGAGGATGCATGGATGGGTAAGGCGGTCGAGCGCATCTTTCTGCCGCTGATGCAGATGACGCTGCCCGAGATCGTCGATGTCAATCTTCCACCCGAGGGTGTCTTTCACAACCTGATGATTGTCTCGATCAGGAAGTCCTATGCGGGGCATGCGCGCAAAGTGATGAACGGCATCTGGGCGATGGGACAGGCAATGTTCACCAAGTGCATTATCGTTGTCGATGAAGATTGCGATGTGCAGGACGTAGCGGGGGTGGTGCTTCGCACGGCCAATAACATCGATCCGGAGCGCGATATTCAGTTCACGCTTGGGCCTGTGGACTCGCTCGACCACGCCAGCCGCCTGGCGAACTTCGGCAGCAAGATGGGCATCGATGCCACGAGGAAGTGGCCTGCAGAGGGATTCACTCGGCCTTGGCCGGCAATGCTTGCAATGGAGCCTGCGGTGAAAGCGCGCGTCGATGCGATGTGGGAAAAATTCGGCATTTGATAGGAAGTTTCTTCGCGTCCTCTGCGGAAAGATTGCGAAGAGATCAAAGAAAATTTCTATTCCTTTGATCTTCTGACTGCAGCTAATTGCTGCTAGGCAACGCGTTAGTTAGCGTGTGCCTCTAAGGGGAATATCGACTTTTTCTCCAATTCTCCCCGCTGGAGGTAAACGGCTTGAAACCACTTTATTTGGCTGGTTTGTTGGTGTCCATGCTCGGCGTATCGGTAGCGTCTCACGCGCAAGCGATTCCCATGGCGGAGCGCACCGGGCATATTCAGGTAGGTGCAGGATTCTCCTTCGCCATACCCGACTACAGTAAGACTTATATCAAGGGCTTTACTATCTATGGAGATGCCGATCTATGGAAGCGCCTCGGCATCGAAGCCGATGTGCACTACATCAGCATTCTTACGCCGACCGATATCGGGCAGAACACCTTCCTCGTCGGTCCAAGATTTTCCGTGATACGCCAAGGCCGGCTGAATGCTTATGTGAAGGCCCTTGGCGGAGTGGGCCGCTTCGTGTATCAGCCGGGGTGGAATCCGAATCCTCACACCGATACTTTTGGCGTCTATTCGCTTGGAGGCGGCATCGAATACCGGGCCTCACGACACCTCAATATTCGAGCCGTCGATATTGAAGCGCAACGGTGGCCGAGTTATGGGACGCCCGGATTTCCGGCACACGGGTTGACCCCATTTGTCACGACCTTTGGCGCTGCCTACACGTTCTAATCTGCGGAGTCTCAAGAGTACGAGAAAAGGGCAGCCTATCTTATGGATTCCATGGAGAGGCCGCCTTCATTTTTGATCGGAGAAGAGAAGTGGTGGACGCGGTAGGGATCGAACCTACGACCAGTCGATTAAGAGTCGAATGCTCTACCAACTGAGCTACGCGTCCATTTTTTCCTCAATTGCATGAGGGGAAAGCGATTGAGAGATGCACCCTGGAACGGGTCTGCCGCACACAATCGACTTAGTTAAGATACCACAGCTTGCAGAGGAGAATCGCGCCGCGAGTCGTCCTCTAGCCAACAAAATCGACATTGGCGCGGATGGGAATAATGCCGCGATCAAAGCCCATGTCGAGAAGCTTGCGAATGGCCTCTCTTCCATCTTCTCCGTAGTTCAAGGTGCGGTCGTTGACGTACATGCCGACAAAACGATTCGCCAGCGCCGGATCAAGATCGCGGGCGAACTGCATGGCGTAGGCAAGGGCCTCCTCGCGGTGATCGAGAGCATGCTGGATGCTGTCGCGGAGAGCGTTGGTCGTGATGAGCAGCGTCTCCGGGCCAAGCGATCTGCGGATGGCGTTGCCGCCGAGCGGAAGGGGGAGGCCGGTCTCGTCGCGCCACCACTGGCCGAGGTCGAGCAGCTTGACCAGACCGTCGTTGGCGTAGGTCAGCTGACCCTCGTGGATGATAAGGCCGGCGTCGAACTCGCCTGAGAGAACCGCGGGAATGATCTTGTCGAAGGGGACGACGGCGGTTTCGATTTCAGGCGCAAAGAGCTTCAACGTCAGGTAGGCCGTGGTGAGCGTTCCGGGGACGGCGATGCGGGTCTTCTTCACTTCGTCGAGCGTGAGTTTGCGCGTGGAGACGATCATTGGACCGTAGCCCTCGCCAACGCTGCCGCCACAGGCCATGAGCGTGTACTTCTCCTGCAGATAGGGATAGGCGTGGAAGGAGATGGCGGTGACGTCGTAGAAGGCTTCGTCGATGGCGCGGTGATTGAGGGTTTCGATGTCGGTAAGGGTGTGGTTGAACTTAAAGCCGGGAACGCGGATCTTGTTGGTGGCCAGGCCGTAGAACATGAAAGCGTCGTCGGAGTCGGGGCTATGGGCGATGTTGATCTCTTGAATAGCGGCGTTGGCGGTAGTCATGATTCGGCAATCCTTGGGAGAGTAAGAGAAAAGTGAGATGTGGTCCGAAACGATTGCTTCAGGCCGCGAAAGATCATTGCTGCTCGATCAGGAGCGCCGCCAACGCTGAAATGCGCTGAAGATTCCCGCCGCAGCGGTAATTTTGAGGGCTTCGCCTAAAAGAAACGGAGCAACGGCGAGGCTCCATACGGCGGTGCTGCCCAGGTGGAGCAAAGAGGCCATCCAGGCGGCGCCGATGGCAAAGGTAACGATGCTGGAGCCGATGCCGGCGAGAATGGCTCGGCTGAACCGTGACATGGAGAACGGAACGGAACGGACGATCCAGCCTGCTGTGGCGGCGGCCAGTGGATAGGCGAAGAGGAATCCCCCGGTTGGTCCAAGTAGGTGCGCAAGGCCTCCAGGGCCCGCAGGGCTGAATACAGGCAGTCCCGCTGCACCTTCCGCGAGATAAAGAAGCATCGTGGAAAAGCCGGCAACAGGGCCGAGCGCTATGCCGATGAGGATGACGGCGAACGTCTGTAGCGTGATCGGCACAGGAGTGAAGAAGAGCGGAATCGACACGTGCGCGCACAGGGCCACAAAGATCGTCGCGGCAACCGGGATGGCGATCTTTCCCGGAAGCGTCTCGTGGAGCGACCTGGCGTTGTGCATCAGGCCGGTGGAGGAAGAACTGATGGATTGCATGGGCAGATCCTTTCGCGCGGTTAGCCGCGTTTGGGTGAAGTTGCCTCGTCGTCGAGGGGAGGATGGGACTGGAGGGAGGCCGGGTTTGAGGGTGCTTGCTGCATGAAGGTAGCCTGAGAAGCACTTGCGTCTTCGGCGGCTGAGAAGAGATATTCGCTGAAGGCGGGCTGAGACGAAGAAGGGCCTTCGGTCCGGTGGCTGCCGCGGATGCGCCGGATGATGGCCACGGACGCCCACAGCAGAACGAAAAGAGACACCACCGAGATCATGAAGAGAATTTGCATCAGCCAACAGAAGAATACCAAGGTGCGCCGGTTCGTGCAGGCAATTTGGCTTCCTGAGCCAATTGCGCGGATATTCGATGGCTACGCGGTGCTGTCGGGGTGGCAGTCTTCCGCGACAGCCGTATGACAGTACAAACTTGGTACATGAGCGGGTGAAGCAGGTTTTCCACTTGACGGGGAACGGCAAGAAATTTGTACTCGATGGTAGAGATATGAATCGCTCCGGCACAACATCCGCAGCAAAGAGACGCCCTGGGCGTGCCGGGCGCCTCTACGCGTGGGTTCATGGCGGATGGCGTAAGGTGATGACCGGCATGGCAGCGGTGCTTGCGCTGGCGATGGCCTACCACGTGATCTTCGGGCAGAACGGGCTGACGGTATACCAGAAGAAGCGGCAGGAGACTCAGGCGCTTACCCAACGGCTGCATAGCTTGCAACGTGAGAACGACTTGATGAAGGGCCATGTTGAACGCCTGGAGAACGATCCGAATGCGATTGAGCACCAGGCTCGCGAGGAACTCCATTACACGCGGCCCGGAGAGGTGATCTACACCCTGCCTCCGGAGACGGCGAAGGGTGCTACGGGCCAGAGCGGTGCCAAACCTTAATGGTTGCGGATTTCACGGGAATAGGAAAAAGCACCGGGTGGTTTAGGAGATGTATTCCTGAAGCCATGGGTCTGTAGAACGGACCAAAGCCTCCGTCGTACCGTCGAACACGATCTTTCCTTCATTGAGAACAAGGAACTTCGTACTGTCGTCGATGCCCCCATTTGGAATAAGTTCCATCCTGCCGGTCTGCGCGTTAAAGCGGTTTCGGGCCAGCGTGAAGGCATCCTGGAGACGGTGGGTAATCAGGAGAGCAGTGGTGTGAGAGACATCGCGCTGCTTGACGACCAGTTCGATGATGGTTGTCGATGTGATGGGATCGAGTCCGCCGGTAGGGGAATCGTAAAGGATAAGATCAGGATTAGAGATAATGGCGCGGGCGATGGAAACGCGGCGGCGCATTCCGCCGGATAACTCCGACGGGAATTTGTTGATCGCCTGTTCGAGCTCGACGAATTTCAGCGCTTCAACCACGCGTTTGTGAATTTCTTCTTCTGGAACGTGATCTTCGTTGAGGCGGTAGGCCACGTTGTCCTCTACCGACAGGGAGTCGAACAGCGCCGATTCCTGAAAAACCATGCCGATGCGGGCACGCAGCTTGTATATGTCTTTCTCGCGCATCGCCGTGATCTCCTCCCCGAAGACACGAATCGTTCCGGAGTCGGGACAGAGTAGCCCGTTAGCCAGCTTCATCAGGACCGATTTGCCTGTACCCGCGGGACCAAGAATGATGCGTGTTTCGCCGCGCTGGACTGTAAAGGAGATATTTTCCAGCACGGGTTTGAGATCGAAGGCGATGGAGACGTCTTCGTAGACGACGACGGGCTCAGGAGGAG
>Ga0070660_100003132_pt1 | contig 11364 bp, 13 predicted proteins | sample KBSC33metaG_FD_64670 | JGI IMG/M metagenome (GOLD analysis project Ga0070660, IMG submission 64670) | Corn rhizosphere microbial communities from Kellogg Biological Station, Michigan, USA - KBS C3-3 metaG | ecosystem: Host-associated > Plants > Roots > Rhizosphere > Soil ... | reverse complement strand
CCTACTGCCTTTCCCCAAACAAACCGCGCATCCCTGTTTCTGTCGCTCAGACTTTGCAGAGGGCGAATCAAACTGAGCTTATCCAGAACTGAGGTTGAGTTATCTAGTACTACAGTTGTAAATTACTGAACTGCATCTTTTCGCAGTGGGTTTTAGCCAAAAATCTTGCCGCAGCAACTACGTTTAATAGCAAATTATTTCCTAGCTCTCATTAAACGTTTCTAATCATCTATCGAAAAGCGTTCTGAAAGTCAACTTACAACTGTAGTACTAGTGGTCGGACACTCTTAGATTTTCGGGTTGCGCATGGAGAGCGCGCCGAAAGGTCCCTTCCCCCTTGCAGGGGGATGAGGCGGGGGTTTCGCGAAGCATGCTTCGCGCCCGCCGAATCGTCCAGCCTTGCAAGGCTGGACGTGGGACGGCTAGGATGAGGGTAGTGAGGATTGAATCACCACATACGGTAAATCGACCATCTCACCCCCATCCCAACCTTCCCCCTATGAGGGGGAAGGAGTCTTGCGATGCGCTGCTCAAACGCAATCTGAAAATTAAAGCGAGACGGACCACTAGAGCAGTTTGATGGTCAGTGTAAGGGGGGCAAGGCGGGCTGAGGAGCGGATATGTACGAGATGTACATTGAGCACCGCAGGCACGAGATTAGCCTCTTACATTGATCAGCAAACTGATCTAAGGAGGAGGAATCTTTCTTACTCTGGATGCCGCTTTACTGCGCCAATCGTCGGGTGCGATAAAGCCACGGTCGAATTCCAGCAGCCACTCTCCATGCCGCTCCAGCAGAGCAACCAGCACTGGCGTCGATGATGTCGCGAAATGCGTTTGGGCGGCAGCATGCAGTGCTTTCCTGTCTATTGATTGATCAGGCAGGACTTTTGCCGGTGCCAGCCAGCCAAGTCGTGGTAGAACGATGAAATCCTCGCATTCCACCGATTCAAACTCTTGCAACTCACACCAGAACCCCCGACAGTGCGCAGATGACACGCCTGTCGGTTCAACCCGACAAGGCGTCTTTCCGTGATAAAACAACCACCCCTTGACCAAGGCTTGGGCATGCGAGATCGGTTCTGGAACACATAGCCGGGCTGCCGGATGTTTCGATAGTGATAATTGCCGCTCCATGATTTTGCGCACCTTGGCCCCAAGCGTGTCGGCAAGATTTGGGCCGACGAAATAATCGGCATGACAGCCGTCGCTTGCTTCGAGTAAATAGAGCTTGGTAGCGAACTCCCAATGTACCAGTTCCTGATCTTCCCTGACCAGGAAGTCGAACTCGCCAACGGTATCACTCTTGCTAGCTCGGACTTGTACACCGTGGGCGACCAGCACGCCAAGGTGGCGCAGGTAAAAGGCCATCAGGTTTTCTGCATAACGGCCGAGCCGGGTCAGCGGCTGGATATCCAGGCTGGCAAGTAATTCGACGGGGTCGGTATCAAGCGCTGCCAGCCAATGCGCGGTATCATCGTTAAGCGGGGGAAGTGAGGCGATACGTCCTTGCCATTCGGGTGCAGTGGGGTCGAGCAGGTCCGGTGCAACGAGCAGCCAAGCCAAGGCACGTACATGGGGGTCATTCAAATGATTCCATCGTGCGTGGAACTGCGCTTGGAATGCAGGGCGTAGCTCAACTGACACCGACATAAGTTGCCATCGCAAGGCAAAGATCCGACCACGCCTTCTTCTTGTCAGCCATGTTACGCAGCAGGTAGGCTGGATGGTAGGTCACAATCAATGGCCGCCCGGCATATTGATGTACTTTGCCGCGCAGTTTCGATACCGGAGTCTCCGGGTCGAGTGCAAGCAGCGACAGCGCTGCGGTCTTGCCGAGGGCGACAATGATCGCTGGCTGGATTAGCGCAATCTGGCGCTCCAGATAAGGGATGCAGGCTGCAGCTTCTTCCGGCATAGGCGGACGGTCGCGGCCATTAGCATCAGTCGGACGACACTTGACGATGTTTGCAATGTAGGCATTCTCGCCTCGTTTGAGTCCCATCGCCAGCAACATGTTGTCGAGCAGCTTGCCGGCTTGGCCAATAAAAGGTTCACCGCGCAAATCTTCGTTGCGTCCCGGGCCCTCGCCGACGAACAGCCATTTTGCTTTTTCGTCACCAACACCGAACACGCTCTGTGTGCGCCCTTGGCAGAGCCCGCATTTCGTGCATGTCGCCACCGCAGCTTTCAGGCGTGGCCAATCCATGCTGACCACCTCGTCTGCTACCGGCACGCTTGGAGCGAGCGGCAGCTCATCCAGAGGGACGATTCGGGAAAGTGGAGCGGCCTCGACTGCTGCTTCAGTTACAGGCTCATGAACGGATGGCGATGCTACAGATGGCAAACGTTTCATCCATAACGAGCCAAGGCCCATCTCTTCCAAGAAAACTGTGCGTCGGTTCACAAGTGCAACCTCATCACAATTGCATCTTCACGCGCTCCATCGTCAGCCGGATAGTACCCTTTGCGATTGCCAATGCGAGTAAAGCCATAGCGTTCATACACGGCGAGCGCCCGCAAATTGGACGGCCGCACTTCAAGTAACACGGAAGCCATGCCATGTTCTTTCGACAACACGGCAACCTTGTCGAGCTGCATCCGTCCCACACCATGGCCATGCAAGTCACGCCGCACGCTGATGTTGAGCAAATGCGCCTCATCAACTGCGAGCATGACAAGAAAATAGCCAGCCAACGCACCGTCAGCTTCGCGTAATGTCCAGGCTTGATAGCCGTTATAGATGGAGTCGAGAAAATTGCCGCGCGTCCAGGGATGCGGATAGACATTGTTCTCGATGACAAGCACCTCGCTCAGATCATCGACATGCATGGGGGCAAAACGCATTGCCGACAAGTCGGGCAATTCCGCCACGGTTGGAACTATTACTGCATTCATGCTGCCGCCTTCGCCAATCGTTCGGCCGTGGTCATCGCCACCTTGTTGCGCAAATAGATCGGCTGCGCATGGCAAGCGGCGACAGGATTAAATTCCGTTTGCGCCAGTTTTGCAATATCGCGTGCATGCGGCACGATGTCAGGCTTGGCATTTACGAAGAAGGAGCGCTCCGAAAGTGCTGTCGCGTATACCGCAAGCCCATTGCCGCAGGCAACCGGATTGCCAACCGACATAACCGCCACAGATGCCGACACGGCAGGCTCGGATACAGTCTGCCAACCATCAGCATATCGATACTGCGCCCAGTAAACTTCTTCCATTCGCGCATCAAGCAACACAAGCACATCGCTAGCGCCACTCGCTTCACGGCAGCCATGCGCCATCGCTTTCAAGGTCACCACTGGAACAACAGGAATATCCAGGCCAAAAGCTAATCCCTGTGCTGCACCGCAGGCTGTACGAACACCGGTAAACGACCCTGGGCCGGCACCGAAAGCTACTGCATCGCACTGGCTAAGCGGGACTCCTGCGTCTGCAAGCAGCTTCTGCACCATTGGCAGCAAGGTTTGGGAATGAGTCTGCACACCGGCAGATTGTTCTGAGAGGAGCTGCCCTTGGTAGAGTAAGGCGGCGGACGCCAGCTCCGACGATGTTTCTATGGCGAGGATAGTACGCATTCTGTTATTTTACCGTGTGGATCTGCGCTCCCCCTCCCCCAGCTCCAAGTGAGCGAAAAATAATTTCTTTTCTGCCCTAAAGAAATGGCCTCTGTCAGCCGTTAATAGTGGAAACCCCGTGGAGGGCAACATGGAAATCAGGGAAATCAACAGCGTCGCCAATTTCGCGACAACACAGAAAACGGCTGAAACCAGTGACTCGGTCGACCTTGCCGTTCTCAAGAAATCAATCGATGTGCAAGCCTCGACTGCAACCGCATTGATCGAAGCCTTGCCTCCAGCCACGCCGACCAATAACTTGCCTCCACATCTCGGTCGCAATATCAATACCACGGCCTGAAGCTGAAGCAGTCGAGTTTTCCTTCCCTTACAATATGGGCGCCATTTTCGCTCGATTGACATATTGTAAGGACGCCAATGTCCAGCCTCACTCTACAACCGGATACCCACGCTCAACTCAAGGACTGGCTCAGCGATGACAGATGGGTTATTGCCTGTTTGTGCGCTGCCTGGTGCGGCACCTGTCGCGACTATCGTAGTGCTTTTGATGAACTAGCAAGTCGGCATGTAGACAAGCGCTTCGTCTGGATCGATATCGAGGACGAAGCTGATGTGATCGGCGACATCGATGTGGAAAATTTTCCCACTTTACTTATTCAGCGCGGCGACATCGTGGCGTTTTTCGGCACCGTATTGCCGGATGCGAAGCTGGCCGAGCGCCTGGTTGAAGCGCAAGTCAGCAAGAATGAGGCTGAACTGTGCGCGGAAGCGCTGAGTAATGTGGAACGTTTGGCATGGCAGCGCGATTGCAATTTGCGCCTACTACTAGAACAAGCATTAAGTTAAACGTATGCAAGGAAAGGCTGTGTTACTTTTTTGCAGCAAAAGTGATTACTGAGTTGCGCCTCGAATGCTATAGATGGCTTCAGATCACATCGGCGGCAACCTTGTCATTGATCATTTTGAGCAAATCTCGACTTTTGTCGTCGGCTTTCCTTCGGCTCACTTATGAGCAGCCCAATTATTGGATGCAAAAGAAGGGGTAATCCAGAAACAAAAAATCCCCGGCGGCTTGCCGGGGATTTTTTGTTGTGTCGAAGCGAAATTACATCAACGGCTGAATATTGGAAGCCTGCTTGCCCTTCGGACCAGTCGTGATTTCGAAAGTGACGCGCTGATTTTCCTTCAGCGACTTGAAACCCTTCGACTGAATCGCGGAGAAGTGCGCGAACAGATCTTCGCCGCCTTCATCCGGAACGATGAAACCAAAGCCTTTTGCATCGTTGAACCATTTAACAGTACCTGTTGCCATTACGTTTTCCTATTCCTAATTAATGTGAGCGATTGCCCGGTAGATCCTTTGAAGCAAGAAAGAAATGACAGACTGATACTGCACTTGCTACCTCACACTTCAATCGGTACTGCATTATACCCATAATGCAGAGCGAGAGACCTTGGGCTGCGATTATTTCTTTCGCTGCGTCCGTAATGTATTCCGCTCGGCAAGGATATACCGGTCACTGGCATGCATGCTGCATAACTGCCACGATAAACGATACATACTACAGGCATGTCATGGCAAGCCATGTTCACTCATCCGGGTCATCGCACACAGTACGACAGCCCACCGAGCCATCCATCGCTAGCAGGCGACAATGGCAGCAAATACTGCACGAAACATTCGGCATAGAACATCTGCGTCCCGGTCAGGAAGAAGTCATCGAAAGTGTGCTGAATGGGCGCAATACACTGGCTATCATGCCGACCGGGGCTGGCAAATCACTATGTTACCAACTGCCTGCCCTGAAAATTCCTGGCGTTACAGTTGTGGTATCGCCGCTGATTGCGCTGATGAAGGAGCAAAGCATGCGACTGGAGGAGACGGGGCTTGGTGCCGCAGAAGTGAACAGCGCCTTGAGCGCGCGCGAGGAGCGATCGGCACTGCAACGTATCGGGAACGCCGATTATGAGTTCGTATTCACAACGCCGGAACGGCTATCCGACCCGGAGTTTCTTGAAACCGTGCGGCAAAAAAACCACGTCAGCTTGTTCGTGATTGACGAAGCGCATTGCATCTCTCGCTGGGGACATGATTTCCGGCCCGCCTATTTACATCTTGACGCCATCATTGAGGCGCTAGGTCATCCTACAGTATTGGCGCTGACCGCGACTGCGACGGATGCAGTGGTCGAAGATATCAAACAGCAGCTTGGGCTGCTGGACATGCATGTCATTAATACCGGCATTTATCGGCCAAATCTGCAATACCGTGTAATTGCTGCCACCGACGAAGCAGAAAAACTGGCACGTATGTATGATCTGGTTCGAGAGATCGAAGGCTCTGGTATCGTCTATGCCGCGACAGTGAAGGCAGTTGAGGAAGTGCACAAATCGCTGCAACAGGCAGGCGAGAGCGTTATTTTCTACCATGGTCAATTGTCTGCCAAAGTCCGTACACAGAATCAGGACATGTTCATGAGCGGCGCCCGACGGATCATGGTAGCAACCAACGCTTTCGGTATGGGCATCGATAAATCAGACATCCGCTTCGTGATCCATTTCCAAATGCCGGCGAGCCTGGAAGCGTATTATCAGGAATCAGGACGAGCCGGACGCGACCGCGATCCTGCACAATGCATCCTGCTCTACTTTGCCCGCGACAAACAAGTACAACAATTCTTCCTTGCACGACGTTACCCCGGCGCTGCCGATCTTGACGCAGTATATTCCGTGCTGCAAAAGCTGCACGTCGACAGCGGCGTAGTGTCTTTGCCGCAGCTGCATGAGGAGCTGGAGGATATTTCCGAGGGCCGGCTGCAAGTGAGTCTGAAACTACTCAAAGATGGTGGTCTGGTTGCACAGGACGAGCAACTCGGCTACCGGCTTCTGCGCCGCAATGCCAAACCGCGCGAACTGGCGAAATTGAGTGATACTTACCGTGACAAACGAGAACGAGATCAGGCTGCATTGGAACGCATGGTGTTTTATGCACAAACCGGCTTCTGCCGTTGGAAAGTGATGCTCGAATACTTTGGCGAACACGTTGACTGGCAGCACTGCGGTAATTGCGATAACTGCCGTCAGCCGCCGGAGCAGTCACTGAGTGCAGAGCATCCGCGGCGGCACTCCTTTATTTTCAACAATATACCTAAAGAACCAAGCTTGGACATTGGCAGCACAGTGAGTGTACCGCGCTTTGGCGAAGGGCATGTGGTATCAGTAGCGGGCGATAAGGTAACGATTAATTTTCCCGATGGCAGCACCAAGACCTTCCTGCGTGCATATGTGACGCCGAAAAGTAATTCATAGCTGCTCTATTGAATAAAGCATATCGCTCCTGATATTTATCAATGCTTGACAAGGCACTTCAGTTCACCCTTGTTCCTCCAATAAGCCGAACACTCAACTTACAACTATATTTTCTCGAGAGGAACCGATATGAGATATTCAGTCTTGCTCGCGGCACTGGTCGCCACTCTTGCATTAGGCGGATGTAAACAGAAGGAGGCTGGACCGACTGGCGACACTGGAGGCGCTACCAGCAGTTCCGGTGCAACTGGAAGCACTGGAGGTACACCCGGCGGCACCGCCGGTTCTACTGGCTCGACCGGTGGAACTGCTGGCACGACTGGCGGCACTACCGGTGGCACAACGAGCAGCGGAACCGAAAGTCCTGCCGGATCGAGTTCGGCAACCACCCCGGGCAGCACCACGCCCCCAAGCGGCACTACTACTTCTCCAAGTTCTGGCAGCACGGGGACCGGCACGACCGGCGGCAGCACCGGTGGAGCAACAGGCGGCGCAGGTTCGACTGGCGCTCCTGGCAGTACCTCGACACCTGGCAGCTCGTCTTCCAGCACATCGAAATAATTCGGCCCGTTCTACGCAGAGGTGTGATCAGCGCTTGCTGGTCACACCGTTTTGTTTTGGCTACTTTGTTAATGTTCGAAATTAGTTCATTCCTTGCCTTGCATACTCTTCGTCAGAAACTGGATTTGCCTCTCTCAATCCGAATTAGCACGGTCGACCAGCATTACATATCATTTCCATAATAAAATTTCCTCGATCGTCGTTCAATCTTACGGAGGAAAACTTGATCCAGTCAGGCTCTATGGATCCGCACAGTATCACGATAGTCGGAGGCGGTGCCGGCGGACTCGAATTGGCAGTCCGTCTTGGCAAGAAGCTCGGAAAAAAGAACAAGGCAGTCATCACACTGGTCGATGAGGCCCGTACCCACTTGTGGAAACCGCTGCTTCACCAGATTGCTGCTGGTACGTTAGACAGCCATGCCGACGAAATCGAGTACCTGGCCTTGGCGCGTTCGTACCACTTCACATTCCGTCTCGGCCGCATGGATGGCCTGAACCGTGCAAAAAAGGAAATCTATCTTGCGCCCACTTACGATGAAGAGGGACAGGAAGTACTGCCGCGCCAAGCAGTGCCCTACGATACACTGGTCATAGCCATCGGCAGCCAGACCAACGACTTCGGTACGCTTGGCGTGCACGAACATACCATCATGCTCGATTCGCCCGATGCAGCCGAGCGCTTCCACCAGCGGTTGATCAACTCCTGCCTGCGTGCGCAGACCATGAGCAAGGCGGACAACAAGCACTTCACCTTGACCATTATCGGCGGTGGCGCCACGGGCGTCGAACTCTCGGCTGAATTACACATGACGACAAAAATCATGTCGAGTTATGGCCTCGCCAATTTCGATCCAGGGAAAGATCTGAAAATTGTCGTGGTCGAAGCTGCCCCGCGCCTTTTACAAGCGCTGCCCGAACGGTTGTCTGCATCCGTATCGCATGAACTGCAGGAACTCGGCATCGAAGTGCATACCAATGAAAAGGTGGTGGAAGTCACCTCAACCGGTGTGCAGATGGCAAGCGGTAAATTCATTCCGAGCGATATCGTTGTATGGGCCGCCGGCATCAAGGTACCTGATTTCATGCGCGAACTTGATGGCTTGGAGACCAACCGTATCAACCAGCTCGTGGTAAAGCGAACGTTACAGACCACGCAGGACCCAGCCATCTTCGCCATGGGAGACTGCGCGGCCTGTCCGCAAGGTGACGGCAGCTCCTTTGTTCCTCCTCGTGCTCAAGCGGCGCATCAGCAAGCCCAAATGCTCGCCAAATCGCTGATACGCATGCAGGCTGGCAAACCGCTGCTGGAGTACACCTATCATGATCGCGGCTCGCTGGTGTCCCTGGGCGATTACAGCGCAGTGGGCAGCCTGATGGGAGCTATCGCGCGCGGCTCGCTATTCATTGAGGGAACGATCGCGAAATGGATGTACTGGGCGTTGCATAAACAACATCAGCTTGCAGTCAATGGCTTCTTTCGTACCCTGCTCGGCACCCTGATCGAAACCATCGACCGGGCTCGAAATCCTCGGATCAAGCTGCATTAATGAACGTGTGCCGGCTTGAAAACGAGGTGAATCGTCCGGCAAAAAAAATCCGGCCATCAGGCCGGATGAAAATGCCAACATCAATTTTCGACAGCAATATTAGTGTGGCCGATGCATGCGATGCATGAAATTCTGGTCGAAGATTTTCTTTTGTTCCGGTGTGAGAACAGCGTAAAACTCCTTCGTCGCTGCCAGATGGTCGGCCATCTTCTGCTCATGCTCTTTCATGCGAGTCAGCATGAACTCCATGCGTTCGGGAGCCGTCATCTTGTCGAATTCATCACGACTCGACCGCACAGGAGGTGCAGCCGGCTTCATTTTGGCGACATAGGTTTTCCAGGCCGCTTCTTGCGACGCATTCAAATGCAGCTTGTCGTGCAGTTCAGCAATATGCTTTTCCATTCTTTGCTTCATGTGCTCGGCACGTTTGCCGTCATGAGAACCATCACCCATTCCGTCTGCCGGACCGGAGGCGTATGCGGTGCATGCTCCTGCAGCAAGACTGAGAGCGGAGATTCCAATTAATAGACGTTTGCGAATCGAGGTCATGTTTTTTCCTTTGCAAGTGCTCATTCATCAATCAGGTAGGTAATGCCTTGGTGCACCATCGGCATAATGCGTGACGGATGTAACGCACCAATGTCGCCAAGTAGCAATGAGATGCCGATTTGTATCGGCCTGTATCAGGCTTTTCGAGCGAAACAGCGCGATACAATTCCGTCATATCCGTATCGTCCGAACTTGCAATAATCCAGCATATGGAAAACCCTGCACAAATCCTGATCGTTGACGACGATCGCGAGATTCGCACCCTGCTAGCCGAATACCTCGAAAAAAACGGCTGCCGCACCCTGACAGCGGCCGATGGCAAAGCCATGTGGAAAACGCTTGACGAAGCACAAGTCGATTTGATCGTACTCGATCTGAATCTGCCGGGCGAAGACGGCCTCACCCTGTGCCGCCACCTTCGCAGCCGCTCTGACACCCCCATTGTCATGCTTACTGCCCGTGGAGAGCCGCTTGACCGCATCCTTGGCCTCGAAATGGGCGCCGACGATTATTTGCCAAAGCCGTTCGAACCACGCGAACTATTTGCCCGCATTCGCAGCGTACTGCGCCGCACCCAGGCCTTGCCGCCCAACTTGCGGCACACGGATTCGCAGCAGGCGCATTTTGCAGGCTGGACCATGGACTTTACCGCGCGGCACCTGATCAACCCCAAAGGCGTGGTGGTGGCGCTATCCGGCGCCGAGTTTCGCCTGCTCAAGATCTTCCTCGAACATGCCAACCGCGTCTTAAGCCGCGATCAGTTGCTCAACCTGACTCAAGGGCGTGATGCCGACCCGTTCGACCGTTCTATCGATCTGCAGATCAGCCGCCTGCGGCAGAAACTCGGCGACGACGCACGTTCTCCGCAAATCATCAAGACCGTACGCAATGAGGGCTATGTGCTAGCCACACAAGTGGCCAGGGAATGATGAAATCGATCTTGCAATCCATGACAGGCCGGGTCGTCCTGATCCTGGTCTGCGGCGTCATCTTGAGCGCTCTGCTCACCTTAAGCCTTACTGTCGGCGAACGACAGCGGATGATCGGCCAATTCCGCGACTTCCATGCGGTAGAACGTGTCGCGCAATTCGTGTTATCGGTCGAAAGTCTGCCCGCCGAATTGCGCGATCTCTATCTTGCGGCAAGCCTGGGCATCGGCATCCAAGCAGAGTTGGCAACTCCCGGGGACGATTTGCGGCAGCCCTCGTCAGAGCTGGTCTCCAGACTCGCGAAACGGTTATCAGAGGGGCATGAGGTAAGATCGGTATCAGCGCGTCCCTCTGATTGTCAGCGGCTTTACATCCGTATGCCGCAAATACATCCACCCGAATTCCTGCCCTCGTGCGAAGCTATGCTGGTGACCTTGCAGGATGGGGCACAGCTTCGCCTGTCCGTGCTGCCGCCACGCCCGCCTCCCTTTGCTGCGCCGCGCGACCTCGTGACTTATGGGCTTCTGTTCGCGCTCAGTGTTGGCGTACTGGCTGCTGTCATCGCCCGCATGACCATGCGCCCCCTCAAGCAGCTGGCGCAAGCTGCCACGGAACTTGGCAATAACATCGAACGTCCGCCCTTGCCAGAGCAAGGTGCGACTGAAATTCGCCAGGCGGCAGCTGCCTTCAACGCCATGCAAATGCGAATCCGCCACCACATCCATCAGCGATCGCATATCCTGGCCGCGATCACACACGACCTTCAGACGCCCTTAACACGGCTGCGCTTGCGTTTGGAAAAAGTGGAAGATGGAGACCTGCGCGAAAAGCTCATCAGCGATCTCTCCGCCATGCAGACCATGGTGCGAGAAGGTCTTGATCTGGCGCGCAG
>Ga0070660_100003128_pt1 | contig 11372 bp, 12 predicted proteins | sample KBSC33metaG_FD_64670 | JGI IMG/M metagenome (GOLD analysis project Ga0070660, IMG submission 64670) | Corn rhizosphere microbial communities from Kellogg Biological Station, Michigan, USA - KBS C3-3 metaG | ecosystem: Host-associated > Plants > Roots > Rhizosphere > Soil ... | reverse complement strand
GATCCCAATAGGGATTGAACGCCGCGATGGGAAGAAATCCTGCGTTGGCCATGCGTTGCACGGCCTTTAGCCAGGCTGCCTCTTCGGGGAGGTAGAACACCAACAGATTGTCTTCGGTCGGTGCGCGGCCGGCGACGTAGGTGAGACAGTGGGTGAACTCGAGATGGTAGGGCGATCCGGGGCGCCCAATGACGATGCCGTCGAAGCCGTCATGGTCGCGGAAGTGAAACAGAATCTCTAGTCCAAGGCCGTCGGTATAGAACGGCAGAAGCGCAAAGAGGTTATCACTGGGGCGGGCGATACGAAGAGTTGGAGAAGGTGTCATCGGCTGCAAGCTTGGTCGATCTCATTGGTTGAAGTCAGTCAGGTCAGGCCGGCCAGGGCCAGGGCGCCACTTATGTCCCGGCTGACGATCCCCGCTCGTTCCTCCAAGCCCTCCGGCGGTGCGGATGCGCGGTTAATCCAAGCGGTGCGGTAGCCGAACCAACTAGCGCCAACCGCGTCCCAACCCGCAAAGGCCGCGAAGCCGATGTCGGCCTTGGGCAACCCGAGTGTATCCATCACCATTTGATATGCGTCAGGGGACGGCTTGAATTGTCGCACACGATCTGTGCTCAGCACTGCGTCGAACAGCCTGTCGATACCGGCGCGAGCAATGTTCGCCCGTAACGCCGTCTCGCTGAGATTGGACAGCACCACCAGTCGCACACCAGCCTCCTTCAATCGGCCCAAGGCTGGCTTCACATCTGGCCAAGCGTCTAGTTCGGCATAGGCGCTGGTCAGTTGGACGCGGTCCTTTGCCGACAGGTTCACGCCGAGGCTTTCGGCGGAGGCATTCAGGGCGGCGTCGGCCAGCGTGGCGAAATCCTCGTAGTGCCGCGCGGCGGTCGACAGCCAAGTGTAGCCGAACAGCCGGATCGACCAGGTGGAGGCCAGCAGATCGCCTGGCTCACCAACCAGGGAGCGTGCCAAGGCCGCAATCGGCCTTGGGTCGAAAATCGGGAATGCGTCGAACGCGATCGCCCGCACGCCCCGCACCTCTGCTGGCCCGGAATGCGTTGCGCCACGCAGGGCCGTGCTCGCCGCCAATCCGGTGATCATGACCCTGCGCGACGTCATAGGAAGTTCGGTGAGAGCGACGGGGTAATCGGTGCTAATCACCATGGTTCTCCGGTTGATCAACCGTTCTTGTTTCCCGACTTGGCCCGCAAGGCTTTGCGGCAGTGCCGCGCGATCAAGTCATCGAGGGCTAGAGGCCCGGATCCGCCGATCATCAATGCTATCAGGCAAGCTATGTATAGGAGGTCGGTCTCATACCCCGGCTGGCCGAAGTGTGCGCCAGTGGCCGTGACCGCCTGCAGCTTGATCGAGCTGAACCCGTTCGGCCAGTGCACGGTAACGATCGCAACCAAGAGGATGACAATCATCGGTATAGAGGCAAAAGGTATGAGCCAACCTGCTAGGATGGCCGCTCCTCCGGCCAACTCGACGAAGATCGTCATCCAGGCAAGAAGGGCCGGCACCGGCATGCCGAGGGTGTGTAAGATTCCCGTAAACGAGTCCGGTCCGCGGACGAGCTTGGCCCAGCCGTGCGACATGAAGCCATAGCCGGTGATCAAACGAAGCGGCAAAGCCCACCAGGCCAGCGGCGTGCGAATGACGAGAGGGGAGCAGGGAAGGCTGTTCATGCTTCCCAGTTCGGGCGGGCTAAGCGAGACGTTACTCCGCTCGACAAGAAAATCATGCCACCCAGCGCTTACAGTGGGAGCGGCGAAGTTGACTCCGCCCACGGTGGTAGTCCCAAGATGCTGGGGCATCTTTATCCCATTGCACTTAAGATGCTTTTTAAGGTTTGGTTCGACTTACCCTCGCGCCGGGGCCTTTTTCTTGACCACTACGGGACCGGCTCTGAGTTATAGCGCATTTGTCTGCAATGTCCGCTTTTGGCCCAAAGCAGACATGGGCCCGGCTAGCGAAACGGTTTCGGAAGCAGAGGCAAATCCCGGGCGGCGGAGCACGGGAAACTGTCATACAGTTTCTGTATAACCCACGGAACTTGCACGCATGAGTTGCGTTACGCCTGAGTAGCCACGGTAAACACTCCCACATGCCCCAAGACAATGCCTCCCCGCGCCCCCCCGATAGCGGGAGCACGTTGCGCCCATTTTTGTTAGCCGCCCTGCTCGTTGTCACCGGTCTTACATTGATGGGTTGGGACGAACGGAACGAGGGCGATGGCGCCAAGCCGCTAATTCAACTTAGCCGAGCTCCTTAGGCCTTCAGTCATGCGGCCCACCTTTAGGCAATTTCAGGCCAAGTATCCCAATGATGCGGCTTGTCTGCGAGCGGTCATGCTCTGCCGGTTTGGGGGTACCCGTCTTTATTGCCCTCGCTGCGCGGTTGAAACTGAGTTTCATGCCATGACCAAGCGGCGGGCCTACGCCTGCCAGGAATGCGGCCACCATTTATACCCTTGCGCGGGAACCGTTTTTTGCAGGACCCGCACCCCTCTTACCTGTTGGTTCTTTGCCTTGCACCTTTTGGCCTCGAACCGGGGGGTGCGCGCGGTGGAGCTGGAGCGTCAGATCGGTTGCTCCTCCAAAACAGCCAGCCGGATGGCCAGGAGGTTGCGAGAGTTAGTCGCTGGATCCGCTGCTGGGTCACCCTTGTGGCACAGCCACGTGGAAATCTTCAGGCGGTTATCCGCGATTAGCAGCGTCACTGGAGACACCTGTCGCGTTTAGGGTCAGCGCGCACTGAGGCTGCATGGCGTCATCTGGCCGGACGCCTTTCCGTCGGACGCCCTGATACTGGCGGTTAGCCGGACGCTAATGTCCGCTACTGACGCAAAGCGGACATTCGTTCCGGTCGCCTCATGTGCGTTGCGGGGCGCGGGTTGCCAGCCGCAACTCCCGCGCCCGGGTGAGAATGGCATCTTCAAGCTTGCGTGCGGCATAGGGCGTCGCTTTGGCGTCACGCCATTCCGTGCCATGGCGTTCCTGGCGAAATACCGCGATTTTAAGCCCGTCGGCGCGAAGCCCGCGGTCCATGATGTGAACCATGACCTTTATCCGCTCGTCGGGACTGGAGGACGCTGTGTACCAACCCGAAATGATGAGGCCGCCGAACGGATCGGTTGATGCCAGCGGCAGAAACGACAGGGTATCGAGGGATGCCTGCCAGAGATAGGCGTTGACCCCCAGCGTTTTGGGCGCCGGCGGGCTAACGCCATCATTGCCCATCTCCCTGGAGGCCGAACTGGTCACGCCGCAGCCGGCCAGTGTCAGTGCCAGAAAAGGGGCCACCAGAAAGCGACTGCTCCGCATGTTCGTCTACTCCGTTCCCGCAAGTAATGCCTGGTGCAACCCGTCAAAAACGAACTGCACCGCCAGCGCGGCCAGCAGAACGCCAGATATGCGACCGACAACGTCCGTGCCGGTTTCGCCCAGCCAGCGCTGCAACTGTTCGGACGCCAGCATGGCGGCGAATGTCAGGGCCAGGCACAGGATCAGCATGGCGATGGTGGCGCCGCCATTGATCCAGCCGTCGCTGCGGCCCATCAGGAGGACTATGGCGGACAGGCTGCCGGGGCCGGCGATAAGCGGAAACGCCAAGGGGAAAACCGCGATGTCTCCCGGCTTCTCCGCTTCGCGGTGTTCGCCCTCGCTGATCGAGGACAATCCGGACTTTGCGAAGGTCAGGGTGAGGGCTTGGAGAAACAGCAAGATCCCCCCCGCAACCTGGAAGGCCGGCATCGAGACATGCAGGAGGGGAAGCAGGAAGTTTCCCCCGACCGCAAAGACCAGCAGCATGATCCCGGCCACAAGGACGGACCGGGCCGCAAGGCTCTTCCGGCTGGTGTGATGCGTGCCTTTGGTCAGGCTGGCGAATACGGCCGCGGTCTCGATCGGTCCAATGCTGACCAGAAGCGTGACGAACACCGACCACAATTGCAGCGGAAAATGCATGGCGGTCTGGCGGGGCGCTACCGGCTGATGCGCGCGCCGGTGCTTTTGCCGGCGCGGAGATGGGCCTGCCGCATCATGGCGGCGTCCTGCCGGGAGACTTGCAGCCCCGTCATGGCATCGAGTGCACGCAGAGCAGTGAGCACGTGATCCACCAGGATGGGGCCGGGTGTTCCCTTCAGCCAGCGGAAGCCGGGCCTGGATTCCACGGCACAGGCGTCGGAGGCCCAGGCGCACAGGATCGCGCGCTTGTCCGCGGGGCCGAGCCGGTCGTCCTGCAGGACTTCCGAGGGATGGACATAGTCCATCACCTTGAGCGCCAAATCACTCTCCAGCGGGACATCAAGAAGGTCCGGGGTGTTCAGGCTGGTCGTGTCCTGCACGGCACGCTCCCTTACAGGGCCGTCCGCGTGGCAACCGGTGCGGCGGTCATGTCCGCATTGATTGCCTTCAGTGTGGCCGGACTTGAATCAGGCGCCGGGGCATTGGCGGCGCCGCAGTTGCCGGATGCTCGCGACACGATCTGCGGCTTTTCGCCAGGCGCCCGCGGGGTGATCTGGACCATGCGCGTGCATGTCCGGTTGCCGACGGTTTCTGAAACCAGGGAATAGCTGGTGCCACCGGCCGGAAGCATCTGTAAGGGCAGTCTCGTCATCGCGGGGGCGGCCGCAAACCGCTCCATTGTAGCGACCTGGCGCAGCAAGTCGTTCATGTCGCGATCCATGCTGGCTGCCAGACGGTCCAGAGCAATGAAGGACGGCACCACGTCGAAGGCGGCCAGGGTCGGCCCATCAAGACCGAATGGATCGGAGTGGAACGCCACCCTCGACGCCAATTCGCCGGGGTGGGCTTCGCCATGGGACTGCGGGACGATCAGGCGGGGAAGGAGCGGCCGCTTCTCTACCGAGGACGGGGTGAGATCTGCCAGGGACGGGGTGAGGGCGGCAAAGCCTGCCAGCGCCGCGGCTGCCAGAATTGCCGGGAAAATCAATTTCATAGCTGCCTCCCAAAGTTGAAGACAGAAAAAAATCTAAAAAACCGGCAGGCGATTTCAAGAGTCCAAATCCGGCGCCAGATTAAATTTTTGTTCTCTGCCGGTACCCGGCTGGGAGGCCAAATGGGTTCGCGCGGCCCAGCTCAGTTCAGGCGGAAGATCCCGTCGACCGCCTTCCATTCGGATGGCCTGACAAGGTGGTTGTGCGCCACCCTGACCGAGTGCAGCGCGCCCTCCAGTTCCTGCTGCCAGAATTCTAGGAACAACTTCAGGCCGGGAAAGGACGGCGCCAGGTCATATTCCTGCCAGACGAAGAGTTGTAGCAGCCTGGGATGATCGGGGATCCGGTAATGGATTTCCGCCGTGGTCAGTCCATATCCGTTCAAGCGTCTCTCGAAGTCTTTGCCAACCAACGTGAACCTCTTGCGAAGCAGTCCTTCCTGATCGAAACGCTAAATTCCTGCGCGGGGTTCTGCCAATAGAAAAATTGCGGCTTCGCTGCGCATTGTGGCGGCCGATGCCGGCTCGAATATTTTTGCAGGAATTCCAGCAACTTAAAAAGATTTCAAATTTTCTGGCAGCACCCTCTTGAAGCCGCCAGCAACGCTCCTACGTCCCTTTCACCCGGCGGGGAGCCGGGCTTTTGACACCATTGTTCTGCAAAAGGAGGAACCATGAATTTCCGCCCTCTGCACGACCGTGTGGTCGTGCGTCGCATCGATGCCGATCAGAAAACCCAGGGCGGCATCATCATTCCGGACACCGCGCAGGAAAAACCCCAGGAAGGCGAAGTGGTCGCCGCCGGGCCGGGCGCGCGCAACGACCGCGGCGAGCTCATCACGACCGAGGTCAAGCCGGGCGACCAGGTGCTTTTCGGCAAATGGTCGGGCACCGAGGTCAAGATCGATGGCAAAGACCTTCTGATCATGAAGGAAAGCGACATCCTGGGTGTCGTGGAAACCACCAGCCACCTCAAGCGGGTGGCGTGAGCAAATCCACCGCAAAAAGTTCAACGAGCCATTCGAGAGGAGTATGAAAAATGGCTGCCAAGGAAGTTAAATTTTCGTCCGACGCCCGCGAAAAGATGTTGCGTGGTGTCGATATTCTGGCCAACGCGGTCAAGGTGACCCTGGGTCCCAAGGGCCGCAATGTCGTGATCGACAAGAGTTTTGGGGCGCCGCGCATCACCAAGGATGGCGTGACCGTCGCCAAGGAAATCGAGCTTGAGGACAAGTTCGAGAATATGGGCGCCCAGATGGTTCGCGAAGTGGCGAGCAAGACCAACGACCTGGCTGGCGACGGCACCACGACCGCGACGGTCCTGGCGCAGGCCATCGTCAAGGAGGGCGCCAAGAGCGTGGCCGCCGGCATGAACCCGATGGACCTGAAACGGGGCATCGACCTGGCGGTGGACGCCGTGGTTGCCGACCTGAAGAATCATGCCAAGAAAATCGCGAACAATGAGGAGATTGCCCAGATCGGCACCATCAGCGCCAATGGCGACAAGGAGATCGGCCGCTTCCTGGCGGATGCCATGGCCAAGGTCGGCAATGAAGGCGTGATCACGGTCGAGGAAGCCAAGAGCCTGGACAGCGAGCTCGAAGTTGTCGAAGGCATGCAGTTCGACCGCGGCTTTGTCTCGCCCTATTTCGTGACGAACCAGGAAAAGATGCGGGTGGAACTGGAAGACCCGTTCATCCTGATCCACGAGAAAAAGCTGTCCAACCTGCAGCCTATGCTGCCGGTGCTGGAAGCGGTGGTGCAGTCGGGCAAGCCGCTTCTCGTCATCGCCGAGGAAGTGGAGGGCGAGGCCCTGGCGACCCTGGTTGTCAACAAGCTGCGCGGCGGCCTGAAGATTGCCGCCGTCAAGGCGCCCGGCTTCGGCGACCGCCGCAAGGCGATGCTGGAAGACATTGCTACCCTTACTGGCGGCAATGTCATTTCCGAAGAGCTCGGCACCAAGCTGGAGAATGTCACCCTCAACATGCTGGGCCGGGCCAAAAAGGTCTCGATCGACAAGGATAACACCACCATCGTGGACGGTTCCGGCAAGAAGGCCGATATCCAGGGCCGCGCTGCCCAGATCCGTCAGCAGATCGAGGAAACCACTAGCGACTATGACCGCGAGAAGCTGCAGGAGAGGCTGGCGAAGTTGGCAGGTGGCGTGGCGGTCATCCGTGTTGGCGGCTCGACGGAAGTCGAGGTCAAGGAACGCAAGGATCGTGTCGACGATGCTCTCCATGCTACCCGCGCGGCGGTGGAAGAAGGCGTCCTTCCGGGTGGCGGTATCGCGCTACTTCGTGCGCTGAAGGCGCTGGACAATCTCCAGCCCGCCAATGCTGATCAGAAAGCGGGCGTGGAAATCGTCCGCCGCGCCATCCAGGCGCCGGCGCGGCAGATCGCCCAAAATGCCGGAGACGATGGTTCGGTCGTGGTCGGCAAGCTGTTGGAGAAGTCCGACTACACCTGGGGTTACAACGCAGCCACGGGCGAGTATCAGGACATGGTGAAGAACGGCATCATCGATCCGGCAAAGGTGGTGCGCACCGCGCTCCAAGATGCCGCTTCGGTGGCTTCGTTGCTGATTACCACCGAGGCGCTGATTGCCGAACGGCCGAAGCGGGACAGCAAAGCTGCATCGCCTGCCGACATAGGCGGCATGGACTTCTGACGACCAGCGGGGGTCTGGCAATAATCGTGCAGACCCCCGCGATTTCGTGGAGGAATAGATGCACGCCCAAAATCTGATCTTTGCTTATCTGGCTATCTGGGCGGTCATACTGGGCCGACTTGCCTTTGATGAATGGCTGCAACGTCGCACCAAGTGGATTTCGGACATGCCTAGTGACTGACGGCACAGAGTTGCTGATACGATTATCCCACGCGGGCACCTGCGGGCACTGGGGAGCCTGGTGCAAGCACTCTTAATCACCGCCGCGTTCGCTGGCCGCAAGCGGGTGAGCTCAAATGACCGCTATTGGCGCAAAGCCGACATTGGGCAGTCCTGGGCTGAACGTCCCCTTTCGGCCCAAACCGGAAATGGCGACGATCATGAAATGGGTTGTTTGAAATTCTTGATGTTGCGTTGAGCTAACCGCCGAGTAACTGGCGAGGAAAAACGCCCAGCGAGTTATTATCGCTGGGCGAAGTCATAGAGGAAGCGTGCAAACTGAAAGCAATGTACTTTGAGTTGGCACACGAAAATTGCTACAATTCAAAAATCCTAGCTATGATTGAAGTCATTATTTCAATTCGCCATAGCTATTTCTTTGTTCTCTTTTAAGGCGCGCAACCAAAAAGATGATGTCCAAAATCCGGCTCTGAGGGTGAAATAACCACCCATATAAGAGTGGCCGATTAGCTCTGACCGAAAGCTGCGACCATGCCCATTCGCTGGTCCTTAGCGATTGAGAAGAGATCGAAAACCGTTGAGCGTAATTCTTATCCGCTTGCCATGGCGCCAAGCCCCGCGCCCAATAACCCAGCCCCGATCAAGAGAATGGATACCATAGTCCATAAGAGCACGAGACTTGTTTCATTTGGCATCTTTTTGCGCATAGCCAGTTCTCCTTAACGGCCCCTGCGGTCGGTTCGGGGAAAAATATACCTGGCTGTGCGGTAGCGCATCAATGACCCTAGTCAGGACGGTGGGATAAAGCAGACGTTCGTGCATTTGTTGCATAGCAACGGAGATATTTCTGCTCGACTTGCGTCCAGAAGAGAGCGTGTCTGGTCTCGGAAATCAGAGATTCAGGCGAAAATGCAAAACGAGCTCAGCGCCGTAACCACTGCGGTTGCTTCGGAAATTTCAAAAATCCAATCGTTAAAGCCGGACGAGGTGAGGGCGCTGTGGCGCGGCACCTTCAAGAGGGATGTGCCCAGGGGGCTGACGCGCGATCTCCTCGTTCGGACGCTGTGCTGGCACATCCAGGAGAAGGCCCTGGGCGGGCATGATCGGGCGAACCTCCAGGTTTTGGCCAGCTACGGCAAGGGCAAGCCAGGCGCCCAGAAGGCGCGGCGGCTGAAGCCGGGCACCGAGATCGTGCGGGAGTACCAGGGTGAGCGCCATCTTGTGGTGATAACGGCGGAAGGGTTTCGGTGGCGGGGTGTAGACTATGCGAGCTTGACCGCCATCGCCCAGACCATCACCGGGACCAACTGGAACGGGCCGCGGTTCTTCGGTCTCAGAATGGCCCAGGATAGGGCTCGGGCTCCTGACGCGCGGGCTAAGGCTAGCGACAGGGAAGGGCTCAGGGGAGCGACCAAAATGGCGAGGAAGGTCTGTCCGTGAACACCCCCGGCAAGGTATCCCGATGTGCCATCTACACCCGTAAATCGACCGACCATAACCTGGATCTGGAATTCAACTCGCTGGACGCCCAGAGGGAGGCTTGTGAGGCCTACATAAAGAGCCAGTCCCACGAGGGCTGGCGGCTGGTTCCGGCCTTCTATGATGATGGCGGAATTTCAGGCGCCTCCCTGGACCGCCCAGCCCTGCAGGCTCTCCTCTCTGAAATCCGGGCCGGCAAGGTGGACGTCGTCGTCGTTTATAAGGTCGACCGGCTGACCCGGTCCCTGGCCGACTTTGCCAAGCTGGTCGAGCTGTTTGACAAGCATTTGGTGTCGTTTGTCTCCATCACGCAGTCGTTCAACACCACGACCAGCATGGGCCGGCTGACTCTCAACGTCCTTCTATCCTTCGCCCAGTTCGAGCGGGAGGTGATCGGCGAGCGGGTACGCGACAAGATCAGCGCATCCAAGCGCAAGGGGATCTGGATGGGCGGGCCTGTTCCGTTGGGTTATGCCAGCGTCAACAAGAAGATTGTCGTGGTGCCCGAAGAAGCCGAGACGGTCAGGCAAATCTTCGGGCGATACCTGGAACTCGGATCTGTCCGCTTGCTCGCCGCCGATCTGGATAAGCGTGGCATCCGATCCAAGGTTAGGAGACTGTCCGGTGGCCGGACGTCTGGGGGCGGGCGCTTTGGTGTGGGGGCGTTGTCGCACTTTCTCAAAAACCGCACCTACATCGGTGAGATCGCCTATCGCGGCGAAATCCATCCCGGGGAACACGAGCCGATCTTGGGCCGCTCAGTGTTCGAGGAGGTTCAGGCCAAACTATTCAGTAACAATATAGAGCAAAGGCTAAAGCTGAAGGGCTATCTCTCGCTGCTTGCCGGTCGCATCTTTGATGACCGGGGAAACCGCATGTTGCCCACCCACTCGGTCAAGAATGGTGTCCGGTATCGCTATTATGTCTCCAGTGCCATTCAGCAGAAGAGGGACAATGATATTGGTTCGGTATCACGCGTGCCCGCGCCTGAGATCGAAGATCTTGTTATCAAAGCCGTCCAGGAATTTTGCGAACAGAATATGGGGTCCGCTCAATTAAGCCGGGATGAATGCTTAACCCTCCTCCAGCGCGCCGTGATAACACCGACCGGGGTCAAGATTCATGTTGCGGAGGCCACGGACAGTTCAGCGCCTACCAGTAGGGAAGGTTTTTTGCGGGGCTCTTTGAGCCGGGAGCCCACGATAATTACAGTGCCGTGGGAACCGGCAAGATTTGTTGCTGTGAAAGGGATAGTCCCGGCATCGTCAGAAAATGTACATGAACTAAAACCCGAAAGCCGTGAGGCGATTCTGACTGCAATAGCGAAGGCGCGGCAATGGGTAGATGATCTTACGCAAGACAAAGCGTCCATAGCAGGCATCGCTAAGCGCGAAGGTAAAATCGAGCGGCACATTAGATTGCTGTTACCGTTGGCGTTCGTACCTCCAGCGGTGTTAAGGGCAATAGCGAACGGGTCCGCGCCGGGGCGTTTGACCGTGACAGCGGTTGCCAAGCGCGTTCCTCTTTCCTGGAACTAGCATAAGACATTTGTGATTAGCCCGTTCGGAGCGGGCCGGTCACAGCTGCTTTGGCCTACGGGCTGGGTTTTGCTTTAGGCCCCCCAATTGTCGAACCGGTCTTGGCTTATTTCGAACCGGTCTCCTCGTTCGGCCCGCGCAAATTTGGGAAATTGAAAATAGCTGACCAGAGACTGGAGGCGATAAAGGCACGCAAATGCCGCCTATCGGTCCGAATGTGGGGTCTCTAGCTGAGAAATGGCGCGCTAACCGGCGGGAATGTCGGGGCTATTGGGAAAGGCTTAAACAGCCCCGCCGAGACCGGACTGTTTGGCTGGGGCGGGAGGGATCGAACCTCCGAATGCTGGAATCAAAATCCAGTGCCTTACCACTTGGCGACGCCCCAGCAGGTGGCGGGGGCGAAGCCCCGGCGCCGACCCGTATAAAGCCACCCGGCCAGGGGCGCAAACGGGTCAAAATGACCGTCCGGCCAAGGATTTCGGGTCCGGTTGCGGGGGCGGGGGGGCATCGTTATAAGGGCGCCTCCCGAGGCGAGGGGACCATCT
>Ga0070660_100003126_pt1 | contig 11376 bp, 10 predicted proteins | sample KBSC33metaG_FD_64670 | JGI IMG/M metagenome (GOLD analysis project Ga0070660, IMG submission 64670) | Corn rhizosphere microbial communities from Kellogg Biological Station, Michigan, USA - KBS C3-3 metaG | ecosystem: Host-associated > Plants > Roots > Rhizosphere > Soil ... | reverse complement strand
GCCGTCGTGAAGTCCACCACCGGCTGCTCGGTAAAGAACACCGAAATCATCGACCCGACTCGCTGTACTTGCGCTGGAACGTCCGCGATTGAAGCGGCGCTTCTCAGTCCCGCCTCCAAACGCGCACCCAAGCTCTCAAGCCGCTCGTAAGCCGCCAAGTCCATCATGTTGAGAGTCGAAAGCCCTGCCGCCATAGCGAGTGGATTCCCACTCAAAGTTCCCGCTTGATACACCGGCCCCATTGGTGCGATCATCTCCATCAAATCTCGTCGACCGCCGTAAGCTCCCACCGGAAGCCCGCCGCCGATCACCTTGCCCATCATCACGAGATCAGGCCTGATTCCAAAGCGCCCACTCGCGCCCCCCGCGCTAACGCGGAACCCGGTCATCACTTCATCCACGATGAGAAGCGCCCCAAAGCGGTTGCAAAGCGAGCGCAAGCCCTCGAGAAATCCAGACGCAGGAGGCACCAAACCCATATTTCCGGCCACGGGCTCCACCAGCACGGCAGCTACTTCGTTCGCCTGGAGCAACGCTTCGACCGCAACTAAGTCGTTGTAGGGTGCCACCAGCGTAGCCCCGGCAGTCTCCGCCGGCACGCCGGCGCTGTCCGGCAAGCCAAACGTCGCCACACCCGAGCCTGCCTTGGCGAGCAAAGGATCGGTAGCGCCATGGTAGTTGCCCTCGAACTTTAAAATCTTCTCTCGACCGGTCGCCGCACGCGACAGCCTTATCACCGCCATCGCCGCCTCGGTTCCCGAGTTCACGAAACGAATCCGCTCCAGGAAAGGCTTGCGCCGGAGAATTTCTTCTGCAAGGGCGATCTCGCCCGCATGAGGCGCGCCGTAGCTCGCCCCGCGAGAAGCCGCCCCCGCCACTGCGTTCACGACATCCGGGTGCGCGTGGCCGACGATAATCGCGCCCCAAGAGCTGACGTAGTCGATGTACTCCTGGCCATCCGCATCAGTCAGCCGAGATCCTTTGGCACTCGATATGAAAAGGGGCGTGCCCCCAACTGCGCGGAAGGCGCGAACCGGACTGTTCACGCCTCCAGGCATTAGCTCGCAGGCCCGGGCATAGAGCTCCGCGGAGCGGGTTTGACTTTGTACACTCACGACCCTATAAATTCCTCATAAGTTTGATGGATACCCGTGATAATCGGCGTATCCAGCGACGTGTGCCGCCGTGCTTCCGTAGCGCGCAAAGCCCGAACCAGATCGCTCCAAAGCGGAAGCTCCTCGGTCTCGTAAGCTACGACGAATTCTTGATCCTGCAAACCAAACGAGTAAATGAGTAGCTGCTTAATGGAAGGGTACTGCTTTCCAAGCTTGATATGCTCGTTCATCTGCCCCTGCCGAGCATCCCCACTCATCAGATACCACTCCTTCGTCTTACTAAAGGGGTACACGATGAAATACGTGCCTCGCTTCTCACCATCGAACGGATCAATGTCTTGCTCGCTCTTGCCGCGCGCATATTGAGAAACAGAGGTGAAACCCCAGAGCGTCTCCACGGGCGATATGTACTTCCGATGCTTCTCGATCGCTCTAGCGAACGCGACCAGCGATTGCTTCGGCTTGCCGTCTTCTCCAATATTCCAAGCGGACCAAGTCATAAAGTCGCTATCTTGCCGCGCGGGGTAAACCGAGTAGAAGCTCGTCGCTTCTCCTATTCCCCTGACACTCTCATAGATCGAGCGACGAATATTCCTTCGGGCCTCCTCGTCGAGGGCAAAGAATTCCGATGTGTAGGCAAAAGTTGAGTAAAGGTTTAGTTGTCTTTCAGCCAATGAGCTGCCTCCAGGGCATGATAGGTAATGATTAGGTCCGCACCCGCTCGCCTAAAGCCAGTCAGGATTTCGAGAACCGTGCGTCTTTCGTCAATCCAGCCCCGTTCAGCGGCCGCTTTGACCATCGAATACTCGCCGCTTACGTTATAAACCGCAATCGGCAAATTGCTTTGTTCGCGTGCGAGACGAACAATATCTAAATAAGGTAGTCCGGGCTTGACCATCAAAATGTCCGCGCCCTCTTCGACATCCGCTGCCAATTCCAAAGCGGAATGTCGAGCATTCGCCGAATCATGCTGATAGCTGGCTCGATCGCCGAAGCTCGGAACCGAATCCGCTGCCTCCCGGAAAGGCCCGTAGAAAGCCGAGGAGAACTTCGCCGAGTAAGCCATCACCGGTACGTTCGCAAACCCGTTCTGATCCAGCCCCTCGCGCAAAGCCGCCACCTGCCGATCCATCATCGAGCTCGGCGCGACAACATCGGCTCCGGCCCGAGCGTGCGACACCGCCATTGCGGCAAGCAACTCCAGTGACTCATCGTTCACGATCTCGTCGCCGCGAACAATGCCGCAGTGCCCGTGCGGCGTGTAGGCGCACACGCAAACATCGGTCATCACGACCAGGTTCGGAGCGATCTTCTTAATGCTCTCAATCGCCCTTTGGACCACCCCGTCCGCTCTCGCTGAAGCAGACGCGTCCTCATCCTTGTGCGCCGGCACCCCGAAAAGCAAGACGGCAGGAACGCCCGCCCCCTGAACCTCGGCGATCTTGCCTGGTAAGGCAGAGACTGGAATGCGAAATTGTCCGGGCATCGACTCGATCGCCTCGGGCGTGATGGCGGTCTCGCTTATAAAGATCGGATAGATGAAGTCCTTCGCCGTGACTTCATGCTCGCGAAACAGCGAGCGCAGTTCAGGCGTGCGGCGAAGCCGGCGCAGTCGATCAGGCATTGGCCAGCTCCGCGGAATAGTAATCAGCGATCGCGGCGACAAGTCCCGGCACATCGTAGTTAGCGGGCATGGGCAACGGCTCGAAACCAAGCTCCGTCACCGTCCGCGCGGTAATCGGTCCGATGCAGGCCAGCTTGGCCGTAGCGAGCCAGTCTTCCCTGCCCTGAGCCCGGAAAAGCTCCACAGTTGCTCGCGCGATCTCCGAGGAAGTCAGGGTGATCACGTCGGGTGCCACAGGAGGCAAAGCCGCCTCCGTGTTGCGCAGAATTTGGTAAGCCGCAACCTCCAGCACCTCAGCCCCAAGTTCGACCAGCTTGTGGGCCAGATCCTTGCGAGCAATATCCGCGCGAAGCAGTAAGAACCGCAATCCGGAGACATCGCCCAACCCCTCGGCAATCGCTTCGGACACGTACTCGGAAGGCATCAAATCCGGCTCCCGAAACGCATTCTTCAGGGCTTCCGCCGTCGCAGGACCAATCGCCGCCAACTTGCACCCCGCGATTACGCGAGCATCCAATCCGAGCAGATAAAGTCGGTCGCGCACTGCATCGACCCCGTTCACTGAAGTGAAAACGAGCCAGTCGAAATCTCCGGCCTCTCCGAGCGCGAGATCCAAAGCCTCCATATCCGGCGCCGGAGCGATCGTCACCATCGGCACCTCGTCCACAATAGCCCCTAAACCCTCCAAAGCTTCGGTCAATCCCGCCGCCTGATGCCGCGGTCGGGTGGTCATCACGCGCTTGCCGAGAAGGGGCTTCATCGCGCCACCGCCGTCAACGCCTGTATCACATCGAAAGCTCCCTTGCGGCCAAGCTCCTGTGCCAAGCCTTCGCCAATCGAAGCCGCTTCGGAAGCCGCCCCATCAGCGGTCCCCTTGAAAACGCGCCCGCCATCCGGCTCGGCCACCAGACCCGTCAAGGTCAACTGGTCACCCGAAACCAACGCCAGCGCCGCCACCGGCACCGAGCATCCGCTCCCAAAGGTCCGCAGAAAAGCGCGCTCCGCGATCGAAGCCTGCTGAGAGGGCACATGATTCAACTGCCCACAGAAGGAAATCACCGGAGCATCATCCGCCCGACACTCGATCACCAGCACCGCCTGTCCCGGCGCAGGCAACATCTCATCAGCCCCCAGAGACGTCACCGTCAGCGACGCATAGTCGCTCTCGCTCCAGCGGCTCAGCCAGGCCATCCGATCGAGTCCCGCAGTCGCAAGAATGATGGCGTCGTACTCGCCCTCCATCAGCTTCCGCATCCGAGTATCGATGTTCCCCACTAGCGGCTTGAACTTCAAGTCACCGCGTACCTGAGCCAGCTGAGAAGTCCGCCGCAAACTCCCCGTCCCCACGGTGGCACCGGCAGGCAAATCGGCCACCCCAGAAACTCGCCCAATGAACGCATCTCGGTAGTCCTCCCGCTGCATGTGCGCCGCCAGCATCAGCCCGGGCACTTGCTGCGTCGGCAGATCTTTCAGGCAGTGCAGCGCCGCGTCGATCCGGTTGTCCAGCAACGCCAGCTGAAGCTCATGCACGAACGCGCCAAGCTGCTCCCGCTCGCCGCGGTCGCCACTGGTCTTGATCGTGACGATCTCCACCGAGAGGTTCGGGTCCATCGACTCGAGCGTCGCCTTCAGCGTGGTCGCCTGAGTCATCGCAAGCTTGCTCCCGCGAGAGCCGAGCCGCAGAGTTCGATTGGAAGGAATCATCCTATGGAAAACAGCTCTTCGATGAGACTCCGGCGCTCCGTCCAGGTCACATCGGATTTCAGGTTCTGAATCGGCGATTCGAGCAGGCCCAGCACGGTCCGGCGAGCCATCTCTTCGATCACGCGAATTTGGCGCTCGTCGAGTTCCGGCAGCTTGTCCTTCAGCCAATCCAAGTTCTTGGAGCGGATGTGATTGCCCAAATTCATCAGCGCGGCCACCGTCGGAGACGCCGCGCGCTCCACCAAAGCTTCGCCGAAACGCTTCAATTCGTCGCCGAGGATATCGAGAGAGGGTTCGACCGCGTCCTGGCGCTCGCCGGCATTCGCGGACGATGCCGCACTGAGTTCCTCAAGGCCAACCCAGGTCACCCCGTCCGGCAGCTGTCCCGATTCAACGTTTGGCGGAACACCCAGGTCGATCAAAAGGAGCGGACGATTCGGCCGACTTGCCATGATCTTCTGCAGGCTGACCAGATCGACGACTGGCTGATCCGCGCCCACAGCCCCGAAAACAACATCCGCTTCGGCAATCGAGACTTCCAGGTCGTCCAGGCTGCGCGGGTCGGCAGCGATCAGCCTCGCCAGAGCTGCCGCCTTGTCGCGACTGCGGTTCACGACGATCTTCTTGCCGATCCGAGCCGGCGCAAGCTCCTTAGCCAGCCGCTCCGCGATCTTGCCTGCACCCAAAATCACCGCCGTCTTCTCAGAAAGGTTGCCAAGTTCCTGGTGCGCGCGCTGCGCGGCCAAGCCGGCCGTGGAGATCACGCTCTTGCAAAGCTTGGTCTCCGTCCGGATCCGCTTGCTCGTCTCCATGGCGCGGCGGAGCAACAGGTTGAGCATCGGCCCCGCCATGCCCTCGTCCTGCGAGGTCGCCCAAGCTTCCCGAACCTGCGCCACGATCTCGGTCTCGCCGAGAACCGCCGAATCCAGCCCCGCCACAACGCGGAACAAGTGGCACGATGCGCAGAAGCAGCTTCGCACATAGGTGTGGTGCTCCAAAATCTCCTGCGGCACTCCGGTGAACTCAGCCAGAAAGGCCAAAACGCCAGCGGGCTCCACGCCAGCGAAGTAGATCTCGATGCGGTTGCAGGTGGAAACGGCGATGCACTCCTGCCAACCCGCCTCGCGAGCTCTGCGCAGGAATTCGATGCGGCGCTCGGCCGTCAGCGCCACCTGCGAGCGGAGCTCAAGATCGGCCGTCTTATAGCTGAGCCCCACCACGCCGAAAGGCGGCAAGTGCTGCGAGACGTTCTTGGTGAGCTGCACCGAATCGTGCGCAGGACCCGCCGAATGCTGGCAAGTACCCTTCTTCTGCACGACAGTGAGCTTCAGCACCTCACGGCAGTCGTGCGCTCGCGGCGCATCGATGTCGACCTTCATAGGGCAGATCTCGATCGGCATCTCTAGTAATTGTTGCGGCATGGAGGTTCGGATCTTTGCTTCAGATTTAACGAAGTCTCGTTCAATGTGATGATTTGAGCCTATTTGCGCCATTTCAACCAACGTCGCGTGTTAGGAATGATCGCCCTTGAACGCCCTTCGAAGCCGCCCTTATTTGGCTGTCATCCATAAGCGCTACATTCGGGTTCATGCCTGTCCTCATCCGACAGCATAATTGCCGCCCATGAGCAAAGTATGAGGGTTGCGTACGCTATCGAAGAGCCGCTTCAAGCGGGTTGCTGCGCATACAGCAAAAAGGCCCCCTCGGCGAAACGGAGGGGGCCCTCAGCATGAGGAGTCAGCGAACTAAAGTCGGCTCCTTCACCGGAACAAGCGCCGGCCGAGGCACCGCCCAGCCGCGGGCCTGGCAGGCATCCGCGACCCGGCTGACCGCCACCAGGTACGCCGCGAGGCGGCTGTGGACGTTCATCTCACGCCGCATCTCGAAGACCTTGTGGAAGGCCAGAGTCATCGTCTCGTCGAGCCGCTCGTGCACGTAGTCGATCTTCCAGTGATCGAAGTTCGCGTTCTGAACCTGCTCGAAGTAGCTGACCGTCACGCCGCCCGCATTGCACAGGAAGTCCGGAATCACGAACACGCCGGCCTTGTGCAGGATCACGTCGGCCTCAGGAGTCGTCGGGCCATTCGCCAGCTCGCCGATGATCTTGGCGCGAACGCGCGGAGCGTTCTCCTTCGTAATCACGTTCTCCAGCGCGCTCGGAAGCAGCACGTCGACGTTCAGCTCCAGCAGAGCCTCATTCGTGATCGGCTGCGAGCCGGGGAAGTTGACCACGCTGCCGGTCTTGATCTTGAACTCTTCGACCGCCTTCGGGTCGAGGCCGTTGGCGTTGTAGATGCCGCCCTTCGAGTCGCTCACCGCGACCACCTTCGAGCCGAACATCTCCATCACCAGCCGATGCGCGTGCATCCCGGCGTTGCCGTAGCCCTGGATCGCGACCGTCGCCTTCGACAGGTCGATCTCCAGTTGCCGAGCCGCCTCGCGCAGGGTGAACATGCCGCCACGCGCCGTTGCGTCGCCGCGTCCCAGCGAGCCGCCGAGCGTCATCGGTTTGCCCGTGATGATCCCCGCCGAGTGGTGGCCGACCATCGTCTCGTACTCGTCCATCATCCACGCCATGATCTCCGGCGTCGTGTAGACGTCGGGCGCGGGGATGTCCACATCCGGCCCGATCAGGTGCCCGATCTTCCGCATGTAGCCGCGGGAAAGGCGCTCGAGCTCGCCCGTGCTGAGCTTCTTCGGGTTGCAGATCACGCCGCCCTTGCCGCCGCCGAGGGGGATGTCGACCAGCGAAGTCTTCCACGTCATCCACGCGGCGAGCGCGCGCACCGTGTCGATCGTCTCCTCCGGGTGGAACCGGATGCCGCCCTTGCACGGCCCGCGGGCGTGGTTGTATTGAACTCGGAAGCCGGTGAAGATCTGGACGCGGCCATTGTCCATCCGGACAGGGATGCGGACCTTGTGCTCGGCCATCGGCTGGCGAAGGAGCTCATGCAGGTCCGGATCAAGGTTAAGCAGGCGCGCCGCTTCATCGAGCTGCGCCTGGGCAATTGCGAAAGGATTTGCAGTCATCTTTGACTCCCGGTGTCCCAACGCCGCAGGGCGCCAAGGCACCTCTTGCAATTGGGAGGCTATCTTTTACGGGCAGCCTTCGCTGTCATCCTTTCCCCGTACAGCGAATGAATTGGACCACGCGCGCGCCACCAGCGACGACGATCTTGTCCTGCGGCATGCGCTCAGTTTGCCGGCAGTGCTAGACGGATGAGCAGTAGTGAGCCCACGCGAGTTAGCGGCGGCGCTTGCGGATGGCGACGAGCGCAAGGCCGCCGAGCGCGAGAATTGAGGCAGGCTCCGGAACCGCGCTGTGCTGAATTATGAGCGAACTGCAACGAGCCGGGAGAGTTGCTAAGACTCCGAGATTAGTCCCATCTGGAGCAAACTTAAACAGTTGCTTGGAGTTAGTTGCGGCATAAAGGAATCCTTGATTGTCCACCGCCAATTGATCAATTCGCCCCGTCCCGACAGAAAAAGTCTGCACTACCGCTCCGGAGGTTGATAATTTCACCGCCGAGCTACCAGACGCAACGTACAAATTCCCGCCGAAAAACTCTAGGTCATCGGCAAAAGAATGCGCATATATATACGACAAGAAATTCCCGGCAGAATCGTACTTGTCCACCCCATGCGCATTGGTTGCTCGATAGATGTTTCCGGCGAAATCCTGAACGATAGGCCCGCAACCCGAAAGGTTCGCGCTTGCAAAAACGCCAAGATGCTGCCCGCTGTTTGAATACCTTTCAATCTTTCCATAAAACGAAGAGACCAGGATGTCGGCACCACGGTAAACGGCGCTTCCGCCATAGCCGAAATCCTCTACAAACGTTGACGAATCAGAGCCGTCTGCATTAAAGATTTCCAAGCGATTGGAATAGGTGCCCCCGTAGTACCACTCTGGAACCAAGATGCGGCCGTCGGGTGCCTCCGTGCAACTGACAGGGATTCCTCCAGAGCCGAAGCTAGACATTGGAATAAAAACCTGCTGATTAGTGCCGTCTAATTCATAGGAGAGCATGTTTCGAATGGACCCGGCTAGATCTTGCGAGTTCTGGCCGACCAACAAGCGATCCCCAAAGGCGGTACCAAATGCGAACGAGAGGCCAACTGCACAGGCAATTCTATAGCGCATAGGTATCACTATATCAGACGCGCACGATTCTGCCAAGAACGTGACGGCGGGTGGCGGGGTTTGATTGGGCTCGACTACCGCTCACTGTTCGTTGATGCCTCGGCCGCTCGCGATTCTAGTCCGGCTTCTGTGCGCGGGCGGCGGGTGACCCTGCTCGCACAAAGTGCGAGGGGTGGCGGGGTTTGCTTGGGCTTGGCTGCCCCTCGCTGCTCATTAGCCGCAAACCTGCCCAAGCCAACCCCGACTTACCGGCTGTCTGTCGCGCCTTGACCACGGTCTGGCACGACTCGGCTTCCATCGGTCGCGACTTGACCGCGATCTGTCGCGACTTGCCCTGCATCTGACGCGACTTGCCCGGCATCGGTGAACGATGGTCATTGAGTCGTGACCGATTGCCATCAAGCCGCGAACGATGCTGCACCATCCGTACCCTCCGAGCATCCTTTTAACAGGTGCAGCCGTCTTCACCTGCAGAAGAGTTGATCCACCATGGCTGACCCAGACCCAATCGACGATCCGCCCGCTGTCGGCTCGACTCCCGGAGATGCAAAGATGCCCACCATTCCTATCTACACGTTCGTTCCCAAAGTCAACCTGTTCATCGCGCACTGGACATCGGTTAACACGGCGTACGGCAGCGCTTTGACGCTCCCCGGCGGCTACACCGTCGGAGGCTTGACGACCGACAGGGACAGCTTGAACACCCTTTTCACCGCCGTCGAGCCTGCGGACAACGCTTTCCAGATCGCTTGCGCGGCTCGCGACACCCAAAAGGCGACGGCTCGCGAGAAGCTGCGGCAGTTCCGAATGACGGTGCAGGGCCTCCTCGCCGGCTCTTCGTACGTGAACTCGCTTCCGGTGCTCTGGGGCAACACCGCGAAGGAGCAGGACGTGCTGCGCAAGATGCGGGACATGAAGGATATCTGGACTCAGATCAACGCCTCGCCTCCGGCGGGCTTCACGGCGCCGCTCGTCCTGTCCGGGCCTTTTACGCTTGCGAACCACAACACCGCCTTGGGTGCGCTGACGACGGCCTACGCCGCCTGCGGGACCGCGGCGGTTGGGGCGGGACTGGCGCGGGACAATCGGAACGCGCTGATCAACGCCGTGATTGACAAGCTGGTGATCTACCGCAAGGCGGTGCAGGGCATCTTCCCCGCGGGGAGTCCGCTGATCGAATCGCTGCCCTCGCTCTACCCGCCCGCCGGTTCGACACCGAAGGCGGTGAACCTCTCTGCGGTTTGGAACGCGGGCACGGACATGGCCGACCTGACCTGGAGCGCCTCGGACAATCCCGACCTCGACCACTACGCGATCCGCTACCATCCGGGGCCGAAGTACAAGGCCGCCGAGGAGCAGGCGGTCGATACGGTCGCCGCAGGGACGACGACTTTGGCGACGGATTACGGCCTCGCGGCCTCGGGTTCGATGTCGCTGTTCAAGGTGTACGTCGTGACCTCGACGGGCAACGAGAAGGGCAGCAATTCGGTGAAGGTGATCCGGCCTTAACCATGGAGCGCGGGCGAGACGCCCGCGCTGCATGCCGGCCTCCCTGTCCTGCTTTCCCCTTCCATCCTTTGCACTTCAAGAGACGCGCCGGCGGCGACCCTACACTAGGGCCATGGAGTGCAACGTTCTCACCCTGGAGCGGCCCCGGCTCGATCTGATCGGCCAGTTCGTCGAGGTGAGGTGGGCGCCCGGCCATGTCTTCGCCCAGAAGCAGTGCGACCGCTGCGTCTACGCGGTGCGCGGGCTCGAGAACGACATGATCTGCCTCGACCTCGTCTACGACGCGGCCGAGGGCATCCACCGGAAGGACGCCGTGTACTGGGTGAACATCCTCAGCGTCTCCTACCTGCGCGTGCTCACCGAGCGCGAGGCGGCTCGGCGCATCGAAACCCTGGAACGAGAGGTCCACTCCGAACTGCCACGCGACTGAAGGAAGCCCTGGTGACCCCAACCCACACCGACTTAACCACCCCTCCCGACCTTCTCCATCCCCGATCCGCCGGCCCCGTCCGCGTCCGCCGCCCTCAGTACCTCGACCTCCTGCCGCCCTGCAATTCCGCCTGCCCGGCCGGCGAGAACATCCAGGGCTGGCTGGCGAAGGTCACCGAGGGCGACGATCGCGGCGCGTGGGAGCTGTTGGTCCAAGAGAATCCCCTTCCCGCTATCCACGGGCGCGTCTGCTATCACCCGTGCGAGTCGAATTGCAATCGTGGGCAGCTAGAGAGTCCTGTGAGCATCCATGCGGTCGAGCGCTATCTGGGCGATCTCGCGCTCGAGCAGGGCTGGCCCATTCCGCCGGGCCGCACCTCGACGGGCAAACGCATACTCGTCGTAGGCGCCGGCCCGGCGGGCCTGAGCTGCGCGTACCACCTCGCGCGGCTCGGGCATGAGGCGGTGATCTACGAGGCCGGTCCCGTAGCCGGGGGCATGATGCACTTCGGCATCCCGGCCTACCGCCTCCCTCGCAAGGTGCTCGATGCGGAGGTCGCACGGCTGGTGGCGTTCGGAGTCCAGATTGATCTCAATCGGAAGGTCTCCGACCTTGACCACGACATGCGCTCCGGGTGTTTTGATGCGGCGTTTCTGGCGGTTGGAACCCAACTCGGCAAGCGCACGACGATTCCCTCCTGCGACGCAGGCAAGATCCTCGACGCGGTCTCGTTCCTCAAGGACGTCGAAATGGGCGCCACACCCAAGCTGGGTAGAAGAGTCGCGATCTACGGCGGGGGCAACACCGCGATGGACGCTGCGCGCGTGGCGCGCCGGCTCGGAGTCGAGCC
>Ga0070660_100003118_pt1 | contig 11384 bp, 9 predicted proteins | sample KBSC33metaG_FD_64670 | JGI IMG/M metagenome (GOLD analysis project Ga0070660, IMG submission 64670) | Corn rhizosphere microbial communities from Kellogg Biological Station, Michigan, USA - KBS C3-3 metaG | ecosystem: Host-associated > Plants > Roots > Rhizosphere > Soil ... | reverse complement strand
GCCACTGCACCCAAACTTGTTTGACCTGTAAGATCAATTGCTGCATGTTTCATGCATTTTCTCAACTCGGTTGTTATATCAGCTTCGTCTTTTACGCCTGTAATAACAACTGTGTATCCCTGCTCGATGCAATAATCAGCAAGCGCTGCAAAATAAACCGGCGACCATTGTCTTGCAACACCTCGTGAGCCGGGATGAACAACTACATACTTTTTATCTGTTATGGGCAACAATAATTTTTTAAAGTCCTCTTCATCTTTTTCAGTGATTGGAAATTCCAACTCCTCTCCTCTCGACGGAATACCAAGATGGTTCATCAACAAAAGATGCCTGCGAATTTCACTGATACTATCAGGATATTCGATAAAGATCCCTGATTCAACCGGATGTGCAGAAGAATAAAAACCTGCTAATTGTTTTGCCTCAAACACCGGAAGAATTTCATTCACTATTGTTCCATTGCCCTGCATCTGCAAAACAAGATCAAACTCTTCATCCTGCATTGTTTTTACAAACTTTCGCCACTCCTCAGCGGAATAAGTTTGTTCAGGCAAACCGGGATAACCGGGGAAATGAATAAAGCGGTCGAAATAATTATTAAATCTTTCAACGAAAAATGCAGCCCAGGGCAAACCTAATAATGTGATCTCAGCATCAGGGTAAGCGGTGCGTAAAGCACGAACTGCGGGAATTGCACAAAGAAGATCACCTAATTGCAATGCTCTCAGTATTGCAATTTTAAAACGGGTGGTTTGTGGTTGTTTCATAAAAAAAAAGTTTTAAAACGTATGGCACCATACATGGTCCAGAAAACGGATAAAAAGGGAATGATGAGCGACGTAACAAACATTTCAAATACGTGACTGAGTTTGAGCGAAGCACCCATAAGCCGTTTGTACGTGAACCATGTTACCAAACCAATGCATCCTATAAAAGAGAAACGCATTATAGTTTCGTTCTTAGATGCTGCAGCAGTTAAAGTTGAAATACAAAGAAAAATTATACCATAATAATACCACGGAGGCCTGTTGTGGATTTTTTGTTGATAAAGAACAGGATGTTTCTTATAAAGGAGCGGGTTGAACATACTTTTCTTCTGTTCTTTGATGCTGCTGCCCCAGGGAGCACTGCGTACGGGATGTATAATTATTGCCTCATTAACTTTGCGGATGGGAATATTCTCCTCAAACAAATCGAATTCAAGCGCACTGTCTTCACGCCATGCCATTGTAAAATCTTCATCAAAACCGCCGATCTTTTCCAAAGCTTTTTTTGAACACGCACAATTAGCAGTCACAAATTCTGCCTTTTCCAACAATGCTGTGTTTTTTGCATGATCAGTTGGCTTGTTTAAAATCGGCACTTTTATTTTTCCGGTAAATGCAATTTCAGTTTTGTTTGATTGTTTATACTCCTTTACAAAATTTTCTATCCAGTAAAATAAAGGAATGCAATCATCATCCGTGAAAATTATCAACTCACCTTTAGCTAATTTCCAACCGGCGTTTCGCGCAGCAGCAGGTCCGCGTTTATCGCTCAAAGAAACACAATGAACACAGGGACAAAAATTAAATTGCTTACCGATCGCATTTACTGTTTCAACACTTTCTTTATCCGGTCCATCAGTAACAACAATTATTTCATAGCGGCTGCAATCCATCGATTGATTTATGGCCCCGTATAAACAGCGGCTCAACAATTCACTTCGCTTATAAGTTGGAATAATAACAGATGCTTCAACGGCCATATATAAAAAAAATCTTGAAAATCTTGTTGTATAAATTGTATGCCATTTACATAATGTATTCGACTAATATTTTTTTCTTTTTGAACCCGGCTGCAAACATTCATAGCATCGTTCCTTGCGTCGCACTCTTCAACCGATGAATCTTAACTGAGCAAAAAAAACACCAGCCGTCCTGATTTGCTGATGCAAGTATTTTGATCTCAAAATTTTTTGTGTACGATTTAATTTTTAAGTATTGGTGAAAATATTCAGTACGCTTAAGGCTGAGTATTGATAAAGGTGTATAAGAGTGCGACGCAACGAAAGCTTAACAGATATTCAATAGTTCGTTTAAAAAAATGAAAAAAAATCTACTTCCTTTTTATTACAATTTTTTTTGTAGAGCACACTCTACACTTCTTCTTTTAAATTATAGGGAAGCACTTGTTTTCAGCGAGAAAGGATGCGGCATCATTTTTACACAGGTACAAATAAAATTCAGGCAAAAAATTTTAGAAGCAATGCAAATAAAATTTTATTATAATTCTTCTTACAAATTAAAAATTTTTACTTGTCACACCCACAAGAATTACCTCTACTTACATCATGCGCAGCAATTAAAGGATAAAATTTTTACGACGAATTAATAAACAATAATCTATGAAGAAAAAAATAGCATTTATCAGTGAACATGCATCGCCCCTGGCAATTCTTGGAGGAGTAGATAACGGAGGACAGAATGTATATGTGGCAGAGCTTAGCGAACAACTTGTAAAAAAAGGATACGAGGTAGATATATACACAAGAAGAGACAATCCGAATATCGAAGAGACCGTAGAATGGCAACCCTTTATAAGAGTAATTCATATTGAAGCAGGGCCTGCAAAATTTGTTGCAAAAGAAAAGTTGTTGGGCTACATGGATGAGTTTACAGCGAACATGCTTTATTATATTAAGATGAACGTATTAGAATATGAATTGATTCATGCAAATTTTTTCATGTCTGCGCTGGTTGCTTCTAATTTGAAAAAATATTTGTACATACCTTATGTAGTTACATTTCATGCTCTGGGACTTGTAAGAAAAATTCATCAGAAAGAAAAAGATGCTTTTCCAGCTGAAAGAATAAATATCGAAAAACATATTGTGGCAGATGCGGATCAACTCATCGCTGAATGTCCGCAGGACCGCGAAGATCTTATTGTGCATTATGGAGCTGATCCTTCTAAAATCACAATTGTTCCGTGCGGATTTAATCCGAAAGAATTTTATCCTATGGAAAAAGCGCTTGCAAGAGAAATGTTGAATTTAGATGCTGGTGAAAAAATTATTCTGCAGCTTGGAAGAATGGTGCCGCGTAAAGGTGTTGACAACGTAATTCATGCAATAGGGAAATTAAAGAATCAGGCTGCGCTTCGACTCGTTATTGTGGGAGGAGAAGCAGACACGCCAGATCCGGTGCTTACTCCTGAAATTAAACGTCTTCAACAAATTGCAGAAGAAGAAAAAGTTGCGGACAGAGTTATTTTCACAGGGAGAAGAGGACGTGATGTTTTAAAATATTATTATGCTGCTGCTGATATTTTTGTTTCTACACCCTGGTATGAACCATTTGGTATCACACCACTTGAAGCAATGGCTTGCGGTACTCCTGTAATCGGTGCTAATGTTGGCGGAATAAAACATAGTGTGGCCGATGGTCAAACGGGTTTTCTTGTTCCACCGCATCAACCAAATGCACTTGCTGAAAAGATCATGCATTTATTGAGTGATGAAAAAATGTATCGTGCAATGCAAAAGAATGCGATAAGAAGAGTAAACAGATTTTTTACATGGAGCAAAGTAGCTGAGGGAGTTCATCACTTGTATCGTGAAGTGATTTTGGCAAACAAAAAAGCGGCCGAACAGGAACATGTATCACCACTCGAAAGTTTATCACTGCTGCACATTGAAAAATATTTGTTGAATGATTCACTTTATAACAAACTTAAAGTACAGCAATGAACAAAGCCGTTTTTATTGACAAAGACGGAACACTGATAAAGAATGTTAGTTACAATGTAAATGTTGATTTAATAGAATTTGAACCGTTTGCTTTTGAGGCTCTCAAACTCTTGCAAAGACTTGGTTATTTATTGGTGATCGTTACAAATCAGCCGGGAATTGCATTTGAATATTTTACTGAAAAAGAATTAGAAAACGTTCATACGCATATAAGGAATGCTTTGCAGCAAAAAGGTATTTTTTTAAGCGGCTTTTATTTTTGTCCTCACCATGTTTCGGGAAAGTTGCAGGCTTATTCGATAGCTTGCAACTGCCGGAAACCAAAGCCAGGCTTACTTTTGAAAGCTGCCGATGATATGAATATTGATCTTGAGAAATCATGGATGATAGGTGATATTTTGAATGATGTGGAAGCCGGCAATAAAGCAGGTTGCAAAACAATTCTCATCAATAATAACAATGAAACTGAATGGAAATTGAATGAATTAAGAAAGCCCGGTTTTTTAGTTGATAACTGGTCGCACGCTGCACGGATTATTGCAGCAGAAAAAAATATACAGAAGAATGAGTTGGCTTAATTGCAAAAAGATTTTATGCATTCGCGCTGATAATATGGGTGATCTTATTATGACCACTCCAGCCTTACGTGCATTAAAAGAAACGTTTAATTGCAACATTACTGTACTAACTTCAAAAATGGGAAATTGGATTGCCCCTTTTATTTCAGAAATAGATGATGTGATTGTGCAAGATGTTCCCTGGATAAAAACAAGTGAGTCACCAAACGCAGATATGCTGCTCTCTTTAATAGAAAAAATTAAACAACAAAACTTTGATGCAGCAATCATTTTTACAGTGTACAGTCAAAACCCTTTGCCGGCTGCAATGCTTGCATACATGGCAGGTATTCCAAAGCGACTTGCATATTGTCGTGAAAATCCTTATGAGTTACTTACAAACTGGGTAGTAGAAAAAGAGCCGCTTGACTTTATTCAACACCAGGTGCAACGTGATCTTGAGCTTGTTGCAACAGTTGGTGCGGTAACAAAAAATGACAGGCTATCGATAAGTGTAAATGAAGATGCAGTAATTACTGCTTATGAAAAATTAAAAGAAATAAATTTTTCAAATTATAATGAGTGGATAATATTTCATCCTGGTGTAAGTGAGGAAAAGAGAAGATATCCTGTTCATTCGTGGATAGAGCTTGGAAAAATTATTACGAAGCAACTGAAGAAAAAAATCCTTATCACCGGTTCTGCTTCTGAAAAACCTTTAGCGCAAGCAATACAACAAGGCATCGGCGAAAACGCTTATGTTGCAGCAGGATTGTTTACGATCGAAGAGTTTATTACAATAATCCGGGAAGCGCCATTAATAATCTCTGTAAACACATCAACGGTGCATATTGCAGCGGCAACACAAACACCGGTGATTGTTTTATACGCATTAACCAATCCGCAACACACGCCCTGGAAAGTGCCGTCAAAAGTTTTTCCTTTTCCTGTTGATGAAGCATTAAGAAGTAAGAATGCAATCATTAATTATGTGAACAAACATTTCTTTGATAAGACCATTCATTTTCCAACTGCTAAAAATATTTTTTATGCGGTGGTTGATATGTTGCAAAAAGAAAGAAGACATCAACAATTGAATGAACCAACAAGCATACTTTTACTGTAATCATTTGCTGAATAAAATTTCAAACGATGAAGTGAGTGACACAACAGACGATGCTATGAAAACCTATTGCCGGTAACAAAAAAATTATTGACTAAATAATAAACAACAATTAAGCAATAAGTGAACGAACTGCAAGACCAACAAGTATTGATGATGCGAAGCTCATAAGTGTTCCGATAAGAATGTACTCTGCTTCTTTCCTTGTGCCATCGCCTTTTATATCTGAATAACGGAGAATAGATTTTGCAGCAATCAAAAAACCAATGCCCTCAAAATGATTGACGATAACAAAAGTGAAGACCAGTATTCTTTCGAATATCCCGATCCATTTGCCTGCTTCGCTTAAGCTGATTGCTGAACGTGTAGTAATTGTTTCTATTTCACCTCTCCATTTTGATGTTGCATAACCAAGTATGTATGCAAGCGGAAATATGATGACCATGTAACCTGCAATAATGAGCCACACTTTTTGATCATTAACGATAAGCATAAATTTTGTGTGCAGCCAAACCGGTTGATAATATATAAGCCATAATACCACAAGCACAATGATGTGAAGGATTTGATCAAGGATAAAAATAACGGCTGAGTCTCTTCTGTAGAGTTTCCAGAGATCAATAAAAAAATGCGTGATAAATACAATTACCGGAATGAGCCAAAGAGTTTTGTCCGGTGAAAATACATACACAAGAATACCATGCAATAACGCATGTGCATACAATACCCATGATCTTTCTTTCAACCTTTTTTTATGCTGGATCATTTTAGATGTTTGCAAACCAAAATCTGCAAGCAAGTGTGCGAATAACCATTGATATAAAACAAGCATGGGATAAAAATATCAAAGTAATGTAACAGTTGATTCAAACCGCTGAATAATACTTGTGAAAACTTGTGCACCTGCGGCTTGTAATCTTTGATGCACGGATGGTTGTGTTATTTTTAATGTCTTTGCTATCTCTTCCTGTTTTTTATTTTGCAACAGATGGTACAATGCTTCGGCTTGTGCGGCACTTAATCTTTGCAATAAAAAATTTAATGATTCGCTATGCACTTTCCATTCCGCGGCAAAGTCGTTATTTACGGCGGTAACGCCAATAAGAGCGTTTCGTTTTTTTATGTCATCGAGCAAAGGACCCGATAACTGAAATGCGGAACCATCTGATGTAATTACATCTTTGCTTTGGAAGCTTATTTCTCCAATGCCTAAAGCAAGGCGAATTTTAAATTCCTCCATCAATAAAAAGCTTTGTAATTGCAATGCAACGCTTAATGCATATACCCTGTTTTTTGAAAGTGTTACTTGTAAACTATCACCCCTGTATTGCTGAAACTGCAAATCAGGATAAAGTTTGAAATAAGTTTGTGCAAACCTGTCAAGTTTGGTTTGAAGTTTTTTACGTTGTAAAGGTTTAATACGTGATGATGCTATCACATCTCCGGATATAACTACTGCTTTCAATTTCTTTGCAATCATTATAAACTTGTTGTTACAAATATAGGCGTTAAATATTATAATAATGGTTTATAGTATTTAAATACTATAATTAATAGATATAGTATTGTGATACTATAATAAGAAAGATTATTTAATTTAATTGAAATTTACTGCAGCATCCAAATTATTGACACAGGCATGCAGTACGAAATTATTTAATTAATGAAGCAACTTTTTCCCCATCCATTGCCGCACTTACAATACCGCCGGCATAACCTGCACCTTCGCCACAAGGATATAAATTTTTTATTTGGGGATGATGAAAAGTGCTTTCATTTCGCGGAATGCGCACCGGTGAAGAAGTTCTGCTCTCTGCAGCAACAACAATTGCATCATTTGTAAAATAGCCGTGCATTTTTTTCCCAAAATATTTAAATGCATGTTGCAATGAAGTATGAATAAAAGCAGGCAACACATTTTTAAGATCAGCACTATGCACACCCGGCAAATAACTGCATTGAGGAAGTGTAGAAGAAATTTTATTGTTACAAAAATCAACCATGCTTTGTGCAGGTGCGATAAATTTTCCGCCACCTGCATCATAAGCTTTTTGTTCCACATCTTTTTGAAACTGCATTAACAACAATTGCTTTGATTGCAGATTGTCGATTGCAGATTTCAGATTTTCTTTCTTCTGATTTTTAAAGTAACTGATTGCATCTTTCATTTCAACCTGTACAACCATGCCGCTGTTTGCAAAAGGATTATTGCGCTTGCTTGGACTCCAGCCGTTAACGACAAGTTCATTTGGATTTGTAGCAGCAGGCGCAATAATTCCGCCAGGACACATACAGAAACTAAATACACCCTTATCATTAACTTGTTCAATAAGACTGTAAGAGGCAGGAGGAAGAAATTTACTTCTATGTAAACAGTGATATTGAATAGAATCGATCAAAGATTGCGGGTGTTCAACACGAATCCCTAATGCAAAAGGTTTTGCTTCAATTAGAATATTTTTTTGATGAAGCAATTCAAAAATATCTCTTGCAGAATGCCCTGTTGCGAGAATCACAGCATCGCTGTGAAATATATTATTATCATGTGTTTTAATACCTTTTACAGTTTGATCTTCGATAAGAAAATCAACAACTTTCTTTTCGAAAAATATTTCCCCGCCACATTCAAAGATTTGTTCTCTTATTGAAGTAATGATGTGTGGAAGTTTGTTTGTACCGATGTGCGGATGAGATTCGTATAAAATTTTTTCATCGGCACCAAACTGAACAAAAATATTGAGTATGCGATTTACATCGCCACGCTTTGAGCTGCGTGTATAAAGCTTTCCGTCACTATAAGTTCCGGCGCCCCCTTCACCAAAACAATAATTGCTTTCAGGATTGATAATTCCTTCTTTATTTAATAATGCAAGATCTCTTCTTCTATAACGAACATTTTTTCCCCGTTCAAGAATGATTGGTTTAATACCTCGTTCGATTAATTTCAAAGCGGCAAATAATCCTGCTGGTCCTGCACCAACGATGACCACATTATGCTTTGCACGTGAAACATCTTTCAGCGAAATCTTTTGAGCTTCGCGAAGTGTAAAAGGTTCATCAACGAATGCATTTACCGTAAGTGTTATCCACACTTGCTTGCTTCTTGCATCGATTGATTGTTTTATGCGATGAAATCCTGTAACGAGATCATTTTTTACAGCGAGAGATTGTGCGATGTATTCTTTTATTGCATCATCATTCGATGCTTCTTCCGGCAAGAGCCGAAGGGAAATATTTTTTTGCATGATGTCAGGCAGTTAACCTAAAAATCTATAAAAAATTTAGAAGGGCAAATCATCTACAACATCGTTGTATGTGTTGTTTGTTGAAGCAACATTTGCAGGTTGTGACGTTTCCTGTGCAAGCTTAATATTTTCTATTCTCCATGCATCAAGATTGGTAATATAATTTTCTCTTCCGTCTTTCATCCACTTTGTTCCTTTAATATTAAATGATATTTTCACTTCATCACCAATATTAAATCTGTCGGGCATTGTAGTTCTATCCTGTGTACATTGAAACTTGATGTAATTACTTATAGAGCGCCCATTAAATTCATCAGTTTTTTCTATCACAAATTCTCTTGTTTTAAAAGTTTCTGTGCGTTGAACTGTATCATACTTTGCAACTAAACGTCCTGTAATTTCAAATGACATAAAAAATATTTTGCACAAAAATAATTCAAATCATTTTGATTCTTTCAAAAATATCAATCTTCTGAAATGCAATACAGACAAGGCTTTAAGAGAGGAAAAAAAAATTTTATCGTCTTATTTATTTAAAAGTTTTTTTCATTTGATTTTTTCATCAATGCAAGCTTATAACAATGCAAAAAAATACTGTAAAATGCTTTCATCAGTTTCAAAACTTGAAAGACGATTTTAAAAATATAAATCGAAGTCCTTATCAGACTTTTTTTTTGAAATCTTTTTTATATTTTTTTTAATGATACTTACAAAAATGATGTGGGATTTTTTTTTACTTCATCTCATATCGAAAGTAACCAAATGAAGATTTTATTGTAAATCAATTCTAATTTTAAAAACCTTCATAGCGTTTAATTTAATAGACATTTAATTCAATCAAAACAAAAAATTTGTACAAGAAAATTTCTTTTGCCTGAAGACGGAAATGCGAGATGAAAAAATTTTTTTTTCAACATAAAAGATTGATATTCGTCCCTGCTCAAAAAAATTTCTGCAGAGAAGTTGATAAGTTTTTTTGGGAAGTTTTTAAAAAGTTTATTATTCACTAATCCAATATTAAATTCTATTGATTGTTATGACCAAAACCGCTGAATCCATATGGAACAATTGCTTGAAAATTATCAAAGACATAGTAGATTGGCAACCATACAAAACATGGTTCGAACCGATCAAAGCGGTAGAGCTAAAAGGAAATGTATTACTGATCCAGGTACCCAGTCAATTCTTTTTTGAATACCTTGAAGAACATTACATCAATCTGCTTGCAAAGACATTGAAACGTGAATTAGGAAAAGAAGCACGTCTTGAATATCGCATTATGGTAGATAGCGGCGGCAACGGTCACGGCACAATGGACGTGCCTGCAGGTAATATGAAAATGTATAATTCTAACGAAATGGACTTCCCACTAATCATCAACAGCCCGGTAAAAAATCCGTTTGTCATCCCTGGTCTTAAAAAGATGCAGATCGACCCGCAATTGAATTCTACTTACACATTCGATTCGTTCATTGAAGGCGATTGTAATCGTGTTGCACGAAGAGCCGGCAAAACGGTTGCAGAAAAACCGGGAGCAAATTCATTCAACCCATTAGTTATATATGGAGGAGTGGGTTTAGGCAAAACGCATCTTGCGCAGGCAATTGGCAACGAAGTAAAGCGCACACATTCAAACAAAGTCGTTTTGTATGTAAGCAGTGAAAAATTTATCAATCAATTCCAGGATCATAGTCGCAACAACGCGATCAATGATTTCATACACTTTTATCAATTGATAGATGTGTTGATCATTGATGACGTACAATTTTTTGCACGTGCAGAAAAAAGTCAGGATGCATTCTTCGCGATCTTCAATCATCTTCATCAAAGTGGTAAGCAATTAGTGTTGACATCAGACAAGCCACCGAAAGATCTTGATGGTTTGCAGGAAAGATTGCTCTCTCGTTTTCGCTGGGGACTCAGCGCAGATCTTCAAATACCCGATTACGAAACACGCATCGAGATACTTGAAAGAAAAATGAAGAATGATGGTCTTGATATGCCGAGAGAAGTCGTGAAGTATGTTGCATATAATATTAATACCAACGTTCGCGAATTAGAAGGCGCATTAATTTCTTTGCTTGCACAATCATCGCTCAATAAAAGAGACATTGACCTCGAACTTGCGAAAAAAGTGTTGCGCAATTTTGTAAAAACAAGCAGTAAGGAAATCACTATCGATGCCATACAAAAAATGGTTTGCGAATATTTCGATGTCCCTTACGATAAACTTTTACAAAAAACGCGCAAACGTGAAATCGTGCAGGCAAGACAGATCACCATGTATCTTGCAAAAGCGTTTACAAAAAATTCACTCAAAACAATCGGTGAACATTTTGGTGGTCGTGATCACACCACAGTAATACACAGTTGCCAAACTGTTAAAGATTTAATGGATACCGACAGTCTCTTCCGTGAAAATGTAATGGAGCTAACACAAAAAGTGCAACTCGCAGCGATGTAAAAATAATTTTTGTGTGACCAGCAGCAGATACTTAACTCATCGTCTGTTGCGTCGCATTACGTTCATCGTTCTTCTTTCAATTGAACTACGACGCAATTTATCCTAAGCTTGTCAAAGGAGCGCTCCTTCGTACGTTCAAATTTTCAATTAAGCACTGCGATAAATAAAAATACTTTTAAGTTTGAGGGGTTGAAAATTAAAATACTTGTTTCCAAAGAACGGGTATTTTTATTTTGGGTTTTAGTGATCACATACTATTTTTGCA
>Ga0070660_100003117_pt1 | contig 11384 bp, 9 predicted proteins | sample KBSC33metaG_FD_64670 | JGI IMG/M metagenome (GOLD analysis project Ga0070660, IMG submission 64670) | Corn rhizosphere microbial communities from Kellogg Biological Station, Michigan, USA - KBS C3-3 metaG | ecosystem: Host-associated > Plants > Roots > Rhizosphere > Soil ... | reverse complement strand
TGAGCTACACCGCGTGGCGAATGCATCTGTACTAAAGCGAGTCAGCGAATTGCGAATTCGCGAGCCGGCCAGTTATTCCGGCTCGGAGCTGAGGCTGACTCGCTTCGCTGCTAGTGCACAATCCCATGTAGCGGTGGAATCGGCGCAGGCGGACGCATGGTTGCCAGCACGAGGATGGCGACAATTGCGGCGGCGGCTGTGGAGAGAAAGTTCACAGCGTCATTGTTGAGCCATCCGATTTTTTCGAAAGTCGCTCCCAGCAGGCTATCGAAGAACAGGCCGAAAACGCCGCCCCCAAAACTCAACAAAAACATTGTGCGGTCGCCGCTGAGCGCCCACGTTCCGGCTGCGGCTACCAGCGCTGCGGCAACTACACCGGCCAGGGTGCCGGCCACGGTAATGGCGCCGTCAGTGCCCGCTTCTACCTTGCGCAGCGTTGTGATCATGCGCGGACTGCCGCCGAAAACCTGTCCAATTTCTGATGAAGCAGTGTCCGCGGCGGCCTCAGCCAATGCAGCCAGCGCAATTGCAAACAGCGAGGCGGGTATCAGAGTCGTATTTGCAAAGCCGTGAGAATCAATAAGCCAGGACTGGAAAAACTCGCTGGAACCGATGGCGGCTATACCCAGATTGGCAGCAACTTGCGAAGGGGATCGTCCGCGCCTGCTTTCAGCCGTGCCGAGGCGTTCTTTTTTTAGGCGACCCAGCTTGGTTGTGACGAATGTAACGGCCACCACTGCAAGTACCGGAACGAAAGCAGTGTGCCACGGCAGATACGGAAAGTACGTGCTTGAGAACATGAGGCTCGCCAGGATGGCAGCGCCCGCAAGCGCGGCCCATGGGGTGGCTGCACGGACTTTCCACGTAACCAGGCCGAACAGGACGGCGAGCCCGAGCGTCCACACCGCCACGGGAGCGGACTGCCGGCTCCACCACTGAGCCTCAAGCAGCACGTGCGCGCCTATCCCCGGGAGCACGGCGAGAAGAACCAGCTTGGATTGCCAGCGCAAATCTGTTTGGGCCACGCTTCATCGTAACCTGAGCGGGATGTCCGTGATCCGTGGCTCAGCCGTGCTCGTCGTGCTCAATAATCTCTTGCCTTCGTTGGCCGCTGGGTTAGTATGGTTGGTGCTCTCCGCTCAGCTGATTTTTGAGGCCTGCGTTGAGCTGTCTGCGCTGCAGACCGTGCACTGTAATCGAGCTTTAAATGCAGGGTCAGATCGATCCTGGGGGATGCCATGAAAACTCATCACTTTGTTATCGCAATTCTTGCTACATGTATTGCATTGCCGGTGGCTGCGCAACGACGCGTGCCGAAGGACCTGAGCGGTGTGCGGGGATTCAACTACCAGAGCGCCGAGACCACAGGACACGCTGAGATGTGGGCGCAGTACAATCCCGCGGTCACAGAGCGCGATCTGGATTACGCCAAGCGGCTCAACCTGAACCAGATCCGAGTGTTTGTTCCCTATGCCGCCTGGGAGAAGGACAAGGAAGCGCTCAAGAAGAACCTGCAGCATTTTGTTCGTGCCGCTCATGCGCGTGGCATGGGCGTAATGCCTACCATGCAGTACAAGTTCGGAGAAGAGGCTGACAAGTCCAAGTGGGAAAATGCTCGGCCGTTTGTAACTGACCTGGTCGCCGACGTCGGCAAAGAGCCCGGACTTGAGATGTGGGACGTGGAGAATGAGCCGGACTGCTGTAAGCTGCCGCCCTCGCCTATGAACAAGGTGCGGATGGAACACGCCATGTACATGGCCAAAATGTTTCATGAAATCGATCGCGTGACGCCAGTAACGATTGGTGCAGCGTACTCGCCCAACATGATTGAAATGGGCGATGCGGTTGATGTTCTTTCGTTCCACAACTACCTTGAGACGCGTTCGCGGATTCGTGCCGACATTGCGCAGGCAAAAGCGTATGCGGCTAAAGTCGGCAAGCCGCTGATCAACACTGAGATTGCGTGTATCGCCCGCGAGAATCCGTATGACGTTGCTATTCAGGAGCACATGGATGCGCACGTCGGCTGGTACATCTGGGAACTGATGATTACCGGCCAGTGGGGAACAGTCCACGGGGTGTTTTATCCGGACGGCACGGTGCGCGACCCTTCAATCGTTGCGGCGCTGATGGGCTTCTTCCGCAATCGCGGCGAAAAAGTAATTGAGGATGTCCCTGACCGCGAGAACCATTTGACTGAAGCAGTAGCGAACAACAAGAAATGGCTTGCCGATCCGAATGGAGATTGGAACACCGGCCTTGATCTGGCTGAAATGTCCGTGAACCTGCTTGAGGCATCGCAATTGATCGCAATGCACGATCTGCCGTCGCGCAAACTGATGCTGATGCGCAACGGTGCGCCGGATCTGCCGGCGCTCCGCACTATGCTGCAAAGCTATACGGCGCTTCTGGAGCCGTTTCAGCTTGCTCCCGGAGATCCGCGCCGCAGCCGTTCTGGGCCGCCTCCGGGCGCCATTCCCGCTGCACCCAAGAACTGAACCGCTCACCCATCAAGCCCCGCGGCTAAAAAGCTGCGGGGTTTTGCTTTTGTATAATCGCCGCAATGTTGCTGGGAGATTGCCTTTGAAGCCACCCGGAGTTGCGGCAAAACTAATGCGGCGGCGAGGACGCGACCACTGGGGTCTGTCGCCGGAGGATGTGCGCACGCTACGTTCGTTGAAGACGCCGGCGCAGATTCAGAAGTTCGTTGATGCGTTGACGTACAAATATGCAGACACTGCGGCATCTCCGAAGCGCGTATTGCGCGAACGCAAAGGTCATTGCCTGGAAGGCGCGCTAGTCGCCGCGGCTGCGCTGCGCGTCAACGGATATCCGCCGTTGCTGATGGACCTCGAAGCAGTGCATGACGATGACCATGTGCTAGCCATTTATCGCCAGCGCGGGTTGTGGGGAAGCATCGCGAAATCGAATTATGCCGGGTTGCGGTTTCGCGCGCCTGTCTACCGCACCCTGCGCGAACTGGCAATGAGCTATTTTGAGCAGTATTACAACTTGCGTGGCGAGCGCACGTTGCGCACCTATTCCGTGCCGGTGAATTTGGCGCGCCTTGACGGCAAACATTGGATGACGGCGGAAGAAGACGTCTGGTGCGTCACCGATCTGCTCGTAGATGCGCGGCACTATCCGCTGATGCCCGATAAGGTCGCTCGCGCACTTCCGCGCGTGGACCGCCGCAGTTTTGAAGCGGGCATGCACGGCTCAGTAAAACATTGAACCCGCGGCTTAGTTGCGGCTCGCACCGTGTCATAGCTTGAGCAAGTCAGCGCAGCTACTGCGGCGGATTCGCATTGTCGAAGTGAATTGTGGATTCGCTGGCGAAGCGGTGGTAGTCGGTGAAATCGATTCGATTGTCGTAGACGCTCTTGCTATCTTCCATGTGAACCAGAGAGCGGGTCGGCAGATTGTAGATTTTGCCGGCGATCTCGCGCGGAGCAAATTCAATGCTACGTTGCGCAATTCGGATCGGGAAATTCGGCGGCAGATCCAGATTAGAGGAGATTTCCAGCACATCCTTTGTCTTGGGATCGATTGACACCTTCCCCGAGATGGCCACCAGGATTTCCTTGTCACTGTCTCTGGCGATCACTTCGGTGCCGGATTCTTTCGGGACCACAAAGTCATACACCCAGGCATGCCGCCCGTGCACATTGGCCGCCCGCCCCCAGGTGAACGCTGTGTGCGAAGTGGGGTCAAAGATCTCAACGAGCAAACTGCCGAACTCGCCTTCCGAAATTGCCCCCTTGAAACGCAGATGATCCACGCCATGCACTTTCTTCCCGTTCACGGTGAGGACTTCGTAGCTTTCTTTGCCGCCTACGTAGGTGAGTTGCTCTTCGATGACGTCGCTCGAATAGCCGGAAGCGCCTGCCATGCTGGCAATCGGAGAGCGGCCGGAAATTCCCGCGCCCATGTTGGCGCTATTGTCCCCGTTACGGCCCGTCGAGCGGTGCGTCGTCTGGGTGCAGATAAAGTCGGGCAGCACGTGCGTGTATTGGATCGCAAGCGTGCGAGCGGACTCGAGCACGCTGCTCTGATCGGCGGAAAGCTGTGCGGTTTCAAGGCCGTAGGCGCCAGGTGCAAGCAATGCCAGGAGGGCGGCGAATTTAAGACAACTCAACATTTCCGCCTCGGTATTCAGGCCAAAATACGTCCCAGCCATGATAGCGGATTTTGAAATCCGCCGTTTGAAATGTGGGATGCGGGGAGTCTGCTGCGGGGCGTCTAATACACTTGCCAACGGACTGACTGGCGGGCTCAGCAGCGTAGGTCCGCGAGGCAACAAGTACGAGCAGGAGCGTAGCGGTCTTGTGAGCTTCCAACGAGAACGACTCCACGGCAAAGCACGAGATAAGCGCTTTGCGCCATGGTAGCGGATCAGTTCGTACCCATTTGAAATGCTGTGACGATTGGCCTGTCTGACTTGAAACAGCTATTTGGGATTATCGGAGTCGAAGTGGATTGTGGACTCAGAGGTAAAGTGGTGATAATCCTTGAAGTCAATCTTGTTGTCGTAGGTCCTCCCACGATCTTCCATACGCATCTCGGAGTGGGCAGGAAGGCAGTACTTTCTACCACCAATGTCCTGATCGGCATACAACACTTCGCGCATCACATTATGCATTGAGAAGGTGCCTGGCACATCTAGCGTGGAGGAGATTTCAAGAACGTCCTTTGTCTCTGGGTCGATAACTACCTTGCCGGAGTAGGAGACGACGATGGACCTGTTCGTCGGTTGATCGATGACAGTTGTTCCCGACTCTTTCGGCACTCGATATTTGAATGCCCATGCACTCCGGCCGTCTACACGCTCTTCGCGGTCCCAGCTAAACACAGTGTGCGATGCAGGATCAAATATCTGCGACGTCAAAGAGCCGAATTCGCCCCAGGAGATGGCGCCGTCTAGTTGTGCGTGAGTGATGCCGGGTGCTTTTCTGCCGTCGATTGTGAGAACAACATATTTTTCTTTTCCCCCGACGTAAGAGAGCTGCTCTTCGACGATGTCGCTCAGGCTATCCAAAACAACCGACGCGAAACTGCCCGACATGTGCGCGGTGACCTCGCGGCGCGTGGTCTGGGTGCAGATAAAATCGGGCAACCTTTGCGTGTACTGGAGCGCGTAGGCACGGGCGTCTTCAAGAACACTCGTCTGCTCGGCGGACAGCTTCGGTGAAGGGCCGGCAAATGCCGTAAGGGAAGCAAAGAACAACAGAACCGCGGCCGTCTTACCGTAAATCAACTGTTAGCCCCCAACAAAATGCCTTGTATTTCGTTCGCGCCATCATAGTCTATTTTAAGAACGCCGCATGAATGCTTATGCGGTGAACGGGCCCTATGTAGCAAAAGAGCTAACGTGCGTGGCGTTTGCATTTCAACTCGCCGCGATGCGGGGAGAGATATGCATCGGTATCGGACTCCATTCGCCGTTTTTGTCGGCATCGTTTCTGTTTTACTCTCGGTTCAGGCGCAGTCGCCTGTTCCGCAGAACGTAATTGAGCGCACGGGCGAGACCATCGTTCTTGAACCGTACGCGCCGAACATTATTCGTGTCACGCTCAGCCTGCAGCCGGAGCCCGCGAAAGCAGCGCCCGGGTTTGGAATTGTTGCCAAGCCCGCGAACGCAGGTTGGAAGCCAAGCCAGACGGAGCGGGCCGATGTATACGCCAGCGACCGGATCACCGTGACAGTAGACCGGCCGCGGCCCAGCGGCAGACCGCCCGTGCAGACCCAGGTCGACATCGGCAAGTACTTCAATGGGTCGACGCCGGGTGCCCACATCACCTTTACCACCCCGAATGGCAAAACACTGCTGGAGATGAAGGGTTGGTCGCAAGCCGTTCCAAATCATAAAGACGGTACGGCATTTCTGGAGTCCCAGCGCAGGCCGAGCGATCCCCCTTTCTTTACCGTTGGCGCAACTTTCGCTTCGCCCGATGACGAGCACTACTACGGCCTGGGTCAGAACCAGGAGGGCTTCCTCGATCACCGCGGACACGCTGTGCGGTGCTGGAACGATTACCTGGCAACCGCGGCGCCCAGCTATTGCGTGCCGTTCATGATCACAAACAAAGGCTACGGTCTGCTGTGGGATAATCCATCGCGCACCACGATCGAGCCGGGTTTCAATGAGGAGACTCGCTGGAAATCCGAAGTCGGCGAACGCGTATCATTCTTCGTGGTTGCCGGAAACACGAGCGATGAAATCTACGCAGGCTATCGATTGCTCACCGGACCCACGCCGATGTTGCCCAAAGCGGCATATGGATACATTCAGTGCAAGCAGCGCTACGCCAGTCAGGATGAGTTGCTTGCCGTTGCCAAAGGATATCGTGATCGCCACTTGCCCGCAGACGTCCTGGTAGTGGACTGGTTCTACTACACCAAAATGGGGCAGATGGATTTCGATCCGAAGTTCTGGCCCGATCCGAAAGCCATGAACAAGAAGCTGCACGACATGGGATATGAAACCATGATCAGCGTGTGGCCGCGCTTTGTGCCTGACAGCCGTTACTATGCGCAGTTGAAGGACAAAGGTTGGTTCATTCATCTTGCTGACGGCACGCCGGTCAACGGCCTGCCTTATGACCGTGCCGGTTCAGACATCGACACCACCAATCCGGAAGCCGCGAAATGGTATTGGAATACCATCCGCGACAACATCTTGAGCCAGGGGTTCGATTCCATCTGGGCCGACGAGACCGAGCCGGACTTGCCGCCCGATGGAGCCTACCTGCACGTCGGGCCGGGGACGCAGTTCTTCAACGTGTATCCACTGTTTCATGTCGGCGCAATTTACGACGGCTTCCGGCGCGACGAGCCCTCCAAGCGCGCGCTGATACTTTCGCGCGACGCCTACCTCGGCGTGCAGAGCAAAGGCGCAATCGTGTGGTCGTCTGACATTGCGCCTACGTGGGACACGCTTCGGCGCCAGATCGCCACTGGGCTCGATGTCACCGCGTCGGGTATTCCGTATTGGTCCAATGACACCGGCGGATGGCAATATCTCCCGGCTGTGCACAAGCCGGCGCACAGGCCGCTGCTTGAGCCGGACGACGCACGCGCCACGGTAGGTGGGTATGACGACTATCCGGAACTCTATACACGCTGGTTCCAGTACGCCACATTCTTGCCGATTTTCCGCACGCACGGCAGTCGGCCAGCGAACGAGGTGTGGTCGTACGGAAAGCAGGCCGAACCGATTCTGGAAAAGTATCTTCGGCTCCGTTACGAATTGATACCGTACATCTACTCTCTTGGCTATAAAACATGGATTACAGGCGCGCCGATCATGCGGGCCTTGCCGCTAGATTTCGCAAGCGATCCTAACGTCGCCGACATTCGCGATGAGTACATGTTGGGCCCGGCGTTCCTGGTGGCTCCCATAACCGAGCAGGGAACCACGAGCAGGCAGGTCTATCTACCCGAAGGAACCGATTGGTACAACTGGTGGACCGGAGAGCGCGCAAAAGGCGGCCAGACCATCAAGGTCGCGGCGCCTATCGACACGATTCCGCTGTTTGTGCGGGGAGGTTCGATTGTGCCTTTGGGCAGCGTCGTTGAGAGTACCCATGAGAAGCAGTCGGTCACAAAACTGAGAGTGTTTCCCGGCGCGGACGCCGACTTCACGATGTTCGACGACGATGGATCCACCTACGCCTATGAAAACGGCGGCGGAACCGTCACCCGCCTGCACTGGAACAATGCAGGACAACGGCTCACCCGTAATGGAGCACCCGTGGAAACGGGGCTCGTTGAGGTCGCAAAATAGCCAGTACCCCGGCCGGCGAATAAGGCCTGCCCGCCTGATCCCGGAATCCCTCAGCCTCGCGTCTAAAGGACATACGCGCATGGAGTTGCTGACTGAGCGCTGAGGGTGCCGGTGCATGTTTTTGCCCGGTCCGGCTGATTTACAATCTCAAAGTAAGCAGGAAAGATCTGAATGAGTCTTTTTCCCATGAGTTCAGGCAGGGCGCGCGTGCGTCTGTTTCAGGCGGGTGCGGCACTGGCAGCGGCAGTTTTGATGGCCGGATGTGGCAATAACTACCGTCCCGTCGTGACGCCGATCAATCCGAGCGGCCCGGCCGCACAGCCTACATCCTATGCGGTGGTAATTTCTTCGCCATCGGCCACCACCCCAGGCATCGTAACCATTCTGGATTATGCTGGTGACACGGTGATGGCCAGTGCGCCCATCGGGCCGGGCCCCAGAACATTTGTGCTGGATCAACTTGGCTCCACGGGATACACGGTGAACAGCGACGGAACGCTGGCCAATTTCCCCATTACGACCACGCTCCAGGCCAAGCTGGTCACTTACACAACGCTGGCCTCAAACGCGAAACCATTGAATTTCCTGGCGCCATCTGCCGGGCTTTGGGCCACTGACCTCACTGGCAACATGGTCGATATCTTCCAGTTAAGCCCCGCCTCCTTCAAGCTTGCGGTTCCCGTTGCGCCTACGCCGGTTGCCATTGTCGGCAGCCCAACCCTGGCCGGCCAGCGCGAGTACGTCGTGAGCCAGAACTTTGCTGATCCAACGGGCTTGGCGTGTAACACCGCGCCTGCAAGCCAGCCCACGGGCGTAGCCACGCCGATCGAAATTCAGTCGTATACAACCGATCCGCCGATCTCGGTGGGACGGTGCCCGGTTTACGCATTGCCCAGCACAGATACCAAGCGGATCTTCATATTGAACCGCGGAAGCGATACGGTCTCTGTCATCAACGGACAATCGAATGCATTGAACCAGTGCACGCCGTTTATCGACGGGCAGACGGGACGCACTGTGACCTGCCATCCCACCCTGCCGCTTTCAACTGCAGCGGTCACTGCAACGGGCATCAGGCCACCAAATGGAACGGCTGGAATGACTGCCACCGCGGAGCCGGTTTACGCCGAGTACAACGCGGCCACCAGTCAGCTTGTGGTCGCCAACTATGCTGGAGGAACAATCAGCGTCATCGACGTGAGTCTCGACCAATTCGGCAACGACAGTCCGACGTTCGGCACCACATACACCATTCCCGTTGGCAAGAATCCAGCCAGCGTCACCGTTCTATACGACGGCAGCAGGGCCTATACCGCCAACCAGACGGACGGCACAATCACGATTGCCAATCTGACGAGCCACTCGGTCGAGAAGACGCTCACGGTCGTTGGGCATCCGCGCACAATTGTCTCCACGCAAAACTCGCTGTTCGGCAAGATCTACGCTGCTTCGCCGGATTCACCTTACGTGACGATCCTGTCAGCAGCCACTGACCTCGTGGATACCACGGTGCTGGTCCAGGGCAACGTACTTGATATTCGCACGACAACGCAGAACGGCATCAGTGGCAATGGGAACGTAACAAGCCGCACGCCGGGCTTCGGCGAGCCATGCAACATGCCGGGACTGCCCACGCCGACTGGGACGCAGACCGCGCTGCAGGCCTGCCAGGCGATTCCGTAAAGCAGTTCACAAGTTTACGAGTCGGCCAATTTCGAGTTTCCGGTTATTGGCGGTGGGCTCAATTAGCTTGTAAACTCGTCAGCCTGCAAACTCGACGACCTTGTCAACTGCCTCAAAAACGCGCGTGGATCTGCTGCTGGTGGAGCGGGGGCTTGTCCCAAGCCGCGAACGGGCACGCGCATATATTCTCGCCGGTCGCGTTCTCATTAACGAACAAAAAGTAGATAAGCCGGGAACCTCGGTCGCCGGGGATTCAGAGGTGCGGCTACTGGGCGACGATATGCCTTACGTGAGCCGCGGTGGGCTCAAATTGGCGGGCGCGCTGGAGAATTGGCACATTAACGTGGAGGGCCGAGCGTGCTTGGACATCGGCACTTCGACAGGCGGCTTTAGCGACTGCCTGCTGCAGCATGGCGCTGCCCAGGTAACGGCAGTGGACACCGGCTTTGGGCAGATTGCGATGACGCTTCGTAATGACTCGCGTGTCCGCCTCATGGAACGCACCAATGCGCGTCTTCTGGAAGAGGGAGCACTTGCCGCAAAGCAAGGCGAGCCCGATCTGACGCTGCTGGTCATGGACGTTTCATTCATTTCCGCGACGTTGCTGCTGCAGCCTGTGCTCGCGGCCGCCCCGGCGCTGACTGAAGCCGTTGTGCTGGTGAAGCCGCAGTTTGAGGCGGGGCGCGAACACGTCGGCAAGGGCGGCATTGTGCGCGATCCTGAAGCGCACGAGCTGGCAATCGCCAAAGTCGCCGATTGCGTACGTGGGCTTGGGTGGAACGTAATCGGAACCATTGCATCGCCGATTACGGGGGCAGAGGGCAACAAGGAGTTTCTACTCTACGCAAAGAAAGACTAACGATTCAACAAGTCAGCGGGTTTTCCGCGTGACGGAGTTCGCCCATTATTCAACGTGCGTCGCGCACTGATCCATTACACTTGATCGCATGGCTCGGGTCGCAATCGTTTCAAAACCGCACAAGCAAGAGCTGAGCCGGATTCTGCCGGAACTCATTGAATGGCTGCACAGCCACGGCATGGAGCCGCTGCTCGATCGCGAAGGTGCGCTGCGCACGGATGCTGCTCCAGCAGCAGACCGCAGCGACATGGTGGCGTGGAAGCCTGACCTTGTGATTGTGCTTGGCGGAGATGGAACGCTACTGGCCGCAGCACGCGTATTTGCGGCGTCTGGCACGCCGATTCTGAGCGTGAACCTTGGCTACCTGGGGTTTCTTACAGAAATTAAACTGGCGGACCTGTACCCTACGCTCGAAAGCTGGTGTGCAGGATGCCGCGAATATGACGAGCGGATTATGCTCCACGCTGCGCTATGGCGTGATGGGAAACAGCATTCCTGCTATGAAGCTCTCAATGAAGTGGTAGTGTCGAAGGGCGACATTGCCCGCATGGGCGAGTTCGCAGTGGAACTCGATGGCAAGAAAGTGGCGCGGTTTCGTGCCGACGGCGTCATCGTATCCACGCCTACCGGATCCACAGCCTACACACTCGCGGCCAACGGTCCGATTCTGACGCCAGATGTGGATGCGTTGGTCGTGACGCCGATTTGTCCGCATCTGCTTACCCTGCGGCCGATTGTTGTGCGCGGCGATGCAAACTTGAAAGTGAAGGTTGTTGGAATTCCTAACCTGGCGCTGCTGACCGTTGATGGTCAACAGGCAGTTGAACTTCGGCTCGGTGACGAGCTTCGCTGCCGTCGCTCGCAACATACCGTGAAGCTGGTGCGCATAAACGAGAGCGGCTTCTTTGAAGCACTGCGCAGCAAACTGAGTTGGGGAGAGCGGTGAGACCGGGAACAAGGGAATAGGGAACAAGTTCCGGATATACCTGACTCGGCTTGTCTTTCATGCCCTTGTAAACTTGTACCCTGACCTCTCGTACCTTGCCCCTCGTTTCC
>Ga0070660_100003114_pt1 | contig 11388 bp, 11 predicted proteins | sample KBSC33metaG_FD_64670 | JGI IMG/M metagenome (GOLD analysis project Ga0070660, IMG submission 64670) | Corn rhizosphere microbial communities from Kellogg Biological Station, Michigan, USA - KBS C3-3 metaG | ecosystem: Host-associated > Plants > Roots > Rhizosphere > Soil ... | reverse complement strand
ACCGCTCAGCTACGAGCTGATCTCGCTGCTGATGGGTCAACCGAACGGCGACCCGGCTCTACCGGAACCGGCCGCCGGCAGCCTGCTCGAGGACGACGACTTCCAGCTCGCGCTGTATGTCCTCTACGAGCTGCACTACCGCGGCTTCGCGGAGGTGTCCGAGGACCGGGAATGGGACCCTGGGCTGCTCGTGTTCCGGGCTCGGCTCGAGCAACTCTTCCTGGACGACCTGGTCGAGCTCGTGGGCCCGCCGGCCGAGACCGGCGACGCAGCCCATATGGACCTCCACCTGCGCGCGGTGCTGGAGGCCGACGACGGGCCGTCGCTCTCGCGCTACGTCGAAGCCCGGGCCGATCTCGCGCAGTTCCGGGAGTTCGTGATCCACCGCTCGGCCTACCAGCTCAAGGAGGCCGACCCGCATTCCTGGGCGCTGCCGCGCCTCTCCGGCGGCGCCAAGGCGGCCATGGTGGAGATCCAGAGCGACGAGTACGGCGACGGCGAGCTCGAGGCCATGCACTCGGAGCTGTTCGCGAGGACGATGGCCGAGCTGGGCCTGGATCCGACGTACGGCGCGTATCTCAGCCGGCTGCCGGGACCGACGCTCGCGACGGTCAACCTGATGTCGTTCTTCGGCCTGCACCGCCGCTGGCGCGGCGCGATCGTCGGGCACCTGGCGGCCTTCGAGATGTCGTCCTCGCTCCCCAATCGCCGCTACGGCAACGGCCTGCGCCGCCTCGGCATCGGACCCGCGGCGCGCAGGTTCTACGACGTCCACGTGACGGCTGATGCCGTGCACGAGCAGGTGGCCGCGGTCGACCTCGCGGGCGGCCTGGCTCGTCAGGAGCCGTCGGTGGCGGGCGACATCCTGTTCGGCGCCCGCGCCGTGGTGGCGCTCGACGCCGCGTTCGCCGCTTACCTGCTCGAGCGCTGGCGCGCGGGCGAGTCGTCGCTTCGCGCGGAGGGCTCCGCGTCCGCTTCGGGGCCGCTCGCCGCCGAGAAGCCGACCGTCTTGTGAGTGCCGTCGCAGAACGGGCGAGTCTGGGACCGGCCGCAGCGACAGAGGGCGATGGTCCGGGCGGGCAGGGTGATCTCGTGGCCGTCCTGGTCGACCAGCTGGAACGGCCCCCTGACCAGATACGGACCGTCCCGGTAGGGAGTGACCGTCACGTGCTCGCGAGATCGAACCGGCTTCCCGGACGCAGCCACGCCGCGCACCACCACGAGCTCCTCTTCGTCACGCTCGCCCAGGAGGCCGCGCTCGCGCAGCATCGCGGCCCGCGCGCGGAGCACCGGGCCGAGCGTGCCGGGCACCCGCCTCACCACCTCGGGCTCGAGCCCTTCCTCGCGCAGAGCAGAACAGGTCTGCTCCGTCCCGCAGATGGACGAGTGCACGACGAGCAACGAGCCGCCCGGCAGTAGGTTCCTGGGAGCCGTGTGGCAGAAACGGTCGAGCAGCGCCCGCCCGTCACGCCCGCCGTCGAGCGGCGTGGTGGACCTATGGCGCGGCAGCGAGTCGGTCTCGGCGGGGATGTACGGCGGGTTGCACACGATCAGGTCGAACATCTCGTCTCCCAGCACCTCGGCGAGATCTCCGCGACGCGTCTGCACGCTGCAGCCATTGAGGCGCGCATTGATGCGCGTGGCGAGGATCGACCTCCGAGAGACGTCGGCGGCGACGACGCGGCGCGCGCGGTGCGTGGCGGCCGCGATGGCAAGTGCTCCCGAGCCCGTGCAGAGGTCCGCCACCGCGGCACCCTCCACGCCCGTCTCCTCGAGGGCCTCCCACAGGAGCCAGGTGTCGCTCACCGGCCGATGCACTCCGGGTATGTGCCACAACCTCACTGAGCCACACGGGTTCCCCACCGGCGGTCACCTAAAACCATGAGCGCGGCGGGTGTCCCGCCGGACGCGGGTGCGATCCGGCAACTGCTCGATCACGAGCGCCCGCCGTCGATCGGGGTCGAGGAGGAGCTGATGCTGCTCGACCCCCAGAGCCTCGATCTCTCGCCACGGGCCGCCGAGCTGCTGGACCGGCTGCCGCAGGATGCGGGGTACAAGCTCGAGTTGCCGGCGGCGCAGCTGGAACAGATGACCACGCCGTGCGGGAGCGTCGGCGACGTGGTCGAGCAGCTATTCGCCCTGCGCAAACGGCTGAACGCCGCGCTGGCAGAGGAAGCGGTGCCCGTCGCCGCGGGCGCCCATGCGTTCGCCTCCGCGCTCGGCCAGCTCAACTCGGGAGATCGCTACGCGCGGATCGAGCGCGAGTATGGCGTGGCGATAAGGGCGCAGCTGATCTGCGGCCTGCACATCCACGTCGCCCTCGCCGGCGCCGACCGCGCGTTGGCCGTCTACAACGCGCTGCGCTCCTACCTGCCGGAGCTCGCGGCGCTGGGCGCCAACGCGCCGCTCTTTCAGGGCCAGGACACGGGGATGGCATCCGTGCGCCCGCTCGTGGCCGGCCTGCTGCCGCGCCAGGGCGTGCCACCGGCCTTCGCCGACTGGGAGGAGTTCGCCGGCAGCCTCGCCTGGGCCGCCCGCGGGGGACGAATCGGCGGAGCGCGCGAGTGGTGGTGGGAGCTGCGGGTCCACCCCGAGTTCGGCACGCTCGAGATCAGGGTTCCCGACGCTCAGACGACGGTCGCGCAGGCCGGCGCGCTCGCGGCCGTGGGCGCCACGCTGATCCTCTACCTCGCCGCGCGGCACGACGCCGGTGAACTCCCGGCGCCCGCTCCGAGCTGGCAGATCGCGGAGAACCGCTGGAGCGCCGCTCGACATGGCGTGCACGGGCAGCTCGTGAACATCGAAACGGGAGAGCCGGTGCCCACCCGGCGGCGACTGCGCGGACTGCTGCTCGAGCTCGCGCCGTTCGCCCCGCCGTTCGGCGCCGAGCCCTGGCTCGAGCGGGCCGGCCACATGGTCGAGCACAACGGCGCGGACTCGCAGCGCGACTCATTCGCCTCCGACGGCGTGGAAGGCGTGATGCGCCGGCTCGGCTCGGCCTTTCTCGACGCTCCCTAGGGGTCTCGCGCCACAGGGCAGGTGAGGCAGCGCGGTCCGCCCCGGCCCCTGGCGAGCATGCTGCCTCGCACCGGCAGCACCTCGATCCCCGCGGCGCTGAGCCGATCGTTGGAGCGCCGGTTGTGCGCATACGAGATCACGCGCCCCGGTGCCAGCGTGAGCACGTTGATCCCGTGATCCCAGGACAGCGGGTGGCCGGCCACGCGCTCCTCCTCCAGCTCGATCGTCTCGACCGGGTCCGGAAACGCCGTCATCGGATCGGCCAGCAGCCGGGTTCTGATGCCGAAGCCGCGGGCGCGCCACAAGAGCGCGCGCAGGTGCGGGCGCACGCCGCGCCGGATCGCCAGCTTGTCCCGGTCCACCATCGTCATCACGAGGTCGAGGTGAAACCCGGCGCCGCGCGGGACGCCGAGCGTGACCACCTCCGCCGAGGCGTTCGCCTCGATCAAGGCACGCGCCAGGCGGGCCGCCCCACGCAGCGTGGTCCTCGCGCCGGTCCCCACGATCACCCGGCCCGCACCGGCGTACAGCAGGTCCCCGCCCTCGAAGACCGGCGGGCGCTTCCCGGTGCCCGTCCAGCGCGGCGCGCCCCTGAAGCGCGGATGATCCCGATACACCCGCGCGAAGAGATCGGCCTCGCGGCGGCGAACCGGAGTGGCCATCGCCGCGCAGGCCACGCCGTCGCCGATCCACACGCTGGGGTCGCGCGTGAACATCAGGTTGGGGAGCCAGCGCCCCACCCGGCGGGCGTCCCTGTTCACGTCGAGGAGCAGATCCTCGAGGTAGAGCGTTTCGACCCCCTGCGACCTCAGGGTGGCGGTGAAGGCGTCGTGCTCCGCCGCCGCCTCGCCCACGCGGACGCGGTCCGAGAACAGCGCGCGCTCTGGATCGGCGGCGGTGGCGCGCAGCTCGCTGCCGGGCCGGTGCACCAGCACGCTGCGCAGGGTGCCGACCTCCGACCACACTCCAGGTCGTGGCTGCCGGATGGGGCCCGGCTGCAGAACACCATCCGCCGCGACGGCGGCCGTACGCCGGTCCATGCCGCCCGGCTACCCGGGCCCGGCGGTCCTAGCCCGGAAATCCCTCCCCGACGGCCACGCGGCCATACTGACGCGATCGGAGCTTCGGCCTACGTCGCCGCCGCGGTCGCTCGCTGGGAGGTCATGCGCCGTCCCGGTCAGCCGGCCGTGGACGAGCCCGGCGTGACCGGCCTGCTGCCCTGCGCCGAGGATCCGCGCGCCCGTCTGCTGGTGACCGACGACCGGGCCTATGACGCGCTCGCCGCTCTTCTGCCCGACGTGGGCGCGGGGCTCATCAACGTCTTCGCGCCCGCCACGCGTTGCGCACAGCTCGTCCAGAGCTCTCCGGCCTGGAAGGCCGAGGCCGCGACGGCAATGATCTGCCGGGACCTGGGGGCGGTGCCCGCGGCGTCGCTGCCGAGTGAGCTCACGCTCAAGCCGGTGGGGCGTCTCGCTGGGCACGAGCCCGGCGCCGTGCCGCTCGAGGACGCGGTCGCCCTCGTACGGCGGGCAGATCCGAGGATCGAGGAGCCGCCCGAGGTGTTCGCCGCGTTCCTGCGGTCGCTCCCGCCCTCGATCAGCCTGCTCGCGGCTGTCGACGCCGCGGGCGCTGTGCGTGCCACGTCCGGCTCGGACACGTTCGGCACCCAGGCCAGAGTGTTCTTCGTCAACACGGATCCCGCGTGGCGGGGCCGCGGCATCGGTCAGGCGATGACGGCCGCGGCCCTGCGCGCCGCCCGCGAATCGGGGGCTCGTCAGGCCGCCCTCGATGCGACCGAGGGCGGCCGGGGCATCTACCTGCGCCTAGGCTTCGAGCCCGTCTCGCGGACAACCCGCTTTCGCCGCGACGGCTAGTCGCGTGCAGGACCGGGGCCCACGCGCCAGAATCTGGTGGCACGCTCTCGACCGCCCCGCAGGAGGAGTCATGTCTGACAGCTCGGATCACGCCACCGCCTACCCAGGAGTAGGCGTCCCCGCCGTAGCACTCAGCCGCGACGAATCGCGCGCGGTGTTCGGACAGGTGATGGGCCTCGTGGCCCTCACGCTCGGCTTCCTGGCGCTGGGCGCCTACATCGGCCGCAACATGAGCGGCGGCGCCGGCATCCTCTTCTTCATCGCGGGCTTCGCGTGCATCTTCGGGCTCAACATCGCCTCCTCGCGCGGGAAGGAACAGCTGGCGATCACGCTCCTGTTCGGCCTCGGGCTGTTCCTCGGGCTGGCGCTCGGGCCGGTGCTCAATGAGTACGCGCAGGCTGAGCCGCAGGCCGTCTGGCAGGCGGCGGGCTCCACCGCGGCGTTCGTCGGCGGCCTCGGAGCGGCCGGGTACGCGACCCGTCGCGACCTCTCGGCGTATTACCGCGTGCTGTTCTTCGCGCTGCTGGGACTGCTCGCGTTCGGGCTGATCGCGATCTTCGTGTCCATCCCCGGCGAGAACCTGATCTGGGCGATCGCGGGGCTCGTGATCTTCGGCGGCTACACGGTGCTCGACTTCAACCGTCTGCGCCGCGCGGGCCAGGCGCTCGCAGTGCCGATCGCCGCGAGCATCTTCCTCGACGTGGTGAACATCTTCCTGTTCTTCCTGCAGCTGTTCGGCGGGCGCGACTAGGACTAGGCGGGCACCGGCACGAACGCCAGGATCGCGTCCGCGAGGGCCACCGGACTGTCCACCGGCACCCAGGTCTTCGCTCCGGGAACGCCGACCAGCGTGACGTCCGGGAAGTCGGCGGCGAGCCGCTCCGCGTGCGCGAGCGGGAAGAACTCGCACGATTTGCCCCAGACCAGCAGGACCGGGCGCTGGAAGTGCGGGATCTCCTTGGACGCTTCCAAGAGCAGCTCCGGACGGAAGCCGGCCGTGGTCGCGATCAGGTCGCCGGCCACGCGCGGATCGCGGGTCGCCGGCCCGAAGAACGATTCGATGCGCTCGTCGTCCAGCGCGGTCGCCGCCACGCTGGCCACGACCTTGCGCCGCAGGCGCGGGCTCCGCCCCTGCAGCCGCAGCCCGGCCCGCGCGAGCCGCGGGAACCTGCGGGACGCCGCGGTCGCCTTCTTGAGCGCGTCGGGCGGGAACTGGTCGTAGCTCTCGCAGTTGGTCAGCACGAGGCTGCCGATCCGGTCGAGCGCCGGATGGTGGCTGGCAAGCGACAGCAGGAGGAGTCCGCCGGCCGTGTCGTTTACGACCACGGTCGCGTCGTCCAGCTCGAGCAGCTCCAGGCAGTCGAGCATCAGGCGGGCGAGCGAGCTGGGCGACCTATCGGCGCCATCGGCCAGCGGCCACTGGTGCGCTCCCAGCGGCATGTCGATCGCGATGCAGCGGTACCGGTCCTCCAGCGCCGCGATCACGTCGCGCCAGAGATCTCCGTTCGCGAGCGCGCCCGCGAAGAACACGAGCGGCGGCCCCTGACCGGACGATTGCCAGCCGACGGGGCCGAGACGGGTTTCGAGTTTCTCTCTTGTGATGGGCATGCCCGGAAGCCTCCGCGTTCGGCGGCCCGCCACAAATACGGATTCTGCGAGGCCGACCCTGAGGATTTCCCCCTAATTCCCCTCCGATCGTGTCCCCCAAAGGGGTGGATGCCGGCGCTCAGTCGCCTTCCGCGGAGCTCCAGGGGGGCTGAGCGGGCGCCGACGCGAGCGCGCGGCGCAGTAGCGCGAGCAGGTCACGGCGATCGCCGGCGCTGAGTCCGCCGAGCACCTCGTCCTCGACCTGCATGACGAGGTCTCGCGCGCGCTTCAGAGTGCGCCGGCCCTTCGTGGTGATCGTGACCTCCCACGCGCGGCGGTCGCTCGGGCGGCGCCGGCGCTCGGCCAGCCCAGCACCTTCGAGCTCGTCGATCATCTTGACCATCGCGCTCGGGTCGATGCCCATGTCCGAGCTCAGCTCGCTCTGGATCGCGCCTTCGCGCGCGCCCAGGACGTTGAGCAGCGCGAACAGCGCGGGCGTGAGGCCGATCGAGCCGAGGGCGTCCGCGGTGCGCGTATGCGAAGCCCGCCAAAGACGGAAGAACAGCTGTCCGGCGAACTCGGCCACCTCGGAGTCAGTCATGGGTCAAAGCCTTTCAGGTTTGCTGGTTCTGTACAATAGTGGATATCATCTACTGTTGTCATCAGCCAGGATCTAAGACCTAGGAAAGGAGCTGCGAGATGGCATTCACGAAGGAGGAACGTGCGGCGATGCGCGAGCGCGCACGCGAGATGAAGGCGGAGAAGGACAGGGCGGCCGGGGAGAGCGACGTGCTCACGAAGATCAAGGAGATGCCGCAAGCCGATCGTGTACTAGCCGAGCGAGTGCACGAGATCGTGACGGAGACGGCGCCGGAGCTCGCGCCGAGGACCTGGTACGGGATGCCCGCCTACGCGAAGGACGGCCAGGTGCTCTGCTTCTTCCAGGACGCGAATAAGTTCAAGTCGAGGTACGCGACGCTCGGCTTCACGGGCCAGGCGAACCTCGACGACGGCGCCATGTGGCCGGTGTCCTACGCGCTCACGAAGCTGACCGCCGCCGAGGAGAAGAAGATCACCGCGCTCGTGAAGCAAGCGGTCTCTTGACCGCGGCACGGGGACCGGCGTACGGTGGACAGCGTGCGCCGGTCACTCCTCCTAGCTGGACTCGTAGCGGGCGCCGTGGGCGCCGCGCATGACGCCGGTGCACAGGGTGGAGCTCCTCCGTGCCCGCCGGGGAGCCCCGCGCCGACGGTGACGGCGCAGGACAGGCAGACCGGCGCCGGTGGCGCGCTCACGGCCACCCACGACATCGACATCACCGTGTCCGATCTGCCCGACGGCACGCGGGTCGACGACGTGCAGATCTCGGCGCCGGCCGGCGCTCATGTGATCGGCAACGACACGGTGATCTCCGACACCCCGGGCCCGCTCCCGCTCACCGTGTCCTGGACGCAGTTCGATCCCGACGAGTGCACCGGCTCCACGACCACCACGCTCCAGCTTCAGGCTCCGGCGCCGCTCAGCTTCGGCAAGCTGCCAAGGTCGCTCCAGCCAAAGAAGATCAGGTTCCACGGCAAGTACCGCGGCGGCGGCTGGGTGCTCACCGCACTGCTCCGACCCAATACCGACCGCCGCCCGCTCGAGATGCGCTTCAAGGGCGTCGCTCGCGCCACGCTGCCCAAGGCGTCGATGCCGTTCAAGACGGTCTTGGCCTCGCTCCGCGACCTCGAGCCGGGCATCGACAGGCAGCGCTACCTCCGGGGCCCGAAGTGGCAGATCACCGCTCGCACCAACTTCAAGCGCACCGCGCTGTTCCTCGAGGCGGGCGTGAAGACCGGGTCGTCGCACGATCATCCGGTGGGCTACGAGTTCCAGGCGCTTCAGGGAGGCAAGCTGCTGCTTCGCGTCCGCGCCGCCGGCAAGTGCAACTTCAGCGGCTGCACGTGGCGGAAATTCAGCGTGCGCTACCCCGGGCCCTAGCCCAGCTCACATCTTCGCGGCGCCCTGCTGGATCGCCTGTCGGATGCGCGGGTAGGTGCCGCAGCGGCAGACGTTGCGGATGCCGTCCAGGTCCGCGTCCGTGATCTCGCGGCCGGCGGCGCGCGTCTCGTTCACGAGGGACACCGCCTCCATGATCTGGCCCGGCTGGCAGTAGCCGCACTGAGCCACGTCCACGTCGAGCCAGGCCTCCTGCATCGGGTGCAGCTCCTGCCCCACGCTGGCCGCGAGACCCTCGATCGTGGTGATCTCGTCGCTCGGCTTGATGTCCGACACGGGCACCGAGCACGGGTTGAACGCCTTGCCGTTGATGTGGCTCGTGCACGCCTTGCACACGCCCAGGCCGCAGCCGTACTTCGGCCCGGTCACGCCCAGCAGGTCGCGCAGCACCCACAGCAGGCGGACGTCGTCTTCCGCCTCCACGCTCACCTGCTTGCCGTTGAGGATGAAGGTGTGGGTGGGCATCTATCGGACCTCGTCGAGTCCGCCGGTGGGCGACTGCGGGATCGGCGGCACGGTGGGCAGCGGCTCGAAGCCGAGCGGGCCGTCGTGGTTGATCGGGAAGCTCGTGGGCATCTTTCCGGTGGCTCGCCCGTACGCGCACGCCACCGCGGCCATCGAGGTGCCGACGCCGAACTCGCCCGCGCCGCCCGGCTCTCCCGTGGTGGGCGGCATCACGATCACGTCCACCTCGGGCGGCACGTTCCACTGGCGCGTGTAGAAGGCGTTGTCCCAGCTGCCCTCGAGATACGCGCCCTTCTCGAGGTGCAGCCCGTACGAGAGCACCTGCGCGAGCCCGTCCATGATCCCGCCCATCATCTGCGCCTTCAGGCCGAGCGGGTTGATCGGCAGCCCCACGTCCACCACGAACACCACCTTCGTCACGCGCGGGCCGGTGTAGGCGTCGCGCACCTTGCGGTTCACGGTCTGCGGGCGGCAGTCGATCTCCGCGATGCAGGCGGACGCGCCCTTGTACTCCTTGTGGATCGCCACGCCCTGCGCGGTGCCGGCGGGCATCGGGCGACCCCAGTTCGCAACCGACGCCGCCTTGTCGAGCACGGCCGCCAGGCGGTCGTCGCGCACGAACTCCTTGCGCAGTGCCAGCGGGTCCTTGCCCATCGACCCCGCCAGCGCGTCCACCATCAGCTCGATCGCCGTGGTCACGTTCGGGCTGTACACGTTGCGGACGCTGCTCGTGTTGAACGTGTTGAAGTCGTAGATCTCGTTCAGCAGCTGCGTGACGCTGCCGAAGTTGTAGGGCACGTTCGCGGTCAGCGTGAACACCGTCTGTGAGAACTGGAGCGAGTTCTGCTTCGGCAGGCTCTGGTCCATCGAGGTGAGCAGGTCGCCGATGCCCTGCGTGAAGTCGGTGGCCACGCTCGTGTGCCGCTGGTCGAACGAGAGCACGTTGCCGCCGAGATGAGTTACGCGCACGCGCGAGGTGGCCATCGGGTGCACGCGCCCGTGGCGGAAGTTGTCGGTGCGGTGCCACATCAGCTTGACCGGCTTGCCAAGCTGCTTCGAGATCCAGGCCGCCTCGAAGGCGGCGTCGCAGAACAGGTGGCGGCCGAAGGAGCCGCCGCCCTCCACCACGTGGACGACGGTCTTGTCGAGCGGGATGCCGAGGCTCAGCGCGATCTGCTCCTGCGCCCAGATCGGCGACTTAAGGCTCGACCAGATCTCGGCGCTGCCGTCGCGCACGTCGGCAACCGCGCAGTTGGTCTCGAGCGCGTCGCCCGGACGGAAGTGGAAGGTGAAGCGCTGGTCGAGCGTGGTGCCCGGCAGCTTGGGCGTGAGCGGCAGCTCGTTCTTCTTCAGGTCGGCCAGCACGTCGTCGGCCGATTTGCCGTCCACCGGGCCGGGCGCCCACTCGACGTCGAGCGCGCGCACGGCGTCGATGCACTGGCCGAAGGTCCGGGCGCGCACCGCCACGCCGCCCTGCACGAACTGGTTGTGCTCGACGACGGCGACGTCGGTCACGCCGGGCATCGCTCGCACGGCGTCGAGGTTGTTGACCCGGACCGCGCGGCCGTTGATCGTCGGCGGCCGGCAGAGCATGGTGGGCAGCGCGTCCGGCACCTGGAGGTCCATCGCGAACGGCTTCTTTCCGGTCACCGCGGCGAGCGCGTCGACCCGGCGCTGCTCGCTGCCCACGACCGACTGGGCGCTCGCGGGCTTCAGCTGCGGGGTGACCTTCGTGGTCTTCGACGCCGCCGCCTTGTGCGCGAGGTCGGCGTAGGAGAGCTTGCGGCCGTCGGGCGCCGTGATCACACCTCCGTCCAGCGAGAGCTGCGAGGCGAGCACGTTCAGCTCCTCCGCGGCGGCGTCGACGAGCGCGCCGCGCGCGATCGCTGCCGCCACCCGCAGCGGGTGGTAGAGCGCGTGCATCGAGTTCGAGCCGCCCGTGAGCTGGTTCCACACGAGCTCGGGCCGGGCGTCCGCCAGCGTCACGTGCACCTTGTCGACCGGCAGCGACATCTCGTCGGCGATGGTCATCGCCGTGGCGGTGGTGATGCCCTGCCCCACCTCCGCGCGCGGCAGCTCGAAGGACGCGCTGCCGTCCGGGTTGACGGTGACGGTGAGCAGACCCATGGTCGGCAGGGCAGCCTCGGTGAGGATGTCGCTCAGGTCGTAGTGGTCGACCGGCTGGACGGTTGGGATGCCGGCGGCCTTCGCCTGCTCGGGCCCGATGCCGAAGCGCGCGGCCGCGACCACGGTGGGCGCAGCGAGCAGGTAGCCGACCATGCGGCGCCGAGTGATCCCAGGCTGCTGCCGAACTTCCCCTGTCTGCAAACCTGCCTCCCGCACGGCAGCGTACCGCGTTGTGCAGGCGGAGCGTCGCGGCACAGGCCAGCCGGCAGCGTGCGACACTTCGGTCCGGCGACCGTATGACGCTGCATACGGACATCCC
>Ga0070660_100003113_pt1 | contig 11388 bp, 12 predicted proteins | sample KBSC33metaG_FD_64670 | JGI IMG/M metagenome (GOLD analysis project Ga0070660, IMG submission 64670) | Corn rhizosphere microbial communities from Kellogg Biological Station, Michigan, USA - KBS C3-3 metaG | ecosystem: Host-associated > Plants > Roots > Rhizosphere > Soil ... | reverse complement strand
GACGCCGGCGTGTTCTACCGCAAATACGACGGCGCCGAGGGCAAGGAGCGTGCCTGGCCGCTGGCCCACGTGCCGCTGATTATCGACGAGAGCGAATGGCTGCTGATCACCCACGGCCTCCGCCAGCGTGCCGACCTGCTGGAACGGGTCGTCGCCGATATCTATGCCGACAACACCCTGGTCAGCCGCGGCCTGCTGCCGCCCGAGCTGATCGCCCGTAACGCCGAGTTCCTGCGCCCGCTGGTCGGCATCAAGCCGCGCAGCGGGCATTTCCTGCACTTTTGCGCCTTCGAGCTCGGCCGCGGTCCGGACGGCGGCTGGTGGGTGTTGGGCGACCGCACGCAGGCCCCGTCGGGCGCCGGATTTGCGATCGAGAACCGCGTCGCCACGACCCGCGCCCTCTCCGACATCTACGGCGAGCTCAACGTCCATCGCCTCGCCGCCTTCTTTCGTGATTTTCGCGCCGCCCTGTTCGTTCAGGCCGGCCACGCCGAGGGCCGTGTCGGCATCCTCAGTCCAGGCCCTCTCAACGAGACCTATTTCGAGCACGCCTACATCGCCCGCTATCTCGGCCTGATGCTGCTCGAGGGCGAGGATCTGGTGGTCGACGGCGGCGAGGTGCTGGTGCGGACCGTCACCGGCCTGCAGCCGGTGAGCGTGCTGTGGCGGCGCACCGACGCTGCGTTCACCGATCCGCTCGAACTGCGCGACGACAGCCATATCGGCACGCCCGGCCTCGTCGATGCACTGCGGCACGGCTCGATCTCGATGATCAATGCCGTCGGCGCCGGTATCCTCGAGACGCGCGCCCTCGCCGCCTTCATGCCGAAACTCTCGAAGGCGCTGCTCGGCCAGCCGCTGGAGCTGCCCGGCATCGCCACCTGGTGGTGCGGCCAGCCGGCCGAGCGCCAGCACGTCATCGACAATCTCGACCGGCTTATGGTGGGCCCCGCCTTCGGCACCAATCTCGCCATCGACGATCATCCGCGCACTACGCTTGGTGCGGCGCTCGCGCCGGAAGCCCGCGCCGCCCTGCTAGCGCGGCTGGAAAGCGAGGGCGGCGAATTCGTCGGCCAGCAGCCGGTGACGCTGTCGACGGCCCCGGTCTACGTCGCCGGCCATCTCGAACCGCGCCCCATCACCTTGCGCGTCTACGCGGCACGCACCCCCGAGGGCTGGACCATTATGCCGGGCGGCTTCGCCCGGGTCGGCTACACGCTCGATACCTCGGCCATTGCCATGCAGCGCGGCGGCCAGGCAGCCGACGTCTGGGTGGTCTCCAGCAAGCCGGTCGAAGTGGTGTCGCTGTTGCCGCGCCAGGGCGAGCAACTGGTGCGCAACCCGCCGGGGAGCCTGCCTTCGCGCGCCGCCGACAATCTCATCTGGCTCGGCCGCTATGCCGAGCGCTGCGAGGCCACGGTTCGTATCCTGCGCGCCTACAATGCCCGTCTCGCCGAAGTCTCCAACCCCGATCTGCCACTGCTGGTCGACACCCGGGACTATCTCGAGCAGCTCGGGGTCGACGCCGCGCTCGCCTTGCCGCCGGGTCTGCTGGGGTCCATCGACAGCGCCGTGCGCAGCGCCGGGCAGGTGCGGGACCGGTTCTCGCCCGATGGCTGGCTGGCCCTCGCCGACCTTGCCAAGACCGCCCGCCGCTTCGCCACGACCCTGCGAACCGGCGACGACACCACCCGCGCCATGACGGTGCTGTTGCGCAAGCTCGCCGGTTTTTCCGGCCTCGTGCACGAAAACATGTACCGCTTCGCCGGCTGGCGCTTCCTTGAGCTTGGCCGCCGGCTCGAGCGCGGCATCCAGCTCGCCGGCATTGCCGGCTGGTCGACGCGCCCCGAGGCGCCGGACGGCTCAATCGAAATGCTGCTCGAGATCGGCGACAGCGTCATCGCCCATCGCCGCCGCTACAGCGTCACCGCCGGCCCGCAAAGCGCCATCGACCTGCTGGTGCTCGATGCATTGAACCCGCGCTCGGTGCTGTTCCAGGTGGCGGCGCTGCGCGAACAGCTCGAAGCCCTGCCCGGTGGCATCGAGGAGGGGCAGCTCTCGCCGGCCGTCAAGGCGGCGCTTGAAATCCACACTGCCCTGCAGATCGCCGGGCCCACCGACATGACGCCGGAGCGCCTGCACGCGCTGGCCAGCGACATCGGGCATCTCGCGGGCCTCATCACCAGCGAGTACTGCGCGTGATGCGGGCGGCCCGCCCCGGGCTGAAGGCGCGTTCCGGGGCCCGCCATGCTCTATGATGTGCGTCTCGGGCTGCATTACGACTACGACGCCGCGGTACGCAACGACCGCCACCTGATCCGCATCCAGCCGATTTCCGTCCCCGGCACGCAACGGGTGATCGCGGCGACGCTCGGCTTCGATCCGGCGCCCGATCGCGAGACGCACTTCACCGATTTCTTCGGCAATCCCGTCACCAGCATCGCCTATCGCGGCGCCCATAAGCAACTCGACGTTCGCCTGACCGCCCGCATCGCCGTGGATGCCCTTCCCCCAACCGACGACCGCTCGCCGGCCCTGCCGGAACTGCACCGGCAACTGGCGCGCATCTGGTCGCTGGCACCGGACTCGCCACAGCATTTCCTTGCGGCCTCGCCCCGCGTGCCGCTCGATCCGGCGCTGGCCGACTATGCGCGCCAGAGCCTTGCCCCGACCGCCACCGTCAAGGCGATGGCGATGCAGCTCTGCCTCGCCATCCACCACGACTTTGCCTACGATTCCGGGGCCACCGGGGTGGATACCCGGCCGCTCGAGGCCTTCAACCTGAAGCGGGGCGTCTGCCAGGACTTTTCCCATGTCATGATTGCCGGGTTGCGCGGTCTCGGCATCCCCGCCGGCTACGTCTCGGGGTTCCTGCGCACCCTGCCCCCGCCGGGCCAGCCACGGCTCGAGGGCGCCGATGCCATGCACGCCTGGGTGCGCGTCTGGTGCGGCGATGGCATGGGCTGGGTCGAGTTCGATCCAACCAACGCCATGCTGGCCGGTACTGACCACATCACCATCGGCTATGGCCGCGACTACGGCGATATCTCGCCCATCGTCGGGGTGCTGCACACCAGCGGCGATCACCACGCCGAGCAGTCCGTGGACGTCGTCGCCCTGCCGTAGACCGGGGCAATCGGTCCCCGCGGAACCAAAATCCAGTTCTCCCCGTTGCTTTGCCAGGCGGCACGATCGCCAACCATGCACACGGGGTTCTGACCATGGATTACCGGGATTCCTATCCGCTTCGCCAGCCGAGCCGCAATGCGACGGCGCAGGTGCGGCGCGCTTCCCTCATCGAAGACCGCTACCTCGTTTTGCTAACGGCGTTCCTGCCCGCACTGGCCATCCTGCTGGCCGCCGGCACCATCATGAGCCAGTTGCTCGCCGCCTGAGGCGGCGACCCTAGCGTCAACGAAGGACCACTGCCATGCTTAGCACCGTACTCATCGTCATCCTTATCCTGCTGCTGATCGGCGCGTTTCCCTCGTGGGGCTATTCCCGCGGCTGGGGCCCGTATCCATCCGGCATCCTTGGCGTCGTGCTCGTCATCGTCATTATCCTGGTTCTTACCGGCTACTGGCGTCCCTGAGCACCCCGCGGACCGGTGAAACGCCCCTCGCTGGTCCGCACTCCTTTCCCACTGGGCAATCCCCCTGCCGCCGCTGGCCGGAACCTAGCCCCGGCCGCGCGCGTTCCCGACGCACATCACTGGAGGACTGATCATGGCCGACACCACCCAAGCCGCAGCGCCCGCGCGCCGCGCCGCAAGACGTCCCGCCCGCACCCAGGAGAACCTCGAAGCGCAGGTTTCCCGCCTGCAGGAGGACATCAAGGCTATCGGCGCCTCGCTGGCCAAGCTCAGCGACCAGAAAGTCGCGCAGGCCCGCTCGACCGCCAAGACTCAGTATCGGAGCCTGATGAAGTCCGGCCAGAGCGTCGTCGACGATCTCGGCGAGCAGGTCGAAGCCTATGAGGGCCAACTGGTCGAGGCGATCCGCGAGAAACCGCTGACCGCCGTCGCCGGCGCCATCGGCATCGGCTTTCTCATCGCCGTGCTGTCGCGCCGCTGATGGGTTTTCTCGCCCCGCTTGCGACCCTCCTCGGCGTCGAGGTCGAAACCCTGCTCGAGCGGGTCAAGGGGAGCGCCGTGGCGTTCGCCGCGATCGGCCTGTTCAGCCTGATCTGCGTCTTCTTCCTGCTGGTTGCGCTCTATGCCTGGCTCACCGACTGGGTCGGGCCGATCTGGTCGCCGCTGATCATCGCGGCTGCCGCCCTGGTTATCGCCCTCATCCTCTTTGGCGCACTGCACATCCAGCAGGCGGCGCTGCGGCGGCGGGCCGAGGAACGGCGCCGGGAAGCCCAGGAAACCGCTCTAGTGGCCGGCGCCGCCCTCGGCGCCCTGCCCGAACTTCTGCGCTCGCCGCTGGTCCGCAATGTCGGGTTGCCACTGGCGCTCTATGTCGGCTTCCTGCTGTTCGCCGGTCCCGGCAAGCCGAAGAAGTAAGCTTTGTGCCGGTCGCCCTCAGGCGATCGGCATGGAGATTTTGGCGATGGCGCCGGTTTCGGGAAAGCTCAACTCCACCGAACTGTCGAGCACCTTGTCGAGGCTGCGCTGGATCAGCCGCATGCCGAAGCCGGTTTCCCGCGGCACCCCGACAGTCGGCCCACCGCTTTCGAGCCAGATCAGCTCGATGCGGCGCTGCGGTCCGTCACTCTCGATCCAGGTTACGCTTACCCGCCCCTGCGGCAGCGACAGCGCCCCGAACTTGACCGCGTTGGAGGCCAGTTCGTGAATGATCAGGCCGAGCCCGAGGGCGTGGTCGGGCGGCAATTGCAGGTCGTTGCCGGTGAAGGCGAACTGTTCGGGCGAATCCAGCAGGTACGGCTCCACCTGCGATTTCAGCAATTCGACCAGACCGATGCCCGACCAATCGCGATCCGCCAGCATCGTGTGTGCCTCCGAAAGCATGCGCAGGCGGCCGGAAAAGGCATCGCTGAACTGCTGTGGATCCGGCTTCTGCCGCAGCGTCTGGCGCGCCAGCGACTGGATCATGGCGAGGGTGTTCTTGACCCGGTGGTTGAGCTCGCGCAGCAGCAGGCGGGTCTGCTCGGCGGCTTCGCGCGCATCGGTCACGTCGATGTTGACGCCCATCATGATCAGTGGTTCGCCCGTCGCATCGCGCTGGTAGACCCGGCCGCGCCCGATCAGCCAGCGGCCCGACTCCCTGACGCGAAACTCCACGGCATAATCGACGCCCTGCTCGAACGTCGCGGCGAGGGCCGCATCGACGCCGGCAATGTCGGCGGCATCGATCGCCTGCATCAGGTCGCTGACATGCAGCGGCGCATTGGAATCGATCGCGAACATGCGCCGGAAAATATCGTTGGCGACGATATCGCCGGTCCTGAGGTCCCACACCCAACTGCCGACCTTGCCGGCTTCCAGCGTCAGCGCGTGCCGCCACTCTTCCTTCACCAGTTCGGCCGCCATGCGGGCCCGCACGCGCGCCTCGTCCTTGAGCTCGAACAGACTTCCCGCCAGCGCCGCCAGGTCGCCGAGGGACGCCAGTTGTTCCGGATCGACCGGCGAGTCAGGCCGGGGCGACATGACGCCCAGCGCCCCGATCTTCTGGCCGCGCACGACGAGGGGCACCCCGGCATAGAAACGCATATGCGTCGGGGGGGCGGCCAAAGGGGCGCCGGCATAGGCGGCATCCGCGGCAACGTCCGGTACGACCAGACTCGTGAGGTCGGCCGTGGTGACGATCTTTGCCAGCGGGGAGGAGGCCGCGGGCAGGATCTCGGCCTCGAGACCGAAGCGCGCGTAGAGCCACAACTGGTCGTCGTCGAGCAGAGCAATGGCGGCGGCCGGCGCATCGAACAGGCGCGCTGCCGCCCGCACCACCCTGCCGAAGTCCTGATCGTTGCCGGTATCCGCCTCGCGCACGCTGTTGATCATGGCACGGCGCAATGTCTCGGCGACGCTGTCCCGGTCGGCGCCGCTTGCAGGTTCGGGATTGCTTGGCACCTTATATCCTTGGGCTGTCACCACAATGTGCTCGGGCAGGCGGCGGAGGCCGCGGCGTCAGGCCCAACGCGCGGTGTTTGCCGAAGTTCCGCACTTGCCCGCGCCGCGGTACGTCATGCCGCCTCGCGGGCGCTGACCCGCGGCACTACCACCGACAGGCCGCCCGGATGGATGGCCAGCACCACCTCGCGCTCGAGCCGCACCAGTTCGCCGTCGATGACCGCCTGCGCCTTCCGCTTGCGACGGGGGAAGCGCAAGGTCACCGCCTCGACCGCCCGCTCGCTGAGTTGGGGGTGCTGCTTCCAGTGACCGACCAGCACCGCAATGCACAGCCGGGCCATCGCCCATGACGACATGGGCGCCACCACGTAGACCCCGAGCACCCCGCCGTCGATCGTATCGGCATGTGGAATATGTCCCTCTTCGAACCGATTGTTGGAAACCGTGACCGCCGAAGCGAGTAGTCGTTCGCTTTTCCCCCCGGCGCGGATTTCCACTTCGAACAGCGGCGGCCGCGCCACCGCCTGAACGATGGCCCGCGCCCCCGCCCAGAGCTTGCCGAGACGACTGCGATAGACCAGCCCTTCCCGGATGCGTACCAGCCGGGTGTGGATGCCGACCGAAAACTGATGCACGAAGGGCCGCCCGTTGGCGGTCGCGATGTCGGCGGCGATGACCGCACCGCCTCCGATTGCCGTGAGCGCCGCGTCGAGCTCGAGCGGCAGGCCCAGGGTGCGGGCGAAGAGGTTCATCGTCCCCGCCGGCAGCACCGCAAGCGGCAGGCGATGGCGGAACGCCACGGCAGCGGCAACCGAAATGGTCCCATCCCCGCCCCCCGCCAGCAATACCTCGGCATTGCCGTTGCTCGCCACCGCCTCGAGCGCCGCGACCAGTTCGTCCCCGCCGACACAATGGCAGACGAGCTCGTGCCCGGCCTCGGCGAAGATGCGGCCCGCCTCGGCGCAGAACGTCGGCATGTCGCGCGTGCGAAACGTGCCACCCTCGACGTTGAACACCGCCACAAATCGCATTGCCGATAGTCCCTGCCATGGTCTCGCAGGTGCAACGGGCGCGCCGGACGGCAGTTCCGTCAGATCAGCGGCCGCGGCCCCTCGGTGAGACCCGGCCACTCGGCAATCTTCATCAGGCCGTCCGGATCGAGCACTTCGCAGGCCCGGTCATGCCAGCGCAGCAGGCGGAGCTGCGCCAGCCGCTTCAGCGTCTTGTTGGTATGCACGATCGACAGCCCGAGCGTATCGGCGACGTGCTGCTGCGTCAGCGGGATCATCAAGCGCGCGTGCCCCGCCATGCCGACCGCCCTGGCTCGCTGGTGGATGAAGGCGATTAGATAGGCGGCCCGCTCCAGTGCCGAGCGTCGGCCGAGGCTCAGCAGGTTCTCGTCGAGCATGCGTTCCTCGCGCGAGGCGAGCCAGGTGATGTCGAAGCCGAGCCCGGGGTGATTGCGGAACAGCTCGGGCAAATTATCGCGCTGGAACACGCAGAGCACCACCGGCGACAGCGCCTCCACCGAATGCTCCATCTCCCCCATCACCGAACCCTGCAGGCCGACGAGGTCGCCGGGCAGGACGTAGTTGAGAATCTGTCGCCGCCCGTCCTCCAGCGTCTTGTAACGGAAGGCCCAGCCGGACAGCAGCGTGAACAACTGGGCACTGTGGGCCCCTTCAGCGAGGATCAACGCTCCCGGCTCGACCACCAGCTCGCCGCGTTTGAAGCCGGAGATGAATTGCAGCTCCTCCGGTGTGAAGGCGCGAAATCTCGGCAGGGCCCGCAAGGGGCACTGCTGGCAGGGAACGCGGCGCAGGGAAGTGGGCACTGGGGGCGCTCGGGCTGGAAAACCAAGCGAGTATCTGCCATTGCCGGGCACAAGGCCAGCACCTGTGGCCTGTCGCTACTGCTGAGCCGCATGTCTTTGTTAAATGACTTCAGCCGGGGCCCGCCGCATGGTTCGCCAGCGTCATTTGGCGGATCACATGCTTTCGAAACTACGAGTCCTGGTCGTCGAGGCGGAATTCCTGGTTGCGCTCGACCTGCAACGCCTGCTTGAGCAGGCCCACGCCGCAACGACGGTATTCGCCCGCAGCATCGCGGAAGCGGCCGGCCTGCCCGACCTCGCCACCCGCTTCGACCTCGCCATCATCGCGGCGGCGCCGGACATGGAACCGGCGAAGACACTGGCGCGACGCCTGAAGGGCGATGGCGTCGCCGTGGTGGTCACCTCGACCGATGGCGGTCTGTCGCCCACCATTCCCGGCCTCGACGACATCCCGCTGCTGCACAAGCCGTTCGCTGAGGCGAAGCTGCTGGCTGCCTGCAGCGCCGCGCTCGCCGACGTCCCCCCACGGGACTGAGACCGCTCGCCTCAACCGAGAGGCTGGCCGCTCGTCACCTGGGCGGAAATCGCATCGGGACCATAATCGCCTTCGCCCGTGACCTGCAGCAGATCCTGCAGCCTGGTGCGGGCGCGGCTGACCCGGCTCTTCATTGTCCCCACGGCGCAGCCGCAGATTTCCGCCGCCTCCTCGTAGGAGAAGCCCGAGGCACCGATCAGAACCACGGCCTCGCGCTGGTCGTTCGGCAACTGGTCGAGCGCCTTCTTGAAGTCGGCGAGGTCCATGTGGCCGAGTTGCTCGGGGTGGACCGCCATGCGCTCGGTGAACAGCCCGTCGCTATCCTGCACTTCCCGGCCACGCTTGCGCATCTGGCTGTAGAACTCGTTGCGCAGGATGGTGAACAGCCAGGCCTTGATATTGGTGCCGAGCTCGAAGCTTTCCTGCTTCGCCCATGCTTTCATGATGGTATCCTGCACCAGATCGTCGGCCTTGTCGTGGCGGCCCGACAGCGAGAACGCGAACGCCCTGAGACTGGGCAGCGTTGCCAGCAGGTCGCGCTTGAACGAAGGGGGCTCGGCCGGCCTGGTGCTCGCCGGCTTCGACGGCGGGGCTACCGCCTTATTCCTGGCTGGCATTGGCTTTCCCCTGTTGTTCCACCTGGTCGAGCTTTTCGAGGAGCTCCAGGAACTTGTCGGGGATGGTTTCATCCTGCACAGCCCCGTAAAGGGCTCGCAGCTTCATGCCGATATCGGAGTTTGGACCCAAGCCTTCGTCCCGACGGCGGCCACGCGCGGCGGTTGCATATTGCATTTCGGATTTTTCTTTCATCACCGTGCCTTCGCCAACTCCAAGGCCGGCGTACCTTACCCGGCACGAATAATGCAGGCGACCCAAAATAGTTCCGGCGGTGCGAGGAACTTTCCGCTCGACTCGCCGTTGCTGCTTGCGGGAGCCGCACTGCCATTTGCTGCGGACCGAAGAATTGCGTCACAGGGAGTAAGTTTCGATGACCTTGACCATGCGGATAGCTCCGCATCTGCCCTATTTGCGTCGGTTTTCCCGCGCTGTGACCGGTTCACAGACTTCCGGCGATGCCTATGTCGCGGCGACCCTTGAAGCGCTGATCGCCGACATTTCGATCTTTCCTGAAGCGTCCAGCGACCGGATTGCGCTCTACAAGCTGTTTTCGAGCCTGTTCGCCACTTCGAGTGTGCCCATTCCGGCGCCGAGTTCCAACTTCGCTTGGGAACAGCGCGCCGCAAGCAACCTCGCCAACATTTCCGAGCGCCCGCGCCAGGCCTTCCTGCTGGTCTCCGTCGAAGGCTTCAGCCACGAGCAGGCCGCCGAAATCCTCGACGTCGATACCGCCGAATTCAGCGCGCTACTGAACCAGGCTTCGATCGAGATTTCGCGCCAGGTGGCGACCGAAATCCTTATCATCGAGGACGAGCCGCTGATCGCCATGGACATCGAACAGCTGGTGCAGAGCCTCGGCCACACGGTGACCGGCATTGCGCGCACGCATCGCGAAGCCGTCGCCATGTTCGGCAAGACCCGGCCCCGCATGATCCTCGCCGATATCCAGCTCGCCGACGGCAGTTCGGGAATCGATGCCGTCAACGACATCCTGAGCGCCCAATCGATCCCGGTGATCTTCATCACCGCTTTCCCCGAACGCCTGCTGACCGGCGAACGGCCGGAGCCGACCTTTCTCGTCACCAAGCCGTTCAACCCTGACATGGTCAAGGCACTGATCAGCCAGGCCCTGTTCTTCGACGAGGGCTCGCGCGTCGCCGCTTGATCGCGGCCATCCCACGCTTTCGCAAGCGCACTGGGCCGGGGAGTTCCCGGCCCTCTTCTTGCGGAACCCGGCGGGCCCCCGCTCGTTACTGCCGGTCGGGCTGCTCCTCCCGCCCGACGGACCATCCTGCAACTGGCGGCCCCTTATTGGCCGCCTTTTTCCTTACGCCCGGGCGAGTCCGAACCGGCCATGCTCGAGCGCCCGGGTGACGCCACGCAGTTCGGCAAGCCCCTTCAGCCGTCCGATGGTCGGGTAGCCCGGCTGCGGCCGGCGGGTGAGGTCGTCGACGATGTCCTGCCCATGGTCGGGCCGCATCGGGATCTGGTGGTCGACGCGCCCCGCGGCATGGCGCTTGCGCTCTTCGGCGATGACCGCGGCGATCAGCGCCACCATGTCGGTGTCGCCGTCGAGGTGCTCCGCCTCGTAGAACGAGCCGACCGTGGCGGTCGTGTCGCGCTTGACGTTCCTCAGGTGCAGGAAATGCACCTTGTCGCCGAGCCGCTGCATGATGCCGGGCAGGTCGTTGTCCGGCCGCGAGCCGAGCGAGCCCGAGCACAGCGTCATGCCGTTGGCCGGGCTGTCGACCGCCTTGAGCATATGGGCGAAGTCGGCTTCCGTCGACATGATGCGCGGCAGTCCGAGCAGCGAGAACGGTGGATCGTCCGGATGGCAACCGAACCGCATGCCGAGCTTTTCGGCCAGCGGGATGATCTCGGTGAGGAAATCGACAAGATGCCGCCGCAACTGCTCCGGCGAAATGCCGGCGTATTCGGCCAGATGCTCGCGCACCCGATCCATGGTCATGGTCTCGGTGGAGCCGGGCAACGCCGTGGTGATGTTGCGCGCCAGCGTCTGCTTGGCGTCCTCGCTCATGCCGGCAAAGCGCCGCGCCGCCTCATCGGTGATAGCGTTGCTATAGTCGCCCTCGGCGCCACCCCGCTTCAGCAGGTGGATGTCGAACACCGCGAAGTCGTTGATATCGAACCGCATGCAGGTGCCCCCGCTGCGCAGGCGGTAGCGCAGGTCGGTGCGGGTCCAGTCGAGCACCGGCATGAAATTGTAGCAGACCACCTTGAGGCCTGCCGCCGCGACGTTCTCCATGCTGGTCTTGTAGTTGGCGATGTGCTCGCGCCACGGCCCCTTCTGCTTCTTGATGTCTTCCGACACCGGCAGGCTTTCGATCACTTCCCAGGCGATGCCCGAGG
>Ga0070660_100003109_pt1 | contig 11399 bp, 11 predicted proteins | sample KBSC33metaG_FD_64670 | JGI IMG/M metagenome (GOLD analysis project Ga0070660, IMG submission 64670) | Corn rhizosphere microbial communities from Kellogg Biological Station, Michigan, USA - KBS C3-3 metaG | ecosystem: Host-associated > Plants > Roots > Rhizosphere > Soil ... | reverse complement strand
GCTCGCCACGATCGGCATCCCGACGATCGGCATGATCCTGCTGTTCCTGCGGTCGTAGAACGGCAGCAGGAACAGCAGGATCATGCCGATCGTCGGGATGCCGATCGTGGCGAGCGGGACCAGCGCCGGCGGCTTGATGACGCGCAGCAGCTCGAAGAGGAAGAAGAAGTACCACTCGGGCCGCGGCACGTAGGTCGTGGTCGTCGGGTCGGCCTTCGGGCCGAGCTCGGCGCCCAGCGTGAGCGACATGAGGATGATCGCCAGCATGACCACGACGGCCATCGCGGAGTCCTTGGCGACCGCGTAGGGGAAGAACGGCTTGCCCTGCGCCTTGAGGACCGAGTACTCGCGGAGGTAGGCCTCCTTCTCCGCGCGGTTCACGCTTCTTCCTCACGCAGCTCGGGGTCGACCTCGGCCTTCAGCCACGGGGGCGCCGTGGTGCCGAGCTTGGCCACGAGGTACAGGTGCGCGCCGATCAGGGCAGCGATCAGCCCGGGCAGCAGCAGCATGTGGATCGCGTAGAAGCGCGACAGCGTGGTGGCCCCGAACTCGGGCCCGGCCCGCAGGAAGTCCGACAGATACGGCCCGACCAGCGGCCCGGTGCCGTTGATGTTCACGCCGACGATCGTGGCCCAGTAGGAGCGCTGGTCGAACGGCAGCAGGTAGCCGGTGAACGACATCGTCATCGTCAGGATCAGCAGGACGACGCCGATGATCCAGTTCAGCTCGCGCGGGTACTTGTACGCGCCGAAGAAGAACGTCCTGCCCATGTGCAGGAAGACGAGGATCACCATCACCGTCGAGCCCCACTTGTGCATGCCGCGCACGAACTCGCCGAGGAACGCCGTGTTGGTGATGTATCGCGCGGACTCGTAGGCGTGGGTCGGCGACGGGTCGTAGTACATCGCCAGGAAGACGCCGGTGACCGCCTGGTTGAGGAAGGCGAACATCGTCGCCGAGCCCAGCGTGTAGAACCAGTTGGTCCCCTTGGGGACCTTGCGGAACAGCAGCCAGCGGGTGGCGCCCGACAGCGAGGTGCGCTCGTCGAGCCAGTCGACGACGGTTGTGCCGGCCTCCGCCGCGGCCTCGACCGCCGGCGGCAGGTTGCTCTTGCCGTTGCCGTTCGTCGTCCCGGGCCGCGGGGGCGGCGGCTGCATCGAGGGCGGCAGCGGCGGGGCGGGGAGCTTCGGCAGCTTGAGCTTGGGCATCAGGTCCCCGGGATCTTCCGGACGGAGGGACGCGACGGGTAGAGGTACTGGCCGATGCCGTCGAGCGGCTCGCCCGGGTCGCGGGGCGAGAAGCGCCGCAGCTCGCGGTTGACCGAGTAGCGCGGGCCGATCTGGACCCGGCCATTCACTTCACGTGTGTAGAAGCGGTCGAGCGGGCGGACCGGCGGGCCGCCGGTGACCTGGCCGAGGAAGTCGTAGACGCCGCCGTGACACGGGCAGATGAAGCGCTGGGCGGCGGAGCGGTACGCGACCGGGCAGCCGAGGTGCATGCACCGCGTCGAGATCGCGATGAAGTTGTTGTACTGGTCGGGCTTGTCGGTGTCGATCTGCGGGTTGCGCTTGCGGATGTACGCGGTCGACCGCCCGGCCTCGCCGATACCCTCGACGATCGTGATCGTCTTCGGGATGTAGGTGTTGTCGGGGAAGTCGTTGACCCCGCCGACGTCCTGCCACGGCACGTTGTGCTTCTTGAAGATCGGGCCGAGCGCGAAGCCCAGCGCCGGCAGCGTGAACGCGCCCGCGGCGATCGCCCCGGCGGTGTGCGCCGTGCCCGTCATGAAGCGCCGGCGGGTGACCGTCTCGCCCTCGAAGGCGCCCGGGATGTTCCGGTCGGTCGTGTACTTGGACTTGGTCTTGCGGCGGTCTTCGGGCACGGTAATCCGGGAGAAGGGGCCGGAATCCTACTGCTCGCCAGCGAGGGGGCGTTGTGTGATCGCGCACACACCGCGCTCCCAGGCCGCGTCGGCCCCCGCGCGATCCCCGGCGGCCCGGGCCGCGGCGCTCGCGGCGATGACCTCGGCCATGATCCGGACGCCCTCCAGGTCGCCCGCCGCGGCGAGCTCGGCCAGCCCCAGGGCGTACAGGCGATCCCCGGCCAGGAGGGCCAGGTCGGGGTCGGTCGTGCGGACCACGCGGCCCGCGCCGTGGTGCAGGTCGTAGCCCTCGCGGATGGCCTCGAGGGCGAGCGGGAGATCGCTTGGCGCCTCCGTATCGCGGACGACCTCGGCGATCAGGCCGCCCTCGGCCCGCAGGCGGTCCGCCAGCGAGCTCATGGCAGCTCGGCGAACGCGGCCGCCGCGGCCTCGACGGTGAAGGCGATGTGGTCGCTCGTGTGCGCCAGCGACGGGAACCAGGCCTCGAACTGCGCCGGCGGCGGGTAGACCCCGCGGGCCAGCAATCCCCTGCACCAGGCCGCGAACGCGCCGGTGTCGCACGCCTTCGCCTCCTCGTAGTCGCGCGGCGGCTCGGGCGCGAAGAACACGGTCAGCAGGCCGGTCGCGGTGACGACGCTGACCGGACGGTCGCCGGCCGCCTCGCGCAGGCCGGTGGCGAGCTGCTCGGTCGTGGCGGCCAGCCGCAGGTAGGCCTGCTCGTCGAGCTGGGCCAGCGTCGCCAGCCCGGCGGCGACCGCGAGCGGGTTCCCGCTCAGCGTGCCGGCCTGGTAGACGTCGCCGGCCGGCGCGATGCGCTCCATCAGCTCGCGCGAGCCGCCGTAGGCGGCGGCGGGCAGTCCGCCGCCGATGACCTTGCCCATCACGACGAGGTCCGGGGTCACGCCGGTGAGCTCCTGGGCGCCGCCGGGAGCGACGCGGAAGCCGGTGATCACCTCGTCGAAGATCAGCAGCGCGCCGTTGGCCGTCGCCTCGGCCCGCAGGTGGTCCAGGAAACCCGACTCGGGGTGGACCAGGCCCATGTTGGCGGGGTAGGGCTCGGCGATGACCGCCGCGAAGGCGTGCTCGGCGCAGGCGGCGCTGACCGCCTCGGGGTCGTTGAACGGGACGACGACGGTTGCCGCGGCGGCGCCCTCGGGAACCCCGGGGCTCGCGGGGATGCCCTGCGTGGCCAGGCCGCTGCCGGCGTCCGCGAGCAGCCCGTCGACGTGGCCGTGGTAGGCGCCCGCGAACTTCAGGATCTTCTCGCGGCCGGTCGCGGCGCGGGCGAGCCGCAGGGCGCTCATCGTGGCCTCGGTGCCGCTCGAGGTCATCCGGACCATCTCGACCGAGGGCATGCGGCGGGTGATCTCCTCGGCGAGGTCGACCTCCCCCACCGTGGCGGCGCCGAAGGTCGTCCCGTTGGCCGCGGCCGTGGTCACGGCCTCGATGACCTGCGGGTTGGCGTGCCCGAGGACGAGCGGTCCCCACGAGCACAGCCAGTCGACGAACCGGTTGCCGTCGGCGTCGTAGAGCTCGGCGCCCTCGGCGCGCTCGACGAAGATCGGATCGCGCCCGATCGCCCGCATGGCGCGCACGGGCGAGTTGACCCCGCCCGGCAGGTACTGCAGCGCGCGGGCGTAGAGCTCGGCGGACTTCGTGTCTCTGAGTGAGGTCACCTCTTACCGCCCTCCGGGCGGCGCCTTGACCCAGTTGGCGGGCCCTCCGGGCCGCCTTTCATGCGCCGGCGTGCTCGCGTTCCCAGTTCTTGAAGTCGTCCGTGAAGTACTCGAGCCGGACCTTCTTGAACTCGGTCGACGAGTAGAGCGTCGCGCGGTCCTCGATGCAGCCCATCGCGTCGGCGATCGCGTCGAGGATCGCGTCGCACTCCTCCTTGGAGCGCCCGTGGGCCATCGTGAAGATCTGGTAGGGCCAGTCCTCGTAGGTGGGCCGCTGGTAGCAGTGGCTGATGCCGCGGAACGCCGCCATCCGCGGGCCGAGCTCCTCGATGCGCTCGTCCGGGACCTTCCAGACGCCCATGCCGTTGGCGCTGAAGCCGGCGCGGCGGTGAAAGAGGATCGCGGCGACGCGGCGCAGCAGCCCGCGCTCCTGCATCCCGGCCATGTGCTCGAGCAGCTTGCCCTGGTCGATGCCGAGCTCGGCGGCGGCGGGCGCGTAGGGCTCGGGCACGACCGGCATGTCGCCCTGTGTCGCGCGGACGACCGCGACGTCGAAGTCGTCGTAGGGCTGCTTGTCGAGCTCGATCGGCGCGACGGCCTCGCCGACCTGGGCGGCGAGCTTGCTCGTGTCGCCCTCCATCTCGAGGTCCATGCGGATCTTGAAGAGCTTGAGCGTCGGCAGCTGGCGGATCGACTCGGCCCCCGTCAGGTTCTGCAGGACGTCCAGCGTGCCCTGGAGCCCGAGCTTGGAGTCCTCCTCGACCGCGATGGTGAACCACATGTTGAACTCGTGGTTGCGCAGGTAGTTGTGGCTCACGCCGGGGTGCGAGTTGACGATCTTCGCCGCGCGCCACGGGTGCTCGGGATCGATCTTCGCCGCGACGAGCATCGAGCCGTAGCCGAAGGCCCGCGTGTCGTAGATCGGCGTGACCTGGCGGATGATCCGGTCATCGAGGAGCGCCTGCGTGCGAGCGATCACCTCGTCCTCGGACAGGGAGGCGAGCTCGGCGACGCGGGCGAACGGCCGCGGCTCCAGCGGGAACGAGCCCTGGAGCAGGTTGAGCAGCTTGCGCTCGATGTCCTCGAGCGGGCGGGCGGCGCCCTCCTTGCGGGAACGCACTTTTCCGACGGAAGCGATGAACCTCACGATATCCGCCCGCCCACGTAGGCCGGGACATCCAGCGTGACGACCTGCCGCCGCGAAGGGCCGATCGCCAGTCGGTCGGTCAGCGCGATGGTCAGCCTGCGGCCGGCGAGCCGCACGATGCGCGCGTGCTGCCCGAGCACCGGCTCGTCGAGCTCCTCGCCGCGGTCGGTCCGCCGGTCGCAGACGACGTTCTGGCCGCCGGCGACGCGCAGGACGAGCACGGACGCATCCCGCGCCAGCGTCCGGCCATGCGGGCAGCGCCGCGCGCGCGGCGGCCCGCTGCGCGCGGCCGCACCGCACGCGCGCGGTGCCAGCCCCGGCTCGATGACCGGCCAGTCGCCGCCCCGGGGCGCCGCTCGCAGTTCGGGGCGCCAGCCCCAGATGTGCACCTGGCCGGGAGCGGGCCGCGGGTTGGCATCGCCGAAGATCCAGACCGCCGGGCGGGCCGCCGCGCCGCACGGGACGTTGGGGTCGGCGTAGCCGATCTCGTCGAGCCGGCGGAACGGTCCGCTGCGGTAGACGGCACGCACGACGCCTGCGTGGTCGCCGGCCACCCCCGTCGTGCTCGCGGCCAGCAGGCCCACCTCCTGGCCGGACGGTGTCAGCCCGGCGGGCGCCTGGTACTGGGCGTACGGCGTCCCGCAATCGCCTGCCTCGGGTCGCGGGCGCGGCGCGCCGCAGCCCAGCCACGACCGCGCGCCGAGGTAGAGATCGGTGAAGCGTTGCCACGGCTGGCTCGCGTCGATCGTCGCGACGCTCCCGCCGCGGGCATGGAGCGAGGGCGGCACGCAGCCCACGTCGTGGCTGCGCAGGACCCGGGCGGTAGCGACCCCGCCGATCCGGGCGGGCAGGGCGCTGACCTTGACGAACCCGCGGAGCCCGATCTCGCGACCGCCGACACCGACGTCGGGAGGGGTGTCCGCGTCGGACGGCAGCGTCGCGTTGCCCGACTGCAGCGCCACGATCGCGAAGCGCGCATGGAGCCCCGGGTCGGCCATGCAGCCGAGCCCCTGGACGGTCAGCTTGGTCGGGTCGCTCGCCGGGACGAGCGCGCCCGGCCCCGGCGACGGTCCGGTGAACGTGCGGTCGAAGTAGCTCCCGTCCTGCGCGAAGACCTGGATGTCCTCGGGGTCGGCGCCCTGAACCAGGTACGCGAACGGATGCGCGAACGAATCGGCGACCTCGATCCGGCCGCTCGCGGCGAAGCGCTGGAACTCGGCCTCGGCGTTGCCGCCGTCGCGCGTGCCCGACAGGGTCCCGACGTCCACGGTGCGGCCGAAGCGCGTGCGCCGGGCGGACGGGATGTCGAACAGCGACCGGTCAGTCAGCGGCGAGTAGGGATCGGCGAAGAAGTCCGCGTCGAGAAGCAGGCGCGGGGCGTAGGGCTTGCTGACGCCCCGGTACGTGGTGCCGAGGAGCAGCGGGTCCTGGCGATCACCGGTGTGGGCCGCCGCGGGCGCGGCCGCCAGAAGCGCGGCGATCAGCGCGAGGCGTCGCGCAGCCACGCCGCCGCATCCTTGGCGTGGTAGGTGATGACGATGTCGGCGCCGGCGCGGCGGATCGAGGTCAGCGCCTCCATGATCGCCGCCTGGCGATCGAGCATGCCCGCGGCCGCGGCGGCCTCGAGCATCGCGTACTCGCCGCTGACGTTGTAGGCACAGACCGGGAGGTTCGTGGCCTCCTTGACGCGCCGGATCACGTCGAGGTACGGCAGCGCCGGCTTGACCATGACCATGTCGGCGCCCTCCTCGACGTCGAGCAGCGCCTCGCGCACCGCCTCGTCGCCGTTGCCAGGATCCATCTGGTAGGCGCGGCGGTCGCCGAACGCCGGCGTCGAGTCCGCCGCCTCACGGAACGGCCCGTAGAAGGCGCTGGCGAACTTCGCGCTGTAGGCGACGATCGGCGTGTCGGTGAAGCCCTCGTCGTCGAGCGCCGTGCGGATCGCGCGCACGCGCCCGTCCATCATGTCGCTCGGCGCGATCAGATCGGCGCCGGCGCGCGCCTGCGACACCGCGGCGCGGGCGAGCAGCTCGACCGAGGCGTCGTTGTCGACAGATCCGTCGGCGCGCAGCAGCCCGCAGTGGCCGTGGTCGGTGTACTCGCACAGGCAGACGTCGGTCATGACCAGCAGCTCGGGGTGCGCGTCCTTGATCGCCCGCGTCGCGAGCTGGACGATGCCCTCGTCGTCGTAGGCGCCGGTCCCCTCGGCGTCCTTGTCGGCCGGGATGCCGAACAGGATCACCGCGGGCAGGCCGAGGGCCTTGGCCTCGCCGGCCTCGGCCACCGCCTCGGAGATCGAGAGGCGCTCGACGCCGGGCATCGCCTCGATCGGGCGGCGGCCTTCGAGACCGGCCTCGACGAACAGCGGCAGCACGAAGTCGCCCGGGTCCAGCCGCGTCTCGCGCACGAGGTCGCGCAGCACCGCGGTGCGGCGCAGCCTGCGCATGCGCGTAGCGGGAAACGGCATGTCCAGAGGGTACTTGCGGCTATCCGAAACGCCGCAAGGCGAGTCGCGCCAGGACCCCGTAGCCCGCGAGCAGGCCGGCGAGGTGCAGCAACCGCTCGGCCATGCCCTGGCCGCGCAGCGCCTCGTCGATGCCGTTGAGCACCGCGCGGAAGGGGAAGAAGCCCGAGACGATCCGGATCGCGTCGTACAGGTGCGGCGACGCGAGCCCGACCGGGATCAGGCCGATGACGGCGATCGGTAGCAGGACGAGCACGGCCAGCAGCGAGGCGGCGCGGACCTCCCGGGCCGCCGCGCCGAGCGCAACGCCGAGCGCGCCGAACGCCAGGCCGCCGACGACCACGACGACCAGCCCGGCGAGCAGGTCCTTGGCCGCGACGTCGCTGCCGGTCGCGACGAGCACGGCGAGCGTCAGGCCGGCCGCGACCGTCCCGAGCGTGGCGGCGATCGCGGTCTTCTCCGCGATGATCCCGGTCCGCGAGACCAGCCCGCGGACGAGGCGCCCGAAGGCGTTCTCCTCGCGCTCGAGCGCCAGCAGGCCGGCGCCGAGCAGCACGCAGACGAACATCAGCGGGATCGAGAGGGCGATCGCGAACGTGTAGGCGTCGTCGGACCCGGCCGAGGCGTTGAGGATCCGCTCGTCGGCCTGCACGGGCCGGCCGATTGTCCCGAGCAGCGGCTTGGCGAGCGCGAGGTTGACCGCGGCGACGTGCGCGAAGTCGGCCACCTGGCCGAGCGGGCCGCGCTGCGCGTCCTTGCCGGGCAGGCGGTCCTGGACCTGGCGCAGGATCTGCTCGGCCTTCTCGAGGCCGAGCACCTGGCCCAGCAGCGGCACGTCGCCGCCGTGCAGCACGTAGTCCAGGTACTTCGACGCCTGCGCTGCGAGCTTCTCGCTCAGCGCCCGGTTGAGGTCGGCGACCCGCGAGGTCACGGCCGAGCGCACGTAGCGCGACTTCAGCGGGTTGTCGCCCTCGTAGTAGAAGGTGACGCTGGGCCGCTCGTTGCTCGTGAAGTTCGCGAAGCCGCGCAGCTTGGAGACGAAGTCCGCCGGCACGACCAGCGCGCCGATCGCGTCGCCGTCGCGGACCTTGGCGAGCGCGTCGGCCGGGCTCTTGGCCGGCACCGGGTCGATCGCGTCGAAGAGCTGGCGGGCGTAGGTGTTGATGTCGATCGTCTCGCCGCCGAGGTCGAACTTCCGCTCGGCCTGCGGGATCTGGTTGACGACGGCGACGCGCGGCTTCGTCGGGCCGCTGCCACGTGAGAGCCCGACCGCGACGCCGAGCGCGAGCGAGTAGACGACCAGCACGACGAGCAGCAGCGGCGAGCGCCGGAGGATCTGGAGGTCCTTGAGGAAGAGCCAGCGCACCTAGTGCCCCCGCTCGTGCAGGAAGCGGACGAACGCGGCCTCGAAGTCGCGCTCGGCCCCGATCAGCTCGCGCGGCGGGCCGTCGTAGAGCAGCTCGCCGTCGGCGAGCACGAGGACGCGGTCGGCGTAGCGTTCGGCCTCGCCGACGTTGTGCGTGGAGAAGAAGACCGTCGTGCCGCCCTCGGCGAGCGACGAGATGAACTCCCACAGCAGCTCGCGCTGGCGCGGGTCCAGTGCGGTCGACGGCTCGTCGAGCAGCAGGACGTCGGGATCGCCGAGCAGGCCCACCGCGATGTTCACCCGCTGCTTGTTGCCGCCCGAGAGCTTGCCGACCTCGTCGTCGGCGCGCTCGTGCAGGCCGGTCAGGGAGAGCATGCGGTCGACGGTCCCCTCGACGTCCGAGCAGCGCTCGAGGCGCGCGAACAGCCGCAGGTTCTCGGCCACCGAGAGCTTGCCGTAGACCGCCGCCTGCTGCGGGACCCAGCCGATGATCTCCGGCGGATGCGTGACCCGGCCGGCCGACGGCTCCTGCACGCCGGAGAGGATCGACAGCAGCGTGGTCTTGCCCGCGCCGTTGGGCCCGATGATCGCGAGACGCTCGCCCGACGTGGCCTGGAACGACACCTCCCGCAGCGCCTCGCGCGCGCCGAAGCGCTTCGTGACGCGCTCCGCGCCGAGCGTGGTCGAGCTCACGCCCTGATCGTAGGCCCGAGCGCCGCTCCGCACGCCCGGCAGAAGCTGTCGCCCTCGAGGCCGCTCGTCCCGCAGTGCGTACATCGGGTCGTGAAGATCGCCCCGGTGGGGCTCACGGTGCCCCATGACTCGAGCACGAGATGGCGGCGCAGGTAGACGACGGTCTCGCGCATGATCGCGGCGATCGGCAGCGAGATGAGCGCGCCGAGGACGCCGTAGATCTCGCCGCCGACCAGCAGCGCGAAGATCACCAGCAGCGGGTTGATGCGCAGGCTGTGGGCGAAGATCTGCGGTGCGACCACGTGGCCCTCGATCTGCTGGAGCGCGACGAAGAACAGCGCGAGCCACAGCGCGGTCAGCGGATCCTGGAACAGGGCGACGAGGATCGGCGGCAGCGCGCCGAGGAACGGCCCGATGAACGGGACCAGCTCCATCAGCCCGAAGAAGATGCCGAACGCGAACGCGTAGGTGCGCCCGTCTGGGAACACGCCGGTGACCCCCAGGATCCACAGCCCGACCCCGGCCCCCGTTCCCATCGCCACGCTGAACATGAACTGGCCGCGGACGTAGCTCGCGACCGCGGCCTGCACGCGCATCGGGAAGTCGTCCTCGGGCGAGCCGTCGCCCGGCGGCATGAACCGCCGCACGCTCGCGCCTATTCGCTCGCCGTAGACGAGCATGTAGATCGACAGCACGAGGCAGAGGAGGAGACCGAGGCCGGCCTGGACCAGCCGCGACAGCAGGTCGCCGCCGAAGCGCACGATGCTGCTCGTCCCGCCCACGACCTTGTCCTGGAGGGTCTGCAGCGCGGTCTCGCCCTGCTTCTTGATCTTGACGTGGATCCCGTGCTTGTCGAAGTAGTGCTGGACGTCGGCAAGCCGCTTGTTCGCGTCGTTGACGATGTTGGGGACGTCCTTGCCGAACGTGCGCGCCTGGTCGGCCACGGGGTTGGCCAGCAGGAAGCCCACGCCGATGAACGCGAGCAGCAGCCCGAGGTAGACGGCCAGCACCGCCAGCACCCGCGGGAACCGCGCGCGGCGCTGCAGGCCGCTGACCAGCGGGTTGAGGATCAGCGCCAGGACGCCGGCGGCGAGGAAGACCAGCAGGACCGTTCCCGCCGCGCGCGCCAGCAGCCACAGGGCGATGATCGCCAGCGGCAGCATGACCAGCTGGACCCAGCGCGGGACCACCACGGGCGGCACCGGAGGACGCTCACCGCTCACCATCGGCGAGAGTATCCGCAGTCATGGACACGGACGCGACCATCCTCTTCATCGGAGACGTGGTCGGCGGCCTCGGCCGCCGGACGCTGCTCGCGCTGCTCCCCCAGCTGCGCGAGGAGCACGCGCCGACGTTCGTCGTCGTCAACGGCGAGAACGCCGCCGGCGGCCTGGGGATCACGCCGAAGATCGCCGACGAGCTGTTCGCGGCCGGCGTCGACGTCATCACGCTGGGCAACCACACCTACCAGCGCCGCGAGGTCTACGAGTACCTCGACCACACGGAGCGGATCCTGCGGCCGGCGAACTTCCTCGCGTCGCAGCCCGGCCACGGCTCGTGCGTCGTCGAGCGCGACGGGACGAAGCTCGCGGTCGTCAACCTCCAGGGCAACGTCTTCCTGCGCTCGGGCCGCGTCGCGTTCACCGAGATCGACGCGGTGCTCGAGCAGGTCGGCGACGCCGACCAGATCCTCGTGGACTTCCACGCCGAGGCGACGAGCGAGAAGGTCGCGATGGGCTGGTATCTCGACGGGCGGGCCACGGCAGTGGTCGGCACGCACACCCACGTCCCGACGGCCGACGCGCGGGTGCTGCCCGGCGGGACCGCCTACATCACCGACGTCGGGATGACCGGGCCGCGCGGCGGTGTCATCGGCGTGATCAAGGAGCAGGCGATCGAGTCGCTGCGCACGCACATGAACATCCGCTTCGAGACCTCCGACGAGGACCCGTGGCTCATGGGGGTGCTGGTGCGCTGCGCGGGACCGCGGCGGGCGGCGACCATCGAGCAGCTGCTGCTGCCGTGGCGATGAGCGCGCCGACGAGCGCGAGGTCGCGCGCGGCGACGATCAGCTGCACGCTCGCGTGGCCGTGCACCAGCTCCGCGTAGCGGCTGGGGAACTCGACCTGGGTGAGCACGATCGCCGCGCCGAGCAGCGCGGCGGCGAGCCG
>Ga0070660_100003108_pt1 | contig 11399 bp, 9 predicted proteins | sample KBSC33metaG_FD_64670 | JGI IMG/M metagenome (GOLD analysis project Ga0070660, IMG submission 64670) | Corn rhizosphere microbial communities from Kellogg Biological Station, Michigan, USA - KBS C3-3 metaG | ecosystem: Host-associated > Plants > Roots > Rhizosphere > Soil ... | reverse complement strand
CGCCCGGGCCCGCGCCCGGCTTCGCCGGCGAGGACGCCGACGCCGCAACGATCGCGGCGGCGCTGGCGGCGATCGGAAAGCGCATCCGCGTCGCCGTCGACTGGGACGAGCACCAGCTCGCCTCGACGTTCCGCCGGGTCGAGGCGCTGGGCGGGACCCTGACAACGCGGCTGGTGCGGCGCGGCGATGCGCCGGTCGGCTGGTACGCCTACGTGCGGCGCGATGGCGACGTCAGCCGCCTGCTCCACCTCGCTGCGGACGAACGCGTCGTCGGCGCCGTCTTCGCCGACCTCGTCGCCGACGCGGCCGCGGCCGGAAGCGCCGTCATCAGCGGCCGCGCCGAGCCGCACCTCGAGCAGCCGCTGCGCGAACGTCTCGCGGCCGTCGGATTCGCATGGCAGCCCGTGATTCGTGCCCGCGATCCCGAGCTCGCGGCGGCGCTGGCGAGCGGATCGGCACTGCTCACCAGGCTCGACGGCGAGCTCTCACGGTTTCACTGATCGCGGTCGGAGCGGCCGAGCAGGCCCGAAGCCCGGCTCAGCGCCGTCCGTCGCACCCGACGGATCCGCCCGCGCAACGTCCACCAGGGGTGCTCGACGGCGATTGCGGCGCCGCCGGTGCGGTCGAGGCGATCGAGCCGGGCGAGATCCTCGGGCCCCAGCTCGAAGTCGAAGATCGCCGCGTTCTCGCGGATCCGTTCCTCGCGGACCGACTTCGGGATCACCGCGACGCCACGCTCGACCGACCAGCGCAGCAGCACCTGTGCGGGGGTCCGGCCGTGGTCGGCGGCGACCGCCGCCACGACCGGATCGTCGAGCTCGCGCCCATGGGTCAGGGAGCCGTACGCCTCGAGCTCGACCCCGTGCGCCCGGCATGCCTCGAGCAGCCGTCGCCGGTACCGGAAGGGACTGAACTGCACCTGGTTGACCGCCGGCGGGACGACCGCCGCCCCGAGCAGATCTTCGACCTCGCCGGCGCTGAAGTTGCTGATCCCGATGCTCCGGGTGAGCCCGCGCTCGAGCGCCCGTTCCATCCCCGGCCAGGCGCGCCGCGGTCCGCCCCGCGGCGTATGGACGAGGTAGAGGTCAACCGCGTCGAGGCCGAGCCGCTCGAGGCTGCGCTCGAGCTCGGCCTCGGGGTCGTCGCGGTCGGAGGCGAGCTTGGTCGTGACGAAGACCTCGTCGCGGGCCAACCCGCTCGCCCGCAGGGCCCGGCCGACGTCGGCCTCGTTCCCGTACGCCTGGGCTGTGTCGACGTGCCGGTAGCCGGTCGCCAGTGCCGCGCCGACCGCTCGCTCGGTCTCCTCCCCGGCGGGGATCAGATATACGCCGAAGCCGAGGAGCGGCATCGCCACCCCCGGCGCGATCTCAACCCGGTGTCGCAGCGGCGCGCCCCTCGGATGATCTAGGGCTGGATCCCGCCCGAGCCCGTCGACGTGCTGTCGGTCTTGGTCGTCGTCGTCGTGGTCGCCGTCGTCGTCCCGGTCGTGGTCGTCGGCTGCGTCGTCGTCGTGGTGGTGGGAGCAGTCGTCGCCGTCGTCGCCGACGTCGTCGGCTGGGTGGTCGTCGTCGGCGGCACGGTCGTCGTCGTCGTGTCGTCGCCACCTCCGCCTGCGAGTGCGATCACTGCGATCACGAGCCCGATGACGAGGGCTGCGACGAGCCCGATGACGACCTTCTGGCCGCCGCTCATCCCGCCACCGCCGTCGTCGCGCCGATTGGGTCGGCGACCGCCGCCACCCTGGCCACCGTGACGCCCGCCGCCACCGCGACCGCCACCACCGCCGCCGCGGCCGCCGCCGCGGCCACCGCGGCCGCCGTCGTCAGGGGGCATCACGCGGGTCGGGTCTTCGCTGCTCATGGGCGGGCAGTCTAGAAGGCCAACCCCGCGGAAAACTCGCGCGGTCGAAGGCGTAGGCCGGTGACGACCTCAGCCGCGCAGGACGTCCCGGTAGACCGCCTCGGTGCCCGCGATCATCGCGGCCCGCGTGAAACGGTCGCGGACGCGTTCCGCCGCGGCGGTGCCGAGCCGGCTGGCGAGGTCGTGGTCGGCGAGCAGGCGGAGGGTCGCGCCCGCGAGGGCGGCGGGATCGCGGACCGCGACGACGAGACCGGAGTCGCCGTCGACGATCGCCTCGGCGGAGCCGCCGGCGTCGGTGACGACGCACGGGCAGCCGAGCGACATCGCTTCGAGAATCCCGTACGGGAACGACTCGGCGCGCGCCGGGTTGACGAAGACGTCGGCGGCGGCGAGCAATCCGGCCACCGCGGGGACATGGCCGGCGAGGAGGACCCGGTCGCCCAGGCCGAGCCGGTCCCGGGCCGCCTCGGCCTCGGCGCGATCAGGCCCTTCGCCCGCCACGATGAGCCGAGCGTCCGGCCGCGAGGCGGCGACGACCGTCATCGCCTCGAGCAGCTCCGGGACGCCCTTGCGGTGGAAGAGCTCGGAGACCGCGACGATCAGCGGCCCGTCGCCTGCGAAGCGCACGAATCGCGGCTCGAGCGGCTCGGGCTCGAGCGGCACGATCCCGTTGTGGACGACGACGGCGCGGTCGCCGGCGCCGAGCCGCCGGGCGATCGCGGCTTCGGCCTCGCTGACGCAGAGGACACGGGTCGCGAACGGCATCAGCGCCCGCTCGACGCCCTCGTAGGCGCGCCGCGTCGACGACGGCGGGCCGCCGTCGTCGAACGCATATCGATGCGGGGTGTGGACGAGCGGCGTCCGCGTCCGGGCGGCCCGGGCGAGCCGGGCGGCGACCCCTGCCTGGGCGCCATGGGCATGGATCACGTCCGGCGCGAACGAGCGGTAGGCGCGTCCGACGGCCCGGATCGCGGCGACGAGGGCGGGCGTCGGGGCGCGCGGGATCGGTGCCGGCAAGAGCGGCACCGCGAAGTCCGGCCCTTCTCCGGGCGGCCCGCAGACCGCGACCTCGTGGCCGCGCTCCTGAAGCTCGGCGGCGAGGACGCGGACGTGGCCGAAGGTCCCCCCCGTGCGCGGCCGGAAGACCTGAAGGATCCGGGCCATCAGCCGGCCGCGTCGAGCGCGCCGCGGAGGCGGGCCAGCCCCTCGCCGAGGTCGGCGGCATCGATCGTCAGCGGTGGCAGCAGCCGGATCGTCTCCGGGTTCGGCGCGTTGACGACGACCCCGCGGGCGAGCGCCTCCGCGGCCACCGCTCCAGCGTCGACGCCGGCTGCGAGGGCGATCCCGATCATCAGGCCGCGCCCGCGGATCCCGGCCACCGCCGGATCCGAGCCGAGCTGATCGCGGAGCTGCGTTTCGCGCTCGCCGACGTTGGCGAGGACGGCGGGATCGGCGATCACGTCAAGGGCGGCGAGGGCCGCGCGGGCGCAGATCGGCCCGCCGGCGAAGGTCGAGCCGTGCTCGCCGAGCGTCAAACCCTCGCCGACGACCGGCGCGGTCACGCAGGCCCCGACCGGGAGGCCGCCGCCGAGCGCCTTCGCAGCGGTCATCACGTCCGGCGCCACCGGTCCCTGCTCGTGCGCCCAGAGCGTTCCGGTCCTCCCCATCCCGGTTTGGATCTCGTCGAAGACGAGCAGCGCGCCCGCCTGCCCGCAGGCCTCGCGGGCGGCGATCAGGACGTCGTCGGCGATCGGGTGGACCCCCGACTCGCCCTGAATCGGCTCGAGCATCACCGCGGCGGTATCGGCGCCGATCGCTGCCGCCAGCGCCTCCGGATCATCGCGGGGAACCGGCACGAACCCGGCCGGAAGCGGCCCGAAGAGGTCCTCGCGGGCGAGCCGCGGCGTCGCCGCCAGCGCCGCGAGGGTGCGGCCGTGAAACGCCTGGTCGAGGACGACGATCTCGGGCCGGTCGATCCCGCGACGGTGGGCGTGGCGGCGAACGAGCTTGATCGCGCACTCGTTCGCCTCGGCGCCGGAGTTGCAGAGGAAGGCGCGACCGCCGAGCGAGGACTCGACGAGGCGCTCGGTCAGCTCCATGGCCGGCTGCGAGTAGAAGAGGTTCGACGTGCCGCCGAGCGTGGCTGCCTGCTCGCTGATCGCGGCGACGATCCGCGGATGGCAGTTGCCGGCGTTGTGGACCGAGAGTCCGCTGAACAGGTCCACGTATGCGCGCCCGTCGGCGTCCCAGAGGGTCGCCCCCTCGCCGCGAACGAATTCGACCGGCGCCCGCGGATACGTCGGCATCGCGTAGCGACCTTCGAGCTCGCGGAGCGCCGCGACCGACCCCTGCGCGGCGTCGTTCACGGCGTCACCTTCGTGCCGATCCCGGCGTCGGTGAAGAGCTCGAGCAGGAGGCTGTGGGCGCGACGGCCGTCGAGGATGTGAGCCGACTGCGCCCCGCCGTGGATCGCCTCCACGCAGGCGGCGAGCTTCGGTCGCATGCCGCCGGACATCGCCGGCAACGCGGCCTCGACCTCGGCGACGGTGGTCAGCGAGATCAGCGTCGCCGGATCCTCGGGATCCTCGCGCCAGCCCTCTACATCGGTCAGGAAGATCGCCTTGTACGCCGGGAGCGCGGCGGCGACCTTGCCGGCGGCGCTGTCGGCGTTGACGTTGTAGGAGTTGCCTTCGCGGTCGGAGCCGGCGCCGGCGATGACCGGGATGAAGTCGCTGGCGATGTGGTTGAGAACGTCGACGTCGACGTTCTCGATCTCGCCGACGAGCCCGACCCGGTCGGTCTCGGCGACGGGGCTGATCTCGAACATCGCCCCGTCCTCGCCGGAGAGGCCCACGGCCGGCTGCCCGAGCCGGTTGAGTCGCTGGACGAGCTCCGAGTTGACCTTGCCGAGCAGGACCATCTTCGCGACCTCGACCGTCTCGGCATCGGAGACGCGGAGGCCGTCCACGAACTCGACCTCGAGCCCGAGCCGCTCCATGTAGTGGCTGATGTCCGGGCCGCCCCCGTGGACGATCACCGGGTTGAGGCCGACGTACTTGAGGAGGACGACGTCGCGTGCGAACTCGTCGCGGATCGCAGCGTCGCGCATCGCCGCGCCGCCGTACTTGATCACGACCGTGCGGCCGTGGAACTCGCGGATGTAGGGCAGCGCCTCGAGAAGCGTCTCGACGCTGCCGGCCGCCGCCCGGGCACGCTCCTCGGCGCTGATCAGGTCCCTCACGTCGTGTACTCCGCGTTGATCCTGATGTAGTCGTGGGTGAGGTCGCTGAAGAAGACGTGAGCGCTCGCGCCGCCGCGGCCGAGATCGATCGAAAGGCCGGCTTCGGGCCCGTCGCCGCCGAGCTCGTCGGCATCGACCCGCTCCGGGCCGAGCTCGCCGATGTCAGCGCCGGCGAGCGCCTGTCCGGCTGCCTGCGCGATCCGGCCCCAGTTCGGGTCGCGACCGTAGAGCGCGGTCTTGACGAGCGGCGAGTTGGCGACGGCCCGCGCGACCCGCTCGGCCTCGCCGGGTTCGGCGGCGCCGCGGACCTCGATCCGCCCGACCCGGGAGGCCCCCTCGCCGTCGGCGACGATCGCGAGCGCGAGCTGCAGCAGCACGGCCTCGAGCACCCCGTCGGGCAGCGGCAGCCCGGACGCCCCGGTTGCCTGCAGGAGCACGGTGTCGTTCGTGCTCATCTGCCCGTCGACGGTGATCCGCTCGAAGGACTCGGCAACGGCGCCGCGCAGGGTGCGGTCGGGATCGCTGACGACGGCGTCGGTCTGCACGAAACAGAGCATCGTCGCGTAGCCGGGCTCGATCATCCCCGCTCCCTTCGCCTGGGCGGAGACGGTCACGCCGCCAGCGGTGATGCAGCAGCGCTTCGGGCCGGCGTCGGTCGTCATGATCGCCGCCGAGAAGTCGGCCCCGCCGGCGGGGCCTGTGGACGCGGCCGCGCGGTCGATTCCGTCGAGGACGCGATCGACGTCGAGCGGGACCCCGATCGTCCCGGTCTCGGCGACCGCGACGGCGGCCGCCTCGACCCCGATCGCCGCGGCACAACGTTCCTGCATCGCGACGGCGTCGGCGTATCCCTGCTCGCCGGTCGCGGCGTTGGCGTTGCCGGAGTTGACGACCGCGGCCCGGATCGAAGCGCGGTCGCAGCGCTCGCGGCAGACGCGAACCGGCGCGGCGGCGGCGGCGTTCCGGGTCAAGAGCAGCGCCGAGCCGATCTCGGCGGCCGCGTCGCAGGCGACGATGCCGACGTCGGTGCCGCCGTCGGACTTGAGCCCGCAGGCGACCCCCGCCGCGCGGAAGCCCGGCGCCAGCGCAGTCGGCTCGGCCTCGACCACCCCGCCGGGAACGTCGACCCAGCGCGACCTGAAGAACCGGGCGGATTCGGCCCTGTCCGCCGTCCGCTGTCCGCTGCCCGCCGTCAGCTCAGTCCCTCGCGCTCATCCAGCCCGAGCATCAGGTTCAGGTTCTGCACGGCCTGGCCGGCAGCGCCCTTCCAGAGGTTGTCGATCACGCTGAAGACGAGGATCCTGCCGCCGGCGTCGCGGTCGACGTGGATCCGGCAGACGTTCGTGTCACGGACCTCGCGGACCCCCGGCGGGCGGTCGACGACCTCGACGAACGGCTCCTCCGCGTAACGGGCGGCATAGAGCTCACGCACCTCGGCAGTATCGACGTCGCGGGTCGGGCTGACGTAGCAGCTGACCAGCTCGCCCTGGTCGAGCGGCAGCAGGTGGGGGACGAACGTCAGCGGGGGCGCCGTGCCGCCGGCGAGCTCGGCGAGCTCCTGGGCGATCTCGGGCTCGTGCCGGTGGCCCCCGACCCCGTAGGGCGTCGCGTTCTCGGTCTGGCTCACGAAGCTGAGCCGATCCCCGCCGCCGCGACCGGCGCCGGAGACGCCCGACTTCGCATCGACGACGACGTCCGCGATCAGCCCCGCCGCGGCGAGCGGAGCCAGCCCGAGCACCGTCGCGGTCGGGTAGCAACCCGGGTTGGCGACCAGCTCGGCCTCGCGGATGCGGTCGCGGTGGAGCTCGGTGAGCCCGTAGACGGCATCGCCGAGCAGGTCCGGCGCGGCGAGCTCGCCGTACCACTCGCGGTAGACGTAGGGGTCGTGGAGCCGGAAGTCGGCGGAGAGATCGACGACGAGCAAGCCGAGCTCGCGAAGCGCCGCGACGACCGGCGCCGAGGCGTGGTGCGGGTAGGCGACGATCGCCGCCTCGCACTCCTCGACCGCATCGACGTCGAGCTCGGTCATGACGACCGGGACGCCGTAGCGCGGGTAGAGGTCGCTGACGGCGGCGCCGGCGTCGGAGCGGGACGTCGCCTCACGGAGCTCGAGCCGCGGATGACGCCAGACGATCTCGGCCGCGAGCGCGCCGGCGAAGCCGGAGGCGCCGGCGACGAGGACGCGGGCGGCGGTCTCGCCGCTCAGCGGCTGCTCCCGGTCAGCCACGGAGCTCCGCCCCGATCCCCTCCAGGGCGGCGACGATCTCCTTCCGGACGGTCGCCACCTCGGCGTCGGTCAGGGTCCTGTCGGGAGCCCGGAACTCGAGCCGGAGCGCCAGGCTGCGCTTGCCGGGCGGCACCTGTTCGCCCTCGTAGACGTCGAAGACGGATGCCCGCGCGAGCAGCTCGCCGCCGGCGGCGAGGATCGTGCCCCTGATCGTCTCGGCGCCGAGCTCGCGATCGGCGACGACGGCGATGTCCTCGGACACCGCTGGGTGCGTAGTCACGTCCTCGTAGACTTCCTCGCCGAGCTCAGAGGCCGCCAGGAACGGCTCGAGGTCGACCTCGAATGCGGCCCCGGAGCGGGCATCGATCGACTCGGCGAGAGCCGGGTGGAGCTCGCCGACCCAGCCCGCGGGCGCGCCCGCGACCGAGACCTCCGCGGCCCGGGCCGGGTGCAGGAACGGGCGCCCTGCAGCGGCGAGCTCGACCTCGACGCCGAGCGCCGCCGCAAGCAGCTCGACGAGGCCCTTCGCGTCGTAGAAGTCGGCGGAGCGGGAGCCGTCGCGCCAGCCGCCGCCGGTCAGCTCGCCGATCAGGACTGCGGCGATCCGGTGCGGCTCGGCGATCGGCGCCGGCCGGATCCCCGCGAAGCGGCCACCGAGGGCGCCGCCGGACGCCGGCGGCGGCTGCGGCAGGTAGACGCGACCCGACTCGAAGATCGCGACCCGCTCGGCGCCGCGGGCGAGGTTGTGAGCGGCGGCTCCGACGAGCCCGCCGATCAGGTCGGTCCGCATCACCGACTGCTCTTCCGAGAGCGGGTTGTGAACGACGACCGGCGCGATCGTGTCGAGCCCGCCGATCCCGCCGCGAGGCGGGTCGACGAAGCTCCACGTGATCGCCTCGTCGAGGCCCGCGTCGCGGAGCAGGTCCTCGACGCGGCGGAGCAGGACCTGATGGCGCGGCAGGCCGCCGATCGCGCCGCCGCGGCCGGGCAGCGTCGCCGGGAGGTGCTCGTCGAGGCCGTGGACGCGGGCGACCTCCTCGATCAGGTCGACCTCGCGGGTGACGTCGAAATGGCGGTCCGCCGGCACGGTGACGGCGATCGCCTTCCCGCCGAGCTCGCTTGCGGCGCCGTGAACGTCGAAGCCGAGCCGTTCGAGGTAGGCGGAGGCGCGTTCGGGCTCGACGACCATCCCGAGCAGCGCATCGCTGCGGGCGGGCCGGTAGCTGAGGTCGAACGGCGCCATCGAAGCCGGCCGCGAGTCGACGTCGAGCGTGCCGGGCACCAGCCGCGCCCCGCAGAGCTCGACCAACAGCTTCGACGCGACGCGCTGGGCCCGCATCGCGAGATCGGGGTGGAGCTGCTTCTCGAAGCGGGTCGATGCCTCGGAGCGGAGACCGAGCAGGTTCGAGGTGCGGAGGATGTTGTTGCCGTTCCAGGTCGCGACCTCGAGCAATACCCGGGTCGTCTTCTCCGACACCTCGGAGACCTGTCCGCCCATGATCCCCGCGATCGAGGTCGGCCCCTCACGGTCGCAGACGACCACGGTCTCACCGTCGAGGCGGCGTTCGATGCCGTCGAGCGTCGTCATCCGCTCGCCCCCGGACGCGGCGCGGACGATGATCTCCCCGCCCGGGACCTCGTCGAGGTCGAACGCGTGGAGCGGCTGACCGGTCAGGAGCATCACGTAGTTGGTGATGTCGACGACGTTGTTGATCGGCCGCTGGCCGGCGGCGGTGAGCCGCGCCTTGAGCCAGAGTGGAGAGGGCCCGATCGTGACGTCGGTGAAGGCCCGGGCGGTGAACCGCGGGCAGAGATCGGGCACCTCGACGGCGACCGACGCGAGCGCTGCGACCTCGCCCTCCCCCGTCGCCTCGGCGTCCTCGTCCCACGGCGGCGGCGCCAACGGGGCGCCGCTGATCGCGTGGACCTCGCGGGCCACCCCGTGGATACCCAGGCAGTCGGGCCGGTTCGGGGTGATCTCGAGGTCGAGAACGGTCTCGGCGATCGGAAGCACCTCGGCGAGGGCGGTGCCGGGCGCGGCGTCGGTGTCGAGGACGGCGATCCCGTCGGACTCGGCGCCGATCTCCATCTCCTCCTCGGAGAGGATCATCCCCGCCGACGCGACGCCGCGCAGCTTCGCCTTGCGGAGCTTCGTGCCGTCGCCGAGCACGGCTCCGGGAAGGGCGACCGCGACGGCCTGCCCGGCGGCGACGTTGGGAGCCCCGCAGACGATCGTCCGCTCCTCCCCCTCGCCTACGTCGACCAGGCACACCCGCAGCCGGTCGGCGTTCGGGTGCGAGTCGGCGGCAAGGACGCGGCCGACGACGAATCCGTCGCCGGAGCGGGCGCCGACGGGGGTGATCCGCTCGACCTCGGTGCCGGTCATCGACAGCCGCTCGGCGAGCAGCTCCGGCGTCAGGCCGGGGTCGCAATGCTCGTGGAGCCAGGAGACGGGGACCTTCATCGGAACTGTTCCAGCATCCGCACGTCGTTGTCGAAGAACATCCGCAGGTCGGGGACGCCGTGCTTGAGCATGGCGATCCGCTCGATGCCCATCCCGAAGGCGAAGCCCTGGACGCGCTCGGGGTCGTAGCCGCGCTCGCGGACGAACCCGAAGACGTTCGGGTCGACCATCCCCGCGCCGAGGATCTCGAGCCAGCCGGTCCCCTTGCAGAGGTTGCAGCGCTCGCCGTCGAGGACGCCGGTGCCGCCGCAGCGGAAGCAGGAGACGTCGACCTCGACGCTCGGCTCGGTGAACGGGAAGAAGTGCGGTCGGATCCGGACCTCGCGCTCCGCACCGAAGATCGACCGCGCGAAGGTCAGCAGCGTTCCGTGGAGGTCGGCGAGGGTGATGTCCTCGCCGACCGCGAGCCCCTCGACCTGGTTGAACATCGGCGTGTGTGTGGCATCGGAGTCCCGCCGGTAGACCCGGCCCGGGACGACGATGAAGATCGGCGGCTCCCGATCCTCCATGCCGCGGATCTGCATCGGCGAGGTGTGGGTACGGAGGAGGACGTCGCGCGGGCCGGGGGGCACGGTCAGCGGCTCACCGTCGGAGCCGACGAGAGCCGGATCGGCGCCGAGCGACGCCGGATCGACGTAGAAGGTGTCCTGGAGCATCCGCGCCGGGTGGCCGGGCGGATAGTTGAGGGCCGTGAAGTTGTAGTAGTCGTGCTCGATCTCGGGACCCTCCGTGACCCGGTAGCCGAGGCCGACGAAGATGTCCTCGATCTCGCGCCGCGTCCGCGTCAGCGGATGGAGGTGACCGAGACGGACCGGCGGCGTGCCCGGCAGCGTCACGTCGATCCGCTCCGCGGCGAGGCGGTCGTCGAGCTCGGCCCGCTCGTGACGCTCGCGGGCCTCCTCGAGCAGCGCCTCGAGCTCGGTGCGGACCTCGTTGCCGGCTTTGCCCACCGGCCCGCGCTGCTCGGGCGGCAGCTCCCCGATGCCGCGCAGGATCGTCGTCAGCTCGGCCTTCCGGCCGAGGAAGCGGACCCGGGCCTCCTCGACCGCAGCCGCGTCGCCCGCGTCCGCGATCGCCGCGCGGGCCTCGTCCCGTATGCGATCGATCCGTTCCAGCATCACTCGTCGGCCCCCGCCGCGGCGAGCGACGATATCCGCTGCAGGCCGATCGCCGCAGCCGCCGCGACGTTCAGCGATTCGGTGCCGTCGTGAAGCGGGATCGTCGCCGTCACGTCACACGCCGCCGCCACGTCGGCGGAGATCCCCGCCCGCTCCGCCCCGAGACAGAGCGTCGGCCGGCGACCGAGCGCTGCGAGCGCCGCGTCGATCGACATGCCGTCGTGGGCGGCGAGGCCGAGCCGCGGTGCGGCGGTCTCCCCTACCCCGGCGCGAACCGGCGGCGCCGCGAACAGCGATCCCATGCTCGCCCGGACCGCCTTCGGCGAGTAGGCGTCGGCGCAGCCCGGCCCGAGGACGACGCGGTCGCCGGTCAGCGCCGCCGCGGTGCGGATGATCGTTCCGACGTTGCCGGGGTCGGCAACGCCGTGCAGGTACACGCACGGCTCGCCCGGCGGGTCCTCCGACGGCAGCTCCCAGACGACGATCACG
>Ga0070660_100003107_pt1 | contig 11404 bp, 11 predicted proteins | sample KBSC33metaG_FD_64670 | JGI IMG/M metagenome (GOLD analysis project Ga0070660, IMG submission 64670) | Corn rhizosphere microbial communities from Kellogg Biological Station, Michigan, USA - KBS C3-3 metaG | ecosystem: Host-associated > Plants > Roots > Rhizosphere > Soil ... | reverse complement strand
AAGATCACGCAGAAGAAGATCGCGCAAAGTGCCCACGCGTATTTGCCCACAAAGCCCTCGATCTTCTTGGAGTTGTCGATCTCGTTAAGCCGTCCGACGCAGGTCTTCCAAAGATCGTCGTTCTCCACTGGGCGGACGGAAGAAGTGGTGAAGGATTTCAGCTGCCGAATCCCTGCAAGCTGCTCGGCCGCCGCGGAATCCTGCTTCAAGGCGGCTTCTACTTGAGCCTTTTCGGCGCCGGCTAGCTCCCCGTCGGCATAGGCATGAAGAAGCTCTCGGTCAATCATTCTCGGCACCTTGCTTGATGAATCCTTCTCTCATCGCGTATTCCATTAAATTCTTTCTTAAGATCGACCGGCCTCGCGCGATCCTCGACCGCACGGTGCCGATCGGCACGTTGGTGGCGTCAGCGATCTCCTGGTAGCTCAGCCCTTCCAGGTCGCTGAGGATGACCGCCATGCGGAAGTCCTCAGGCACCTTTCCGAGCGCCTCTTCGACTTCTGCGCCGAGCTTCTCGTCGAACAGCAGCCGATCAGGGATCTCATTTTCGCCGGCCGTCGGTTCGGCGACATTCTCCTCCTCGAGCGAATGGAGCTGCGGACCTCGCTGGCGCTGCCTGTACTTGTTGATGTACAGGTTCGTCGTGATGCGAAGCATCCAAGCCTTGAAGTTCGACCCGTCGAATCGGTCGAAGGCTTCGTAAGCCCGAACGATCGCCTCTTGAGCGAGATCTTCAGCTTCTTCGCGCGACCGAGTAAGACGCAACGCCGTTCCGAAGACCGAGGGAAACACCTTCTCCGCTTGTCTCTCGAATGTTTCGCGAATATCGCGTTTTCCCCAGAGCATGGGCGGGCGGAGTGTACCCCTCGGTTAGCTTCAACCCAATTGCTCTTGACCCGGTTCCCAGCCGCCCACGAAATTGAGTGTTCAGGTCTAAATGCCAGACATGGAGCGCGGGCGTCCCGCCCACTTTGGGAGTGCGCGAGCTTGCTCGCGCACTCAATGAGGCGGCTTGCCGCCAGTGCATTGAGCCCTCATGGGCGGGACCGCGCCTTTTCGTGAGTTTTCCCGCAATGAAATTAGCGAAGCCAAACAATTTTCGCCTCACCCGAACAATCCAGATAAGCATCGCGATGCACAGACTCGACCCGGCATCCCATGGCCGCATAAAATCGACAGGCCGCGACATTAACATCCTGCGTTTCCACCCGCAGGAGGCCAGATGAGACACGGACTGCGGAAAACAACTCCCGCCCAACTCCGCATCCTCGCCAAGCGAAAGCAACCCGGATATCCCATAGCCAAGCCTGATTGTCCAACGCAGCAAGAATCGCCCCTCCAACGAGCTGCGAATCAGCAAATGCTCCAAAGAGCAACCAGTCAGAAACGTTGAACCGCTCGGGCAAACAGGACGGACGCTCAAGGGCGTCATAGTCCTTCACAAAAGGCTCGCAAGCAACCTCCCGAACCTCTCCAGTGCGCTCCAACCAGTCTAAGTCCACGCGGACAGAAGCAGAAAACGCGATCGGCACCGATTCGTAGGTGCCGATCGCGTCCCAGCCGAGGCGTTCAATTCGGATCACATCAAGGCTGATCGTAGTCCTTCAGCCGCCGGACCCAAATGTTCCGGAACCGCAACGGCTCCTTCGGCCCGTGATCTTGCAGAAGGATCGGTCCCTCCGAAACCGGATCGGAATAGGGAAGGATCGCGCGGTGAGCGCTGGGGCCATTCAGCTTCTGATGGTTGTGCACGAGCACGCCGTTAAAGAAGATCGTTTCGTAAGCCGGCTCAACCAGCTTTCCGCCGTTCCACTTCGGCGCGGTGAAAACGATGTCATAAACATTCCACTGGCCTTCAGGCCGAATCGGGTTCACGAGCGGCGGCCACTGCCCGTAGATTGCCCCCGCCTGGCCGTCCGCATAGGTCGTGTCCTTGTACGAGTCCAGCACTTGCACCTCGAATACTCCCATCAGGAATACGCCGCTGTTCCCGCGCTCCTGGCTATGGCCGGTCACGCTCGGGTCCTCCTGCCACTCGATGTGCAGCTGGCAGTCGCCAAACTTTTCCTTCGACACCAGATTGCCAGTACCCGGTGCGACCTGCACATAGCCGTCTCGCACCATCCACTTGGGAGCACCCGATCGCCGACCCGTCCCCTGAGTCCACTTCGACAAATCCGTTCCGTCGAAGAGCACCACCGCATCCGAAGGCGCATCCCCCATCTTCGCTCCCGGCGTGACCTCCTTCGGGTAAGGCCGGTCAGAGTCATGCACATGCCACTTCTGCCCTGGCAGAATCGGAGTGTCCTTGTAACCCTCTCGATGCTGGATGACTCGCAACACTGCAAAGCTGATTCCGCTCGACACAACGGCCAAGGCAAGGGCTTGAGACAAACGGCGAAGATTCATGAGATTAGGCTACCTATGGAGCGCGGGCGTCCCGCCCGCCTACGGCTCGCAAACAATTCGAAAACCTGCGAACGGCGCGTCCGCAAGCCACCAGCGACTCTTTGGAATCTGCGGATCCGTCTCCTGCCAGGAGGGCTCGAACTTCTGCCGACGAGTGACCTTATACTCTGCAGCTTTGTCCTCGAAAGTTGGACCACAGAGGATCATCTCGCCTGCGGCATCGGTCGCCCACTCGCCGACGTTGCCGAACACGTCATATAGACCGAGCGAACTGGCTGCCTTCTTGCCGACCGGATGCGTCATCCCGCCGCTATTATCTGCAAACCAAGCCGAGTCGCCCAGCTTTGCGGGGACAGGAGCATTGAGCTTCGCATCGGCGCCCTGCGCGGCCCATTGCCACTCGGCTTCCGTCGGCAGGCGGTATTTCTTCTTCGTCTCCTTCGCCAGCCAGCGGCAAAACATCGTGACATTGTCGAAGCTCACATTGATAACCGGATAGCCGTGATGCCCCCAGCCTAGGTCGGGGAGGATATAGCTTCGGCTCGGGCGTGCAACGGCGTCGGGAGCGAACTTCGTCTGGTCATACGGCGGCGAAGGCGGCCCGCTCGAAGTAAACGCATCGAACGCCTCCCAAGGCGTCTCCGTCGTGGCGATGTAATACGGCTTCACAACAACCGGCTTGCCGTCGATCGTCACCGTCCCACCCGGCACGGGGACGAAATTGATCTTGACCACGGTTCCGGGTAGCGTTTCCGTATACGGCTTAAGTCCGGCGGCTCCGCTTGACGGAAGAGCTCCACCTGGGCGTAACCGGTGCTCCTGTGGGCCGTAAAGAGGAGAGATGCTTAAGGCGAGACTGATTAGTGCGGTGGTCATCGGGAGTTTGCTTCCGGTTGCGAGTCTTAGTTCCAGACGCGCGGAGGGCCTTTCTCGTTTTACCTACACCGAGTACCACATGGGAGTCGACGCGCGGATCGTCGTCTACGCCCGCTCCGAAAAGGTTGCTCAGGACGCCTGCGCCGCCGCATTCGAGCGTATCGCTCAGCTTGATTCGATGATGAGCGACTATCGCAAGGATAGCGAGCTCAACCGCCTATGCGACAACGCCGGGGGACCGCCAGTTCAAGTGTCGCCTGAGTTGTTCAAGGTCTTTCAACGCGCTGAGGAGGTTTCTCGGCGGTCTGATGGTGCGTTCGACATTACTGTGGGTCCTCTCGTTCAGCTTTGGCGTGCGGCTCGCAAGAGTGGAGTTCTGCCGACTCAAGCTCAGATCTATGCGGCTCGGGCTCTGGCGGGCTGGCAGAAGGTGCACCTGAACCGGCGCGACCGATCGGTGCGCCTCGAAGTCGCTCGCATGCGGTTGGACCTTGGCGGGATCGCTAAAGGCTACGCCGATGACGAGGCGCAGAAGGTGCTGAAAGCTCATGGAATCTCGCGAGCGCTCGTCGAGATGGGTGGCGATATCGTGGTCAGTGATCCTCCTCCGGGCGAGAAGGGTTGGTTCGTTCGTGTCCCTAACGCTATGACTGGACGCCCTGGTGCTCCCGAGCAGCCGGTCGATATGGCCCTTGCGAACTGTGCGATCTCCTCGTCGGGTGATACCGAGCAGTTTGTTGTGATCGGCGGCAAGCGCTACAGTCACATCGTCGATCCGCGCACCGGCTGGGCCCTTACTTCTCGTGTGCAGGTCTCCGTGATCGCTAAGGACGGCTTCACCTCGGATCCGCTTACGAAGGCTGTAACGATGCTCGATACTTCGGCTCGCGCTCGCTTCTTGACTGCTTACCGAGGCGTCAAGACTTACGTGCGGACTATGGTTGACTGAGCCGAACCCTCACTCAAGCCCAGGCCACCTGGTTTGCAGGTGATCTCTGGAACTAGCCTGCTTGCAGTCGAATGTCCGAAGGCTCGCCGAAGGTGCCGCCTGAACTGTAGGTCCCGCCCCCCGCGTAGGACTGTCGCAGGTATCCGAAGAACAGCCATGGAAGCTTCTGCCCCGGGATCTGCGCGAGAACGAGCACTCCCATGCTTCGATATTTCGGAATGTCGAGTTCGTTCTTGGTTATGGTCCAGTCGCTGCTGTCCAGGGATGTCTTGAGGATCGTCGCCCCGGGGAACCGCGCTTTTATCGAGGCGGCTGCCTTGGCTTCTATCGTCGGGTTGTGGGGCTTACCGGTCGGGAACTTCCGCTTTGCCGCGCTCTGCTCCATGGCGCTCTTCAGTTCGGCGGCCTTCTCCTCCAGCGGCTTCAAAGCGTCACTCGGCATCTGCTTGCCTTCTGCCGCGTACATCTTCGCTACGGAGCTCCGGATTTGCGAGGTGTAATCCTTCGTGATGTAGAGGTCTCGAGCCATGTTCCACTCGATCCAGCCATCTTGCTTGACGCTTGCAATCGCCTTATCGAGGTCCTCGATCTTGTAGCCGATCCAATCCTCGGCTCCCCTTGGGGCCGCGTTCTTGGCGTCGGCAACGACCTTCGCGTACTCCGGCTCGCCCTTGGCGAGTTTGGCTTTGACGACCGCCAGCGCATCGTTTCCGGTGTGCTTTGAATCGAAGTTGTACTGGGCCCAATCCGGGGTGCCGGTCTTCCATTGCGGATACTTCTGCAGAGCAAAGTCGATCAAGAGCTGGGCGCGCCGCGACCAGAGCACCACATCCCGCCACTCACGGTCTGGGACGGGCAATTTAAGGCGGTAAACGGGTTCGGCAGCATCACTCACGGTCCGGTCTAGGGTCTCTTCGGACATGTCTTGCATGGGGGGCTCGTCCGAGCCTCCTGAGAAGGGGAACTTGTCGGCTCCGCTTAGGATGGCCGCATCCATCCACATGATCGTTTCCGCGACGTGGAGGCCGGCGGATGTTCCTTTGACCGCGCCCGCCGCGTCCTCACCGAGACTCGCATTGGACCCGAAGCCGTAGCCGTAATACCGAAGGGCGGGAAATCTGCCCGCCTTAAGCGAGACATCGTAGCGCCCGGCCTCTGGATCTCTACGTTGGGCGCGGAGATAGAGCTCGTGGGCGGCGGCGAGGACAGTGGCAGCCTCGGCGTACTTCTTGTCGTTGAAGAGACTGTCCCCTTCCTCGAACTTTGCGATGAACGCCTTCGTGTCTTCGATCGCTCGAGCGTTGGTCCCATCTTGCGCCCGCGCTATGAACGCGCTGCATAGGGCGAAGGCGAGAACGACAGCTAATCTTTTGGGGCAACCTACCATATCAATTTCACCCTTTCTGCGAAGTCAGATGCCCAACTATACAGCAAGAAAGTCCGGCAATGGCACACCGACCGGCCTCCTGCCCCAGATAGATGCTGAAGGCCAGCTCGTGGGCGTGTCGCCGCCGAAAGTTAGCAACAAAGATCACCTCGGCACCCGAGAGAAGTCAACCATCTAGCTTGCGAGCCTGCTTATAGATGGTTGCCTCTTGCGCGGTGAGAGCTCAAGCGAGCTTCGCCCGGAGCGGTGAACGACGGAGTAGCAGCCGAAGGCGGGAAATCGCGAAGTTCAGCAAGACGCTAGCTAGGACAAGGACTGATGCAGTGGCAGTCGAGTCTGCCGCAATCCATGCACCTGTTCTCGTGAAGTCGCTATTAATTGTTCGTCGAGGATCGGTGCTCGCAAACATATCGCACTTCTCCCATAGCTCTACGAAATCGCTGTACACCATTTCGCCAGAACTCTTCCATGCCTTCGCAGCCTTTGCCCAAGTGGGGTAACTCGCGTATTCCACCCGGGTGCGGCCTGGTTGCGGAGTGAGGTATTGGTCGGAGCCGGCCGGGCTAAGCAACCGCCAGTCCGTGAATGAAAGCGCGATGCGCGAAGGGGCGAGGTATGTGCCGCCTTCCTCAAATTCAGGCAGCCACTGCCCCTGCCTGGTTGCGAGCACACCTCGCTTCACCTTCTCAAGCTCAGGCGAGAATGCAGCCTTCAAATCGCGATACCTCGGAATGGCGTTTTGCCGGGCTACTGCGGCACCTCGCGTTGCGATCGGCCGCGTTACAAGAAAGCACGCCGCGAGAACAAGCAATCCAGATGCCAGTAAAAGCCGCGCTCGCGAAGTCGTGGCGAACCACGAACCAGCGCAGATGAAAGCGCCTCCCACGATCAATTCCCATATTCCGAATTGAGGGTCTCGCGGTATGCCACGGGCGTGTAACACCGCCCAAGTGAACGCAGGAAGAGCGGCCACGCTGGTGCCGAGCACCAGCAGAGTGTTTGCTGTTCGTGTGGGGACCCCTTCCAAGGTTCGATTCGCGAACGTGCGAATGCGCCCGAATTTCTCCAGCGCGGCAATCTCCGCCTGATCCGGACCCATACCTTTACTGGCCAGATCCTCGGCACTGTCGCGGAGGTGCGATTCGGTTTCGGCGAGGATGTCGTGCAGTTGGTCGTTTCGCACCTCTCCGCGAAGCATGCCTTCGAGCTCGACAAGATACCAGTGGATGTACTTAGCCATGCTTCTTCGCCTCCTCCAGCGCGGTCGCGGAGAGGATAGACGCGATGCCGCTGGACAGCCTTTCCCACATGCTTCGGTGGCGGGCAAGCTCCTCGGTGCCGGCGGGCGTGATTTGATAGACCTTTCTCGCCGGTTTGCCCTCTTGCGGGACCCATTCGGCAGCGATCAGTGCCCGCTGCTCCATCTTGTGCAGAGCCGGATAGAGCTGCCCCTCGCCGACCGACACGAGCTTATCGGTCCGGCTCGATATCCGTTTTGCAATCTCGTATCCGTGTGCGCTGCGGTCCTGCAGCACACCCAGGATCAGCGCTTCCAAATCTCCCTTGAACGCCATTCATACCTCTGATCTAGATGCATTATACATCAAAACGGGAGGTATGGAATATCAAACTCTCTCGCTCCCGGTCCGCACCGCGTCCGTGTCAGTCGGTGGAGGCCGACTGCGCTATCTGAACGATTATTTTTGTCAATTTCTTTCGAATAGATTCATCGCAAAGGTTTGGGATATCGTCTCATGACTTCGAGGGAGCCTTATTTTCGGCGAATATGGGATGAAGAAGACCATTACACTTAGTTTTTCGTTGTTGGCCGCCACGTCTCTGGCGCAGCAATACAGCTTGACCGATCTAGGGACGCTCGGGGGCTATACCGTAACTGCCGGCGGCATCAATGCCAGCGGGCAAATAGTAGGCAATTCAGAGGTTACATCGAACCACGTTGCTCACGGATTTGTTTGGTCTAACGGTGTCATGACCGACTTGGGCACATTCGGAGGCACAAAGAGCGTTGGGCACGACATCAACGCTTCTGGGCAGATCGCAGGCACAGCAAACACAGCAAATAATGCCGATTACAGAGCATGTCGTTGGTCCGGCAGTGAGATGCAAGACCTTGGCGCACTTGACGTGGGAGCAAGCCAGGGTCTGGGCATCAATGACTCTGGGCAGGTTGTCGGTCTCTCGTATATAGCTTCAAGTTACAGCCATGCCTTTCTGTGGTCGAACGCGGGCATGCAGGATTTAAAAACCTTGGGTGGCCTAAATAGTTATGCTGTCAGGATCAATTCTTCCGGGCAGGTAGTGGGCACTTCTCAAACTTCGACCAACTCAGAACACGCTGTTTACTGGTTGAACGGCGTCATCCATGACCTCGGAACCCCAAACGAAGGTCAAGGAAGCCACGCTGCGGATATCAATGATGCCGGTCAGATCGTCGGTTCTTCTTTACGGCCGATCTTATGGGAGAACGGTAGCATGCAGGATCTGGGCACTCTTGGAGGCACTGGCGGCTGGGCATACGGGATCAATAACTCAGGGCTGATAGTTGGCAGTTCGTATCTGTTAGGCGATGGGCTGCTACGAGCATTTATGTGGTCGGGTGGAGTGATGCGGGACCTGAATTCCTTCCTAGACTCAAGCAGAGCAGACTGGACAGTTTATGAAGCAACTGACATAAACGATAATGGCTGGATCTGTGCGAACGCCAGGGATTCAAACCGCGTGCAACATGCGGTGCTCTTGAGGCCTGTCCCCGAGCCTTCTTCCGTGATCGTCATTACGTTGGGATTGGCGACGAAACCATTTCGGCGCAAGCTGCGGCGCCGGCGCCTCGAAGGCTCTATCGCCGATTAGGGGTGCGGAAGGTCGTAACTACGCGCATGCATGCCGCTGCCTTAGCTCTTCTTGCTGCCCTATTATCGCCTGGGCCGCGGCTCTATGTTGTTAATCAGGGCGACAAGACGGTTAGCGTAGTCGATCCCGCTACGAACCGGCAGATCCAGATCATCGACGAGCATCAGACGACCATGCATGCTCATGAGGCGGCCGTTTCTGGTGACGGGAAGACCTTGTACCTGCCGATCTACGGCAATGTGGGGGTTGGCAGTCCCGGCCTAGACGGATCGGAAATCCTCGCCGTCGACACCCAGACCGGCCAAATCACAAACCACCTGGACTTCGGCCACGGAGTCCGCCCGCATTGCGTCGTCTTCGAGCCGAAGCGCAAGCTCCTTTACGTCACGACCGAGCTCGACCAGGCCATCACCGTCATCGACCCGAAATCATTCAAGATCGTCGGCACCGTCCCGACCGGAGCCGCCCAGTCCCACATGTTCGCGATCACCCGAGACGGCAAGCGCGGCTACACCTCGAACGTGAACCCCGGCGGCGTCTCCATCCTGGACCTCGTGAACCGCAAGACTCTAAGGGTCATCCCGATCTCCCGCGTCTCGCAGCGCATCGCCCTCTCTCGAGACGACCGCTGGGCCTTCACCGCGGATCAGACCACCTCCCGCATGGCCGTGATCGACACCCGCACGAACGCCATCGCCAAGTGGATCGATCTCCCGGGCAACGGCTTCGGCTCGGCGGCCACGCCCGATGGGAAGTGGCTGCTCGTGCCGATTCCTTCGAAGGACGAGGTTGCGGTTATTGATCTGAAGTCAATGTCTGTGGCGCGGATGATTCCGGTTGATGCTTCACCTCAGGAGATGCTGGTTCGGCCCGACGGCAAGTTCGCCTATGTCGCGGGTGCGGGGGCCAGGAGGGTCTCCGTTATCGATTTAGCTCAGTGGAAGAAGACTGCCTCGATTCAGGTAGGCAACTATCCGGATGGGCTGGCGTGGGGCGGCTAGGTGGTTGGCTCGCTAATGCGGAGGCTGACGATTTGCCGCCCGAACTCTGATCTTTGACTCTGTAGCCACCACGAAGCAGCCTTTCCAATCCTCCAGAGTTTGCGGGATTACCTCTTTGATGCGGGTCATCAAGAATTCAAGCGATGGCGACTTTAGGCGGATTAACAAGATTCCCGCATGGGAGCCAGGCAGAAACCTTCTTAAGTCGGAAAAGTCGAGATCTTGAGTGATGAGGAAACGACCTTCTGCTTGAGCTACTTCCCAGAGCACCAAGTCTTCAGAGCCCGCAAGTCCTTCGTCAAATACGGAGTGGACGTCGTGGCTGGGGAGCAGATCCTTAACTCCAGTTGGAATATTTTCGTCGAGTTTAATCCTCACGAGATCTTCGGAACCGCTGGAGTCGGTTGATCCTCAAGAGCGGATGCAGCCGCAAATGCCACCGCGGCCCGAAGGTGGGTTTCTGTCAGGGTGGGAAATGCCCGCAGCAGATCTTCAAAGGTGCTGCCCTCTGCAAGGCTCGCAAGCACGGTGCGGAGAGTCACCCTGGTGCCCACAAACACGGCTTCGCCGCCCACGATCTTCGGATTGTTCGTGATTTGCTCGGCGAAGCTCATGTGTTTAGTTTATCAATACTCGTGCTTGATCTGGCCTGGCCGAGGCTGCGGGTAGCGGCCGTCTGGTCCTGGCATGAGCGGGGCGTCTGAACTCTTTGTCAGTTTGTCGACGTCGGGCGCGAACTCGTGATCGCAGTTCAGCATGTCGTCCCAGGTGGTGATCTGGGCGGTGTGCGCGGACATGCGGCCCATGCTGGAGGCTAGGCTCGCGGTGATGCCGTAGGGGACCTCGTTGTAAGGCTTGTCCGCCCGAATCGCCGCGATCAGCGTCTCCCACTCGTTCTGGTAGGGGTTGCTGTTGTCAGTCGACTGCCAGACTGGCGTGCCGTCCGTGTTCTGGCCCTTGAAGATGGCAGAAGGCGTTCCGCAGTCGTTCGCGCGAGCCGCGATCGCGATGCCCTTGGTGCCGTGCACGTAGCTGGAGTACATGCCCGCGGCGCCCTCGACGCACCGGCCGTCGAAGTACATCTTCGTGCCGTCGGGATAGGTGTATTCGATTGCGTACGTGTCGAAGTTCTGGTCCACGAACGGCTGCCCGTCGGACGAAACTTTGTAGTGGCGTCCGCCGAGGCCGGAGGCACTCACAGGGAGCGCGTTCTTGATCCAGCTCAGGTGGTCGATGTGGTGGATGTAGAAGTCGTTGAAGTTGCCGCCGCTCGCCCAGAGGAAGCTGTGGAAGCGCCGGATCTGATAGTCCAGGTGGCTGATGCCCTCCGGCTTTGGCGGCGAATTGAAGTAACCCGCGGGGCCGTGCATGCGGTAGCCGCGCATCATGATGACCTCGCCGATCTCACCGTTCAGGACGCGGTCGCGGAGCTCCATGATGTTCTTCGCGTGGCGGCTCATGAGGCCGACGCCGACCTTCAGATTGGCCTTGCTGGCCTCGTCGGCGAGGGTCATCATCTTCTTGCTCGTGGGACCGTCGACGGTCACTGGCTTTTCCATGAAGACATTGAGCTTCTTCGCGATCGCGTAGGTGAAGTGGACCCAGCGGAAAGCAGGAGGCGTGGTGAGGATGACGACGTCGCCAGGCCGGAGGGCGTCCATCGCGTGCTTGTAGGCATCGAAGCCGATGAACTTGCGGCTCTCGGGGACATCCATCTGATCGCCGATGGCCTTCTTGACGTTGTCGTAGCTGCTCTTGAGGCGATCTTCGAAGACGTCCGCCATGGCGACGAGCTTGATGGGGCCCTGCTTCTTGGTGTTCATCGCGTTTACGGCTGCGCCGCTGCCGCGTCCGCCGCAGCCGACGAGGGCTACGCGGATCTCTCCGGAACTGTCGCTGTGAACGGTGGGG
>Ga0070660_100003104_pt1 | contig 11407 bp, 10 predicted proteins | sample KBSC33metaG_FD_64670 | JGI IMG/M metagenome (GOLD analysis project Ga0070660, IMG submission 64670) | Corn rhizosphere microbial communities from Kellogg Biological Station, Michigan, USA - KBS C3-3 metaG | ecosystem: Host-associated > Plants > Roots > Rhizosphere > Soil ... | reverse complement strand
CGCTGCGCGCGGGCGGGGCGACGTACGAGGAGCTACTCGCGGCCGGCGGCGGGATTCTCTCGACGACGCGCGCCACCCGTGCAGCAGGCGCGGCCGAGCTGCGGGAGATCGTCGCTCGGCACCGCGACGCGATGCTCGCTCACGGCACGACGACGTTCGAGGGCAAGAGCGGCTATGGACTCGATCACGACACCGAGCTCGCCCAGCTGGAGGCCGTTCGAGCGGCGGGCGGTGTGCCGACCTGGTTGGGCGCGCACGCGGTTCCGCCGGAGCAGCCCGACGCCGACACGTACATCGACTGGGCGATCGAGCACGTTCTGCCGGAGGCAGCCGAGATCGCCGTCGCCGCCGACGTGTTCGTCGAGCGAGGAACGTTCGACGTCGAGCAGGCGCGCCGTTACCTGATCGCCTGCCGGGCGGCCGGGCTCGCGCTCCGCATCCACGGTGACCAGCTCAGCGAGATGGGAGCGGTGCCGCTCGCGGTGGAGCTCGGCGCACGGTCGATCGACCACCTCGAGGCCACCGGCCCGGAGGGCGTGGCAGAGCTGGCTGCGAGCAACGTCGTCGCCGTCATGCTCCCGGTCGCGGCGCTCTACCTCGCGCGCCCGATGCCGCGCGGACGAGCCTTGGTGGACGCCGGCGCCGCGATCGCGCTCGCCACCGACTTCAACCCGGGCAGCGCGTTCTGCGAGAGCCTGCCCGTCGTCTGGACGCTCGCGTGCACGCAGCTCGGCCTGGCACCGGAGGAGGCTCTCGGCGCGTCGACGGTCAATGCGGCGCACGTCCTCGGCCTCGACGACCGCGGCCGGATCGCGGTCGGCCTGCGAGCGGATCTCGTGCTGATCGATGCGCCCGACTGGAGGCACGTCGCGTACCACTTTGCCGGCGACGTCGTCCGTTCGGTCGTCCGGGAGGGCCGGGTCGCGCACCTGCGGGCATAATCGAGGCGATGGCGAGCCAGAAGCAGCGTCGCAAGCGGGCGAAGGAGAAACGCCACGCCTACGACCTCGTCGAGATCGACGCCGAGGGAAACGAGACCGTCCTCAGCGCGAGCGAGCTGAAGACCGAGGCGCCCGCCAAGCCGGCGACGAAGGCAGCCACACGAAGCGGCTCGAAGGGGAGGTCCGCGCGGGGCACCCCGCAGCCGCCGAACTGGAGCCGCGTGCTCAAGCGCGGGGCGCTCTTCGCCCCGATCTTCCTCGCGACCGTCATGCTTCTCGGGCGTGGCAGGCTCACGGTGGAAGGGGCGATCGTCCAGACCGTCTTCCTGCTCGCGATCTTCATCCCCTTCAGCTACTTCATGGACCGCCTCGTCTGGCGGTCGCACGAGAAGCGCCTCCAGAAGGCCAAGCCGGCCGGACGCTGACGGTCGCGTGGCGCGACCCCGAGGCCCGGTTTACGAGGGCGACTCGCCGTCGAGGTAGTGCCCTGGGCCGGGCCACGGTGCGAGGATCAGAAGAAGCCGAGCGCCGCTCTCGCTCGACACCGCGCGGCGCTCGCCTGGCTCGAATGTCACGAGCGTCCCACCGCCGCCGTCCACCACCTGGTCGCCGCAGCGGATCTGCGCCCGGCCCTCGACGACGACGAGCCACGCCCGCTCGCGTACCTGGTGGTCGTTCATCGTCTGGCCGGCCTCGAGGCGGATGGCGATGGCGCGCGTTCCGTCGTCGGTCGTCAGCACCTTCGGATCGACCATGCCGCCCGGCGCATCGATCGTCGTGAGGTCCCACGACTCCACCGCGCAACCGTATCGCGCCACGCCGCGCAGCGGAACCTCCGAGCGTCCGTAGACTCGCGTCGTGCCAGCCGTGGTCGACCAGTTGCCGCTCGGTCCACTCGAGACGAACTGCTACCTCGTTCGGGCCGAACGGGGCGCTCCCGAAGCTCTCGTCGTCGACCCGAGCGGCCCCGCGGCGGACATTCGGCTCGCGCTCGCAGCCCACGGCTCGCGCTGCGCCGCAATCCTGGTCACACATGGCCACTTCGACCACATCCTGGGCCTGGCCGAGCTCGCCGAAGGCACCGGTGCACCGGTCTACGGCCCGGCCGGCGAGCGCGCGCTCCTCGAGACCCCGGACGCGTTCACGCCGCCCGGCATCCACGTCAGGCCGTGGACTGCGGACGTCCTCCTCGAGGGGGGCGAGTCGCTCGAGCTGGCCGGGCTGCACGTCGACGTCGTCGCGGTCCCGGGCCACTCGCCGGGTCACCTGGCGTACGCGGTCGACGGCGTGCTCCTCTCGGGCGACGTGCTGTTTGCGGGCTCCGTCGGTCGCACCGATCTCCCGGGCGGCGACTGGCCGACGCTGCTGGCGTCGATCAGCACGCTCGCCGAGCGCTTCCCGCCGGGGACGGCCGTCCATCCGGGCCACGGGCCCTCGACGACGCTCGCGGCGGAGCTGGCGCACAACCCGTTCCTGGCCGAGCTCCGCGATGCGGAGCGGAAGGCCGCGGGGTGAGCGGGCGCCCGAAGATCGAGCGGCCACGCGGGACCCATGACGTGGTCCCGGCCGAGATGCCCGCCTGGCAGCGCGTCACAAGGGAGATCGAGCGGCTCTGCCAGCTGTACGGATACCGGCGGATCGTCACGCCGGTGTTCGAGGACACCGCGCTGTTCGCACGTACGTCCGGCGCAGGCTCGGACGTGGTGCAGAAGGAGATGTACACCTTCTCCGATCGCTCCGACCGCTCGCTCACGCTCCGGCCCGAGGGCACCGCGCCGATCTGCCGCGCGTACGTCGAGCACGGCATGCACCGCGATCCGCAGCCGGTGAAGCTCTACACGATCGCCTCGATGTACCGCTACGGCGCGCCCGGCCGCGGCCGCTACCGCGAGCACTGGCAGGCCTCGGTGGAGGCGCTCGGCAGCGACGACCCGGCGATCGACGCCGAGCTGATCCAGCTCTACGACACGCTGCTCGTCCGCCTCGGCGTCACGCGCTACCACCTCGAGCTGAACTCGATCGGCTGCCGCGACTGCCGTCCCGCCTACCTCGAGACGCTGCGCGCCTGGCTGGCCGAGCACGGCGACCGCCTCGACCAGGACACGCGCGACAAGGTCGAGGTGAGCCCCCTGCGTGTGTTCGACAACTACCTCGCGAAGCCCCCGACCGTGCGCGACACGCTCGACGAGGCGCCGAAGATCGGCGAGTCCCTGTGCGCCGCGTGCGTCGACCATTTCGCGGCGGTCCGCGCCGGGCTGGACGCGACCGGCGTCCGCTACACGCTCGTCCCGACCCTCGTGCGAGGCCTCGACTACTACTCGCGCACGACGTTCGAGTTCATCGGCCCGACGGAGAACCAGAACTCGACCATTACCGGGGGCGGGCGCTACGACTACCTGGTCGAGGAGATCGGCGGACCTCCGACCCCGGGCATCGGCTTCGGCGCCGGCATCGAGCGACTCCTGATCGCCATGGCGGAGGAGGGAGTGGAGGTCCCGGAAGGCCCGGGGACCGACGTCTTCCTCGCCCTCGATGAGGGGGCACCGCGCGACAGCGTCGCCCGCTGGCTCGCCGAGCTCCGTCGAGCCGGCATCGCCGCGGAGACCGACTACGCGGGTCGCTCGCTGAAGGGGCAGCTGACGCATGCGCGGCGCCTGGGCGCGGCTCACATCGTCGTGGTCGGCTCCGACACGGCGTCGCTCCGCCAGCCGGGCCGGGAGGACGAGCCGATCGAGCACGCCGAGATCGTCTCTAGGCTCTCGGCGTGAGCTGGAGGGACATGATGTGCGGCGAGCCGCGGCTCGAGCATGCCGGCCGGATGGTGACACTCGCGGGCTGGGCGGCCCGCCGTCGCGATCACGGCGGCCTCGTGTTCGTCGACCTACGCGACCGAACGGGCATCACGCAGCTCGTGGTCAACCCGGAGCGCGCACCTGAGGCGGCCGCGCTCGCGGGCGAGATCCGCAACGAGTTCGTCCTGCAGGCGACCGGGGAGCTCGTCGCGCGATCCGCCGAGACGGTCAACCCGAAGATGCCCACCGGAGAGGTCGAGCTTGCCGTGGACGCTCTCCAGATCGTCTCGCGCTCGACGCCGCTCCCGTTCCAGCTCGACGAGGAGAACGTCGACGAGACGCTGCGCCTGCGCTACCGCTGGCTCGACCTGCGCCGCGAGAAGCTCCAGCGGAACATCGAGCTTCGCGCGAAGATGGTCGGGATCATCCGGCGCCACATGGAGGACGCCGGGTTCCTCGACATCCAGACGCCGATCCTCTACAAGTCGACGCCCGAGGGCGCACGCGACTTCGTCGTCCCGAGCCGCCTCCACAAGGGGCGCTTCTTCGCACTCCCGCAGAGCCCGCAGACCCTCAAGCAGCTGACGATGATCGCGGGCTTCGACCGCTACTACCAGATCGCGATCTGCTTCCGCGACGAGGATCTCCGCGCCGACCGCGTGCAGGAGATCACGCAGCTCGACGTCGAGATGAGCTTCCCCGACCAAGAGGTGCTCTTCGCGCTGATGGAGGAGATGTTCGCCGCGATCTGGCGCGAGTGCATCGACGTCGAGATCCCCACTCCGTGGCCGAGGATGACCTTCGCCGAGGCCGACCGGCGCTTCGGATCGGACAAGCCCGACACGCGCTTTGGTCTCGAGCTCGAGGACGCGACGGAGGTAACGCGCGGCTCCGAGTTCGGCGTCTTCGCCGGCGCCGACGCCGTCCGGTTCCTGCGCGTGCCCCGGACCTACTCGCGCGCCGAGCTCGGTGCGCTCGAGGAGATCGCGAAGGAACGCGGCGCGAAGGGCCTAGCGTACGTCGTCCGGGACGAGAGCGGCGAGCTCCGCTCCCCGATCGCGAAGTTCCTCTCGGAACGGGAGCTCGACGCCCTGGCGCCCGCGCCCGGCGAGACGCTGCTGTTCGCGGCCGACACCTGGGAGACGACCTCGCGGGTCCTGGGCAACCTGCGGCTCCATCTCGGACACGAGCTCGGCCTGATCGACGACACGGCGTTCACCTTCCTCTGGGTCACCGACTTCCCGATGTTCGAGTGGGACGAGGACGAGAAGCGCTGGACGGCGGTGCATCACCCGTTTACGCGCCCCACCGACGAGTGGCGCGAGCGGTTCGACGAGGATCCCCGCCACGCCCTCGCGTACGCATACGACATCATCGTGAACGGCAACGAGCTCGGCGGCGGGTCCGTCCGGATCCACGAGCCCGACATCCAGGCGCGCGTCTTCGATCTCCTCGCGCTGACCGAGGAGCAGCAACGTTCGCAGTTCGGCTTCCTGCTCGACGCGCTGGCGATGGGCGCTCCGCCGCACGGAGGCATCGCGCTCGGCATCGACCGGATGACGATGGTCCTCGCCGGCGAGCCGAATCTCCGCGACGTGATCGCCTTCCCGAAGAACCAGGCCGGGCTCGATCCGATGTCCGGCGCGCCGAGCGAGATCACGCACGCGCAGCTCGACGAGCTCGGCCTCACCGTCGTCGCGCCGCAGGAGCCAGGCTGAGCGCGCGCATCGCCCAGCGTCTGCTGTCGCTTGCCGCCGTCGCCCTGCTCGCGGGCCTGATCGCGGTCGCGGTGGTGGAGCAGCGCGACGCCGAGCCGGTGGCGGCGCCCACCGGGGCCGTGGCCGCCGGCGGCGGCTGGTACGAGGCGCTCGCTGCGCCGCGCGCCCCTGGGGTCGATGCCGAGCGCACGAGCTGCGGGCTCGTGCTGACCCAGCGCTCGCTCGGGGTCACGCACCCTGTCCTCCCGTGCGGCGCGAAGATCCTGATCCGCTACGGCGGCGAGACGGTGCTCACCGAGGTGATCGACAACGAGCTCACCGCCACGGGGCGGCAGTTCGAGCTGACGCCGGCACTCGCGACGCTCGTGGGGCTGGACGGCACGCAGGCGATCGACTGGCGCTACGCGACACCAGGCTGACCGCGGAGCGGGAAAGGCGAGTAGACTGGGGTGCAGCTCGACGTTGCGCGTGGCCTCGGGCTCTCTACGTGAACCAACGACGACACGAAGGGAGCTCGCGTCCGGAGGACGGTTTCACCAGAATCCGGCAGGGCACCCACCTGGAGAAGCGGGTTCGCTTTTCCGGCCCGGGGTCACGCGGAACGCCGAGCTTCTCTCCATGAGCGGGCCGATCGTCGCCCTCGACCACGTCCAGGTAGCCGCGCCCTTCGGTTGCGAGGAGGCGGCGCGCGGCTTCTACGGCGCGCTCCTCGGGCTCGAGGAGATCCCGAAGCCGAACGTGCTCGCCACGCGCGGCGGCGTCTGGTTCCGCGTCGGTGTCGCCCAGGAGCTGCATGTCGGGGTGGCCGACCGGTTCGTGGCCGCGGGCAAGGCCCATCCGGCGCTCCGCGTCTCGACGCCTCGCGAGCTCGAGCGGCTCGCTGTGCTCCTCGAGGCGGGCGGGTTCGCCGTCCACTGGGCCGACCCGGCAGAGATTCCCGGAGCCACGCGGTTCTTCGTCGACGACCCCTGGGGCAACCGGCTCGAGCTTCTGGCCTGAACGTCAGGAGTATCGACTCGAGCGTGCGGCGGCGGCTCTTGCGGGGCCTCGACAGGGCTTCGGCTGCGTCTGACGAAGGTGTCGGGCGGGTATCGACTCCGCGGAGCGTTGCTCCGACCGTCCCTTCATACCCTCCACACAGAGTTCGGGGACGATCGAAGCGCCGTCAACGACAAGGAGGCAGGATCATGACCACCCCTCATGGATCGCGCCGGTTCGTGACACGTCGCACGGCCGTCATCGCGATCGTCGGCGCCGCCGTGCTCGCCGTGCTGGTCCCCGTCGGGTCCGCACGCCAGCAGGCGGCCCCGACCAACACCGCTCAGCCGACGATCTCGGGCACTCCGTCCCTCGGCCAGACGCTCACCGCCGCGCCAGGCACCTGGACGGGAGAGCCGACGTTCGCGTACCAGTGGGTCAGGTGCCCGACGTCGGGCGGGGCATCCGACGGTTCGGACTGTGCGGTCATCGGCGGAGCGTCGACCACCGCTTACGTCGTCGCCGCAGGCGACGTCGGCTCGCGCCTCCGGGTCCGCGTGACCGGTTCGAACGCCGACGGCTCGCTGACCGTCGCATCCAACGCCACCGCCACGATCAGCGGCCAGGCAGGCCCGCCGAACACCGCCCTGCCAACCATCGTTGGCTCCGCGGTCGTCGGTCAGACGCTGACTTCGACGCCCGGCACGTGGACCGGCACCGGGATCACGTACGCGTACGCCTGGCAGCGTTGTGACACGAACGGGGCGACGTGCGCCGCGATCGCGTCGGCGACACAGAGCACGTACACGCTGACGGGCACCGACAACGGCAAGACGATCCGTGTCGCGGTCACGGCGACGAACACGACGGGCTCGAACACCGCCACGTCTGCGCAGACCGCCGTCGTCACGCAGGGGTCCGGCACGGCTGGCTGCCCGACGGGGACCGGTCCGATCGACGTCGACCGGCTCGCGCCGCCGATCCGCCTGCAGATCAGCCGCCAGCGCATCGCGCCGTCGCCCGTGACCCGCGAGACGAGGACGATCCGCGTCAGCTTCCAGGTCACGGCGTGCCAGGGCCGCCCCGTCGAGGGCGCGCTCGTGTACGCAACGCCGACTCCGTACCAGCAGTTCTCGGCGACCGAGCAGCCGACGGGGAACGACGGCTGGGCGATCCTCACGATGAGCCGCCTGCGGTTCTTCCCGGCAAGCAACCAACAGCAGCTGCTCGTCGTGTTCGCACGGGCGCGCAAGCAGGGCGAGGACCTGCTCGGCGGGATCTCGACCCGCCGGCTCGTCTCGTTCCCGGTCAGGCTCGGCTGACCAAAGCGGCGGGGAGCCGGCCCGGCCGGCTCCCCGCGCTCCCCGCGCTTCATGCAACGGCGGCTCGACTCCGTCCCGATTTGTGGGGAAACGTCACAAAGCCGGCACGAAGACGTGATTCCTGCGTGACACGTTCGCCGATAGCGTGGCATCAGGGACACGGGAGTGCCCCTGGGGGACGTTGGGGCGGCGGAGGTCGAGGCGGCCGAGTGCCTGGGCGAGGTGGAGCGCCCGCGAGCGGCGCTAGCCTGGACCGATGCCGCACGAGCTGATCGGGGACTCGGCGCGCGGCGAGGCCTACGCTCTCGCGCGCCTCGTCGTGGAGAGCGACCGGATCGTCGAGGCTGACGCGCCGGGGATGTCGCGGCCGCTCGCGGGGTTGACCCTGCTCGAGGCGGCCGCCGTGCCCGGAGAGACGCTTGCGGCGGATGCCGTTGCCAATGCGCTGGCGCCCGTCGTACGCGCTGCGCCTCGACCGGGCCGCATCGCAGTCGCGATGAGTGGCGGGGTCGACAGCGCCGTGGCGCTCCACCGCGCGGGGAAGGGCGCCGTCGGTGTGACGCTCCGTCTCTGGCTCGACCCGGCGGGGCCTACCGCGGAGCGCGCCTGCTGCTCACCCGACGCGGTCATCCGCGCGCGCGAGACCTGTCACGCGCTCGGCCTTCCGCATGTGACACTGGACCTGCGAGAGGAGTTCAGACAAACGGTCGTGCAGGCGTTCGTGGACGGCTACGCGGGAGGCCTGACGCCGAACCCGTGCATGCGATGCAACGGAGCGTTCCGATTCGATGCTCTGACCGAGTTCACGGAGCGGATCGGCGCCGACGCCCTCTGGACGGGCCACTACGCGCGTGTCGTCCGGCGCAACGGAATGCATCTCGTCGCGCGAGGCGTCGACGCCTGGAAGGACCAGTCCTACATGCTCGCGACGGTCGATCCCGCCCTCCTCGACCGCGTCGCGTTCCCGCTCGGCAGTGAAACGAAGGCCGACGTGCGACGCGAGGCGGAAGGAGCCGGCCTTGCCGCGGCACGCCGTCCCGAGAGCCAGGAGGCGTGCTTCCTGGCAGGCGACGACTACCGGAACTTCCTCACGCGAAGCGGTCTCGAGTCGTCGCCGGGCGACATCGTCGACGAGACGGGGACCGTGCTCGGGCATCACGATGGCCTCTGGCGGTTCACCCCCGGACAGCGCCGTGGCGTCCGTGTCGTCTCGAACGAGCCGCTTCACGTGCTGCGCTCCGACCGCGAGTCCAACACGCTCGTGGTGGGGCCGCGCAGCGCGCTCGGCGCCCGGCACGTCACTGCGTGTGGTCGCCTCTACGACTCCGTCGGCGAGGTCGATGCGAAGCTTCGCTACCGGTCTCCGGCGGTCGCCGCGGGGGTTACGCCCACCGAGGACGGATTCGAGCTCGAGCTCCGAGCGCCGGTCGACGCGGTCGCTCCGGGCCAGGTGGCCGTGCTCTACGACGGTGACGTCGTCGTGGGAGCAGGCATGATCGAGCGCGTCGCGGGGTAGGATCCGGCGCGATGACCCTCGCGTTCTCCGCAGGCGACGCGGCCTACTGGGGCCTGGCGATCTTCCTCGTGCTGCTCGGCGTGGGCTCGCTGTTCGCACTCGTCAAGCTCGGCCAGATGTTCGACAAGGTGTCGTCGCTTGTCGGCGGGGCTGAGCGCGACGCTCTTCCGGTGGTGGTCAAGACCGGCGGCACGGTCGACCGCGTCAACTACCAGCTCGACAAGCTGGACACCGTCACCGACAGCGCGGTCTCGATGGCGGACAGCGCAGACACGGCGGTGAGAGCGGTATCGACTGCCATCTCCAAGCCCGTCGAGAAGGTGTCGGGCTTCACGGCGGGCGTCGCTCACGGATTCGCCTCGTTCCGAAAGAACCGGAGTATGTCGGATGCGATGGGCGAGGCCAAGGACGCAGCGCGGCGACGCGAGGAAGATCTCACGCAGGATCTCCGCGGTGCAGGCCCGACGCCACAGTCGAGCGAGCGCCCGACGCCTACACCGACACCGTCGCCTACGCCGAAGCCAGATCCTTGGCCGCGACCGGAGCCGACACCGAAGCCCGACCCGGCGCCAATCCCGCCCGACGACCTTCCCTGATCCGGCACGGCCCTCGGGGCGTAACGCGAGGATGCGCCCGAACACCGCTCGGCACCACGAGTGCTCGGGCGCCCGAGCCGCACGGAGTCGCGAACGGATCGCGCGACGAGCTCGGCACGAAGTCGGCACGAAGACGTGACTCCTGCGTGACGCTTTCGCCGATAGCGTGGCATCAGGGACACGGGAGTGCCCCTGGGGGAGGTTGGGGCGAGTGACGCCGGCGTCACCGCGGCAGCTGGAGCGGTCGAGTGTTCATCGGCGACGACGAGCGCCTAAACGCGGAAACGACCCCGGTACGATCGACGGATGCCAACGACCGCCGAGCTCCGCGAGGCCTTTCTCTCCTTCTTCGAGTCGAACGGGCACCTGCGCTTTCCGTCCTTCCCTCTGATCCCGCCGCCCGAGGATCCGTCGACGCTCTTCATCTCGGCCGGGATGCAGCCGCTGAAGCCGTACTTCTCGGGCGTGAAGACACCGCCGGCGCCGCGCTTCACGACCGTGCAGAAGTGCCTCCGCGCGGGCGGCAAGGACACCGATCTCGACGAAGTCGGGATGACTGCGCGGCACGCCTCGATGTTCGAGATGCTCGGCAACTTCTCGTTCGGCGACTACTTCAAGGACGGCGCCGTCGACTACGCCTGGGAGTACGTCACGCAGCACCTCCAGCTCGAGCGCGAGAGGCTCTGGGCGACGGTCTTCGCGGGCGATCCCGGCCTCGGGCTCGGAGAGGACGAGGTTGCGGTCGCGGCATGGCAGCGGGTGGGAATCCCGCGCCAGCGCATCGTGCCGTTCCCGCGTTCGGACAACTTCTGGGGACCCGCAGGCGAGACCGGCCCGTGCGGCCCGTGCTCCGAGCTCCACTACGACCGCGGCCCGGAGTTCGGGTGCGGCGAGGCCGGCTGCGGCCCGAACTGCGAGCGGTGCGATCGCTACATCGAGTTCTGGAACCTCGTCTTCATGGAGTTCGATCTCGCCGTCGACGGTTCGCTCACACCCCTACCGAAGCAGAACATCGACACCGGAATGGGCCTCGAGCGCTGCGCGATGCTCGTCCAGGGCGTCGACTCGATCTTCGACACAGACGGCTTTCGGTTGATCATGGACTGGATCGCCGAGGAGTCGGGCGTGCCCTACGGGACGTCGCCCGAGGCGACCAAGGCGCACCGCGTGCTCTGCGACCACGGCCGCGGCGTGACCTTCCTCGTCGCGGAGGGGGTGACGCCGTCGAACGAGGGCCGCGGCTACATCCTGCGCCGGCTGATCCGCCGCTCGGTTGTTCAGGCACGCCGCATCGGCCTGCCCGCGGTCTTTCCGTTGCCGCGCATCGTCGTCGAGCAGGTCGGCCCGTGGTATCCGGAGGTCGTCGAGAACGCCGCCGAGATCGAGCGCGTCGTCCGCGCCGAGGAGGAGCGGTTCCGCGAGACGCTCGACCGCGGAATGAAGGAGTTCGAGGAGCTCGCGGGCGCCGACATCGGCGCGGCGGACGCCTTCCGTCTCGCCGCGACCTACGGCTTCCCGATCGAGCTGACGGTCGAGCTCGCACG
>Ga0070660_100003103_pt1 | contig 11414 bp, 9 predicted proteins | sample KBSC33metaG_FD_64670 | JGI IMG/M metagenome (GOLD analysis project Ga0070660, IMG submission 64670) | Corn rhizosphere microbial communities from Kellogg Biological Station, Michigan, USA - KBS C3-3 metaG | ecosystem: Host-associated > Plants > Roots > Rhizosphere > Soil ... | reverse complement strand
AGCCGCTGCGCGTCTGATCCGCAACCTCCAGTTGCCTGCGGGCGTGGTCACGTTGCTCCACGTGGGACCGGCCGACGAAATGCCTTCGGTGAAACTCCCGGCGGACACCGACTGGACTTGGAACGCGACAGTCAGAACCGGCGAGCCGGCTGACATCATCCTGCACACCGCCACGGAGCTCCTCTCGGATCTGATCGTGATGACGACCGATGGGCCTGACGGATTCCTCGACGGCCTGCGCGGGACCACCTCCCAGCGCGTCCTGCGGAAGGCACGTTGTCCCGTGGCGAACCTCCCAGTTGGATCTATGTTGGGGTGATTTGACCCGCGATCGCTCGCGCCGGGGAATCTCGAATGCCAGGGCAGGGCTTGTCAACTCATGCTCTTGTTAACAGGTAAGGCTTAATTAGTCCCGCTCTCGCAGTGATCTCGATGGCCCTGTCCCACGCATTCCACTGCGTTCACGATTGCTTTTATCCGAGAGCTCTGCCAATTTTGACAGTTCAACGACTGCTAGTTCGTCTCTACCTTACTTTATGTGCAGGTCCGGGCGAAGCCCGAGCGACTGAAGGGCAGCCGGTACGAACAATTCCTTGAGTCCTGTCGGTTTTCGCATCGACTGGCAGCCTTTAAAGCCTTGGACGCCCGGTACTCGACACATCACGGGTCAAAGTCGAGATGGCAGGCAATGAACAAATAAGCTGGATGGCTGCGACAGTGCCGATTCTGCTAACCCTCGCGCTGGCACTGGGCTGCAATGGTTTCTTTGTGGATCCGGTTCTAACCGGCGTCACGGTTGGGCCGGCTGTGACAATCCAAACTGGCAATACCGTCCAGATGAGCGCGGTCGGAACCTATGACGACGGGTCGCACAAGACGCTTTCGTCTGATGTCTTCTGGAGCACTGGAGCGGACAGTGTCGCTGCCATCAGTAAATCTGGATTGGTAAAGGGAGTCGGGGCCGGACAAGCCACGATTACCGGCGCGTCAGGCACTGTATTCGGAAGCGCTACGATCACCGTGACAATCGGAGGCCTGTCGGCAATCCAAGTGACTTCTCAGGACGGCCTCAGCAACATTACTTACGGTAGCAGCGAACAGTTTGTGGCCACCGGCACCGCCAATGGGCAGCAGATCGATATCACGGATTCAGTGACCTGGAGCACGAACCCCAGCCCTCCGAGCGTGAGCATTGACCCGAGAAGTGGTCTTTTGACGACGACTTCGGGGCCAGCAACCGCTGTCCAGTTGGAGGTGATCGCAACCGACCCGACGACGGGGATCTCAGATAGCATCAACTTCACAGTTAGTCCATAAGAGTTTCCATTGAAGCACCCTACCGCGGTCGAGCAGTCGATTTTTCCTGATATGCGTTCTATTCGTACCGTAAGCTGTCAACCGGGTCTAGGTGGGCTGCCCGGGTTGCTGGGAGCGTGCCGAACAAGACGCCCACCAGACAGCAAGCTCCGATCGCAATAATCGCGGATAGCCCGGAGATCGGGATGGTGTAGTCGGTAAAGAGTCGGAGCGAGAACGGAAGGCCTAAACCGATTATCACGCCCACGATTCCACCGACAAGGGAAATGAATACGGCCTCTGCTAGAAATTGCAGAAGGATAGTACGGTTGGTCGCACCAAGTGCCTTGCGTATGCCGATCTCTTGAGTGCGAGCGCTCACCGTTGCAAACATAATGTTCATGATGCCGGTACCACTGACCAGCAGGGTGACGGTTGCAATCAATAGGAGCACGAGAGTCAGGGCGCTGGCCGTTTTGCCGGCTACCGCTAACAATTGCGTCAGATTGTCAACCAGGTAGATCGACTCCGGACGATGTCGTGCCTGGATCACGTGTCTGATCTGTCTGGTCGCTGGAACAACCATTGTTGAATCTACAACAGAGAAATAAAGTTGTTTTACGCTGTCGGTCTCGAGAAAGAAACGACTCACAGTGTACGGTATCACCACAGTGTCGGGCGTTAGTTCAGATCGTCCAAACGTGTTCACCCGTTCCCTGAACGTGCCAATTATCATGAAGGGTAGGCCGCTCAATTTAATTACTTGTCCTATTGGCGACGAATCTGAGCCGTAGAGTTGTTCCGCCAGCTTGTCTGTGATCACCCCCACCTTGTTGCGCGCTGCCAGGTCCTGTTGGTCAAAGAAACGTCCCGATAGAATAACCAGATTACGCACCCGTTCGTAGGCAGGATAGACTCCCAACACCTGGACGTCGCGCTCTTGGCCTCCGCCCACGGGAAGTCGGTCTTGGAGTGGCACAACCGGAGAGGCAGCGACAATACCGGGTACCTCCCGCAAGACAGCCTTCATGTCGTCGATCGTAAGCAGATCGGGGGAAACATTGGTAAGACGTTGGGCTCCGGTCTCATACTCCGCGAAAATCCAATTCACGCCGATCCCATCGATCTGCTTCATGACATACTGTCTGCCCGCCAAGCCGATGGTTACGACCAGGATCAGGGCTGCGGTACCAATTGTCATACCGAGCGCGGTGAGCACAAACCGGACTTCATTGGTGCGGAAGATGTCGTAGGCAAACCAGAGGTATTCGCCAACTGCCATCTCGGATTGGGGGCTGGAAGACATGGCTAACTCGATTTTCCGAAGACAAATCGCTAGCAAGCTGCTTAGCACGGCAGCCGATGCTCTGGAGTCAGGCTACTCTGTGTAGAACACCAGCAAGACTCCCAGAAGCGTGACAAAACCCGGCCAGAGGCGCAGCGCCACACTCCGGCGCCACAATGAGCTGTCCGAGACAAATTTGAAAAGGGCCACACCCAGGCCGATAACAGCAAACCAGAGGTGCTGACGCTCGACCCTAAGCATTCCCTCCGACATTTCGTGCGAATGTGGGCTCGCACTGTGAGCATGAGGCGCAGGTATGTCATCGCTTACTCGCTCCGCGGATGTCGATGTCCCGACTTGATCGTCCACCCGTGGGGAATCGGACTCTGACGCATGGTGATGCATGCCAGGCATTGAGTCTGGGGCATCTGCGGCCCGTGCGGCTAACCCTGAAACCATGTATTGACGAGCCTCTGCGGAGGAAGCGCCTGACGTCTGCCCATGGTCGTGGAAGAGCAACAGACCAGCACCGACAAGAGCCAGGAGGGGAAAGGCCCATGTTCGCCAGAACCGGTTGAGCTTGCCGCGTGCTCTAAGGTACTCAATAATTCCGATCAGCATCAGCAAGAGGGCGTAGATTTTGTGCAGGCGTGCTTCCGCGTCGTGATATATGAGAAACCTCCAGCTCAAGTTGCCGCGTGGCCAGATTTCAGCGTCACTCCAGGCAGCCAGAAACAAGCCGGCCGCCACAAATAGAAGCGGCCAGACGAGTTGTAACGGTCGAAGCTTCTCCGATGAATACCCAGCGATCACCAACGCCCCAATGGCGATTAAGGCATAGCCAGCCAGATGGTGGTTGAGCTCTGAAGCGGGTTTGTTAGGATCCTGCTCTGCCACAGATACGGCGGCTGCCGGCAGGCCCGTGATTCTCTGAGCGTAGAGTTGCACGGCTGACCCAGCAATCCCGAACACCATAAGGAATATTGCCAGCCGGGAAAACGCTTGTGTCAAGGAGGAATTCTTCATATTGTCGGCCTTTCACTAAAACCTTGTGTGTCCCGTACGATTGCGATCTGAGACGAGTCCGAGCGCCTACGGCCCCCTATGCCGTCTAATACGGCCATTTCCAGGCGTCGACGTCGGGGTCATCGATGCCATGTTGGTAAGCGTAATTCCGGCACTCCACCTGTAGATTGCGGAAATCCTCTTTTGCATGAGCACCGATTCTCTGCAGCTTCGGAACGCGGTCAATCGCATCAATGGCCAGGCTGAAGCGATCGATCTGGTTCTGGATGGCCAAATCGAGCGGCGTGTTGATGTTGCCTTTTTCCTTGTAGCCGCGAACGTGCATGTTGTCATGGTTCGTACGCCGATAAGCCAGGCGGTGGATTAGCCACGGGTAGCCGTGGAAGGCGAAGATGATTGGTTTGTCTTGCGTAAACAAGCTGTCAAAGTCCCTGTCCGAGAGGCCATGTGGATGCTCAGTGGAGGGGACGAGCCTGTAGAGGTCCACTACATTAACGAAGCGGATCTTAAGATCGGCGAAGCGCTCGCGCAGCAGCACTACCGCCGCCAGCGCCTCTTTGGTAGGGATGTCGCCGGCGCAGGCCATCACCATGTCTGGCTCCGAGTCTTCGTCGTTGCTCGCCTTCCGCCAGATCCCGATTCCCTTGGTGCAATGCGCAATGGCCTCGTCCATGGTCATGTACTGCAGGTGCTTCTGCTTGTCGGACACAATGACGTTGATGTAGCCCGTGCTCTTCAGACAGTGATTGGCAACACTGAGCAGGGTATTTGCATCGGGCGGCAGGTAGATCCGACAAACATCCGGGCTCTTGTTGACCACCAGGTCGAGGAAACCGGGGTCCTGGTGGGTGAAGCCGTTGTGATCCTGTCGCCAGACCGTCGAGGTAATCAACAAGTTGAGCGAGGATACGGGCGCACGCCAGGATAGCTCGTCAGACATCGCGAGCCACTTGGCATGCATATTGAACATGGAATCGATGACGTGTACAAATGCTTCGTAGGTGGAGAAGAATCCGTGTCTCCCCGTGAGAATGTAGCCTTCATGCCAGCCTTCTAGGGTGTGCTCGGAGAGCATTTCGAGGACGCGGCCGTCGGTGGACAACTCGCCGCCGTCAGCGTCCTCCGGAAGATAATCAGCCAGCCAAAGTTTCTTGCTTACCTCGTAGATTGCATCGAGCTTGTTCGAGGTGTTTTCGTCAGGCCCGAAGACGCGAAAGGTCTTCGGGTTCAGGCGCATTACGTCTCGCAGGAATCGGCCGAGGGGCCGGGTGTTCTCAGCCGCGATTTGCCCCGGCTTCTCCACTTGGATGGCATAATCGCGAAAGTCTGGCAGGCGCAGGGCCTTTCGCAACAAGCCGCCGTTAGCGTGAGGATTGGCACCCATCCGTCTTGTACCAGACGGGGAGAGCGCCCGTAACTCTGGAATCAGTCGCCCGCCTTCATCGAATAGCTCCTCCGGTCGGTAGTTGCGCATCCAGCCTTCCAGCAATGTTAAACGGGCCGAATTCTCGCGTACGCCCGCAAGCGGTACCTGGTGAGCACGCCAGGAACCCTCTACTTTGTGACCATCCACATCCTTGGGGCCGGTCCACCCCTTCGGGCTTCGAAGCACAATCATGGGCCAACGCGCCCGGCTGGCCTTGCCGCTCGACCGCGCTTCATGCTGGATTCGGCGAATCTCCAGCACACAATCCTCCAGCGTTCCGGCCATCTCCTGGTGCATCAAATCAACATCCTGGCCTTCCACAAAATAGGGCATCCACCCGTAACCTTTGAACAGGTCAACCAATTCCTCGTGAGACACGCGTGCTAGAAGCGTCGGGTTGTTGATCTTGTAGCCGTTCAGATTGAGGATCGGCAGTACGGCGCCATCGCGGACGGGATTCAGAAACTTGTTGGAGTGCCAGGAGGTGGCTAGTGGCCCGGTCTCTGCTTCGCCATCACCCACCACCACCGCCACCAGCAGGTCGGGATTGTCAAAAGCAGCTCCGAAAGCGTGGGAAATGCTGTAACCCAACTCGCCTCCTTCATGAATTGACCCCGGAGTTTCTGGTGTGCAGTGGCTGCCGATCCCGCCAGGGAAGGAGAAATCCCTGAAGAACGTGCGCATTCCCTCTTCATCCTCGCTCTTGCCTGGGTAAACTTCGGAATAGGTACCTTCCAAATAGACCGGACCGAGCACGCCGGGTGCGCCGTGGCCGGGTCCGGCCATGAAGATGGCGTTGAGGTCGTACTTCTTGATAAGGCGATTGAGATGAATATAGGTGAAGCTTAGACCGGGACTGGAGCCCCAGTGGCCGAGCAGTCGATTTTTGATGTGCTCTGGCTTTAACGGTTCGCGAAGCAGGGGATTGTCCAGCAGGTAGATCATGCCCGCAGCCAGGTAGTTGCACGCGCGCCAATATGCATCGATCTTGCGAAGCTCATCGGCAGATAGCCGGTGCGTGGTACTTGGGATGACACCGCCCGTCTTTCGTGGGTTCACATCAGCGAGCGTTGCTTCCATAAGTCCTCCAACCGTTGCGATCTATCCCACACCCATCCTGCTTTAGCGATGCCGTCGCTTGACGTGCAACTGTGCCAGCGAGCGAGCTAAAGACGCGTTCACGGACGCAACTTCTTCGGAAGAAAGCTTTTCGCGCAGGCGGGCGGCGGCGCGCTGCCGAGCTTCCTCAGCCGCTGCTTCATCGATTTTGTCGATAGCAATCGCCATGTTGGTCACGATGGACACGTGTTCATTCGTTATTTCGACAAGCCCCTCTCCCACGGCCATGAAGTCGTCGTGTCCGCCCTTGTTCACAATCAGTTCACCCGGCACCAATTGCGTCATCAGCCGGGCGTGTTGAGGCAGAACGCCCATCTGGCCCTCCACCCCCGGCAGCGTTACCATGTCCACGTCTTCGGAGTACACGGTCGCCTCCGGCGTCACAATTTCCAGTCTTATGGTGTTGTCCATTTTCATAACCTGTTGCGCAAAGCCCTTGCGCTCTCAACACGCCACTTCTAGTTCTGTCTGATCTCCTCGATCGCGCCTTTCATGTAGAAGTTGCCTTCTGCCACGTCATCGTGTTTGCCTTCCAGGATTTCCTTAAAACCACGAACCGTCTCGGCCACGGGAACTTGTTTACCCTCTCGTCCGGTGAAGACTTGCGCCACACTGAAAGGCTGACTCAGAAAGCGCTGAATCTTGCGTGCCCGAAACACAGTAAGCTTGTCCTCGGGCGAGAGTTCATCCATCCCCAGAATCGCGATGATGTCCTGCAAGTCTTTGTAGCGCTGAAGCACCTTCTGCACTCCGCGCGCTGTGTCGTAGTGTTCCTCGCCTACGATTTCCGCCGCCAGGGCGCGCGACGTCGAGGCCAGGGGATCCACTGCCGGGTAGATACCCAATTCGGCAATCGAGCGCTCCAGTACGATGGTGGCGTCCAAGTGCGCGAAGGTTGTGGCTGGCGCCGGGTCGGTCAGGTCGTCTGCCGGAACGTACACTGCCTGGAAGGAAGTGATGGAGCCCTTCTTGGTGGAAGTAATCCGTTCCTGAAGGGCCCCCATCTCAGCCGCGAGGGTTGGCTGGTAACCGACAGCGCTGGCGGTGCGACCGAGCAAAGCCGAGACCTCGGAGCCGGCCTGAGAAAAGCGGAAAATATTGTCAATGAAAAGCAGCACGTCCTGATTCTTTTCGTCTCGGAAATACTCTGTAATGGCAAGCCCCGACAAGGCCACGCGTAAGCGGGCGCCCGGCGGTTCATTCATCTGTCCATATACGAGGGCAATTTTTGATTGGCGAAGGTTGTCCTGTTTGATCACCCCGGCTTCGGACATTTCGTGGTAGAGGTCGTTGCCTTCGCGAGTGCGCTCGCCGACACCCGCGAACACAGAAACGCCGCCATGGAGCTTGGCGATATTGTTGATCAACTCCATGATGACGACGGTCTTGCCCACTCCGGCGCCACCGAATGCACCAACCTTGCCTCCCTTCAAAAAGGGGCATATCAAATCGATCACCTTGATACCAGTCTGCAGCACCTGAGGAGAAGTAGATTGATCCACAAGCGGTGGCGGAGGCCGATGGATCGGATAGTACTTTTCCGCCTCAACCGGTCCGCGCTCATCGACCGGGTTTCCAGTCACGTCGAACACCCTGCCCATGACGCCTTCGCCGACCGGCATGGATATAGGACCGCCGCAATCAGTAACCTCGAAGCCCCGTTTGAGGCCCTCGGTGCCAGACATGGAGATCGCCCGGACCCACTTGTCGCCGAGGTGCTGTTGCACTTCGAGCGTGACTTTGGCGGGCTGGTTCTGAACCGTGTACTCAACGGTCAGGGCGTTATAGATCCCCGGCAGCGCCTCCGGAAATTCGACGTCAACCACCGGACCAAGAACCTTTACAATCTTTCCCTTGTTACCGACTTGCAGAGGTGTGCTTACCATTGATCTGCCTCATTCGGACTGCCCGCCGGCAATCTCCAGCAATTCCTTGGTGATATTGCCCTGCCGCAGCTTGTTGTATTCGAGAGTTAAGTCCTTGATCAGGCCCTCCGCGTTCTCTGTGGCGTTCTTCATAGAAACCATGCGGGCGCTTTGCTCACTGGCCTTGGCATTCAATAGGACCTGATAAATGCCGATGTCGAGATAGTGCGAAAGGAGGTAGCTCAGAACGAATTCCGGATTGGGCTCGAATAAGGACTCAGTAGTATCGGCAGCGAGTTCTTCTTCGGACCTGACGCCCGGTATCTTCATTGCCTTAAGCTCTCCCACCGGAAGAAAGTCCAGGCAGAGTGCATTCTGGGTCAGTGTGTTGACGAAACGCGTGGCGATGATTCGCACTTCGTCCACCTCCCGTTTCAAGAAGAGGTTGCGGGCAAAGGCGGCAATCGCCCTGGCCTCCGCGAACTGCGGCGTGTCCGCGTAGGCGAACTCGGCAATCAGCTGCCGGCGAGTGCGGGCGATGAACTGCGCGGCTCTACGCCCGGCCGTGATGAAGACCGTGGACTGGGGATCAAACTCGGCCGCCAGCCGGAAGAGATTGCTGTTGAGCGCTCCGCATAAGCCTTTATCCGCGCCGACCAGGATGATGGCGCGCTTGTGAACTTCGCGTACTTGGAGCAAAGGATGGCTGAAGTCGCCTATTCGCGTCGCCGCTTCACGTTGGATACGGTACAGCGCCTGGACGAATGGACGTCCGGCAAGAGCGGCTTGTTGCGCCTTGCGCATCTTTGATGCCGCCACCATCTGCATCGCTTTGGTGATCTGAGCCGTGCTGCTGATTGAGCGGATTCGACGTCGCAAATCGCGTGGACTATGCATAAGACTAATCGGTACAGGCCCTGGAATTCGCAGGGACCAAAATTGAAAATATCTAAAGCCAGCAACCCGCTTGCGGAGAAGACGATGCGTGATCCATCATCTCCAGGTCTCTTTGAACTGATCAACGGTAGTCTTTAACTCGGTGGTCAACGCGGGGGTCATCGCCTTTTCCTGTGCAATCTTCCCCAGCAGTTCGGCCTTCCTTGTGCTCAGGAACTCTGTCAACTTGGACTGGAACTCCTTGACCCGATTCACTGGTACGTCGTCCATATATCCGTTTTGCACCGCCCAGATCACCGCTATCTGCAACTCGATGGGAATGGGGTTGTACTGTGGCTGTTTGAAGATTTCGGTAATGCGCTTGCCGCGATCGATCTGTGCCTGCGTCTTGGCGTCCAGTTCGGAACCGAATTGAGCGAATGCGGCGAGTTCCCGGAACTGCGCGAGGTCTCCCTTGAGCTGCCCGGCGACCTGTTTCATGGCTTTGAGCTGAGCCGCTGAACCAACCCGGGAGACCGACAGACCCACGGAAATCGCGGGGCGTACGCCCTGGTAAAACAAATCCGTCTCCAGGTAAATCTGTCCATCAGTGATCGAGATGACATTGGTGGGGATGTAGGCCGAAACGTCGCCCGCCTGTGTCTCAATAATGGGCAGCGCAGTCAGGGAACCGTCACCATACTTTTCTCCGACCCGCGCCGCCCGTTCGAGCAATCGACTATGGAGATAAAACACATCACCAGGATAGGCTTCCCGGCCTGACGGCCGTTTCAGCACCAGGGAAACCTGGCGGTAGGCCACGGCGTGCTTCGACAGATCGTCGAAGATAATCAACGCATCCATGCCGTTGTCCATGAACCACTCGCCCATCGCCGCCCCTGCGAAGGGCGCCAGGTATTGATTGGTCGCAGAGTCAGAAGCCGGGGAAGCAACGATGATGCTGTAGGGCATGGCTCCGGCCTGCTCGAGAGCGGTTATGATCCGCGCGACGTTCGATTGCTTTTGACCGATCGCAACATAGATGCAATAAAGCGGGCGATAGTTCCTGTCGCCTGCAGTCTCTGCCGCCCGATTTAGGCGAGCTTGACTGATAATGGTGTCGATGCAAATTGTCGTTTTACCGGTGGACCGGTCGCCGATGATTAATTCGCGCTGGCCACGTCCGATCGGAATCATCGCGTCAATTGCCATAATGCCGGTTTGCACTGGCTGTCTGACGGGACTGCGCCGAATAATGCCAGGAGCGATTTGTTCAACCGGATAGTAGACATTACTCTCGACCGGTCCTCCCCCATCCAAGGGCTCTCCCAGAGTGTTTACAACCCGCCCCAAGAGGCCCTTGCCCACCGGTACCTGCAACAGCTTGCCCGTAGTCCGGACCTCGTCGCCCTCCTTAAGCCGGGTGTAGTCGCCTAGAATGATTACTCCAACTTCTGTCTCTTCCAGGTTCAACGCCAGCCCGGTGACGCCGTGGCCCAGATCGAGCATCTCGTTAAGCATCGCATCGCTAAGACCCTCGACCTTAGCCACGCCGTCCCCTACTTCGCGGATGACACCGACATTCTGCCGGTCGGTTGCCACTTTGGCGCCTGCGATTTGAGCTTCAATTTCCTTAAGTAGGTCAGGCATACGGTCTTCACCCTAGCTCACAAAAATGCGAAGTTTCCATTGGCATCAGGACAATACGTTCCTTCCGTTGGTGCTGGTAATTCCAAAGCTTTTCTCCAGTGCAGATAACCCAGACCGCACGCTCCCGTCGTAGACATCACTACCAACGTGGATGCGGATCCCCCCGATCAACGCCGGATTGTGTACGAACGATGCATTTATCTGCGAACCGTACACATCTTGTAGTCCAACCTGGAGCCTGATCTCCAAGTCTGCGGGCAACGGAACAGCGCTTTGTATCTCGGCTGTATGTTGGGCGTGGTCCAGCTTCAACAAGCGCTGAAAATATTCCAGTAAGGCCAAGTAACCGCGGCGCCTTAATTGCAGGACACTCTGGACGACCTTGCGGACGCGGCCTTCATCTACCCTTCCGTTGACGATACACAAGCGGAACAGTTGCTTGGCCTCGCGCCGGGTCTGCTTGGCAGTGATCATGTGGACCTCGATACCCCGTCTTTCGCTAAGCGGCCAACCGCCTGCTGGTTTCCTCTGCCAGGCGCCGCTGATCATCTGCAGTGAGGACCTTGCCGGTGATGTTGGCGGTGGCTTGCACAACTAATCGGCCCACTTCATGCTTCAGTTCTGTGAGCATGCGGGCGTGTTCCTGGATGGCGGCCTCACGCGACTTGACGATGATCTGTTCGGCGACAGCGATGGCCTTCTGGGTCTCCTGCTCCTTCACGCGCGCGGCCGCGGTGTGCGCTTCTTCGATTAATTTAGCCGCCTGCGCGTCGGCCTTCAGCATGGTTTCCCGACGCTGGGTTTCGGTCTGGGCGAGTTCGGCCTTTATTTTTTCCGAGCCTGCAATTCCCGCAGTGATCTGTTGACGCCG
>Ga0070660_100003101_pt1 | contig 11420 bp, 10 predicted proteins | sample KBSC33metaG_FD_64670 | JGI IMG/M metagenome (GOLD analysis project Ga0070660, IMG submission 64670) | Corn rhizosphere microbial communities from Kellogg Biological Station, Michigan, USA - KBS C3-3 metaG | ecosystem: Host-associated > Plants > Roots > Rhizosphere > Soil ... | reverse complement strand
TTTCGGCCTTCCATACCGCGCTGCCTTACAGGGGGACTCGTGACATTTGAAGTCGGCGACAAGGTCATTTACCCGAATCATGGTCTCGGGATCGTCGAGCGCATCGAAGACAAGACCATCCTTGGCACCACCTGCGGCTTTTATCATCTCCGAATCGTCGCCAACGACACCACCGTGCTCGTGCCGCTGGCCAACGTGGACGGCGTCGGCCTCCGCCGCGCCATCAGCGACGAAGAGGTCGAGCGTCTTTTCGGCCTGCTCGGCGACGGCAAGATCGACAACCATCAGAATTGGAAGGGCCGCTTCAAGGACAATTCCGACAAGATGCGCAGCGGGTCGATTTACGAAGTCGCCGATGTGCTGAAGAGCCTGACGTTTCTGGCGAAGTCCAAGAGCCTCTCGTTCCGCGAGAAGCGCATGCTGGATCGCGCCAAGTTCCTGATCATCTCGGAAGTGTCCGAAGTGATGCGCGAAACCGCGGCGGCCATCGAAGGCCGCGTCGACCGTGCGCTCGAGCGCTGCTTCACGACCAAGGCGCGGACGACCGCGCGCGCGAAGGTGGCCAAAGCGGCGCCGCGCGCCACGGCTGCGGCGACCGCTCCGCGTCGGGCGGCACGCGCGTCGTAACCGATCAGCGACTGACTATTGGCCATTTCCATCAGCCTTTAGCCCTTAGCCGTTAGCCTTAGCCCTTAGTCTTTTGAGAGAGCCCGCTAGCGCTCGAGCGCCGGCGGGCTTTTTCGTTTATCATCGCGCTCCGTGCTCATCGCGGCGCTGCGCTCGGCAGCCACCTATCTCGCCGTGTCCCTCTACGTGCTGTTCGCCGCGCCCATCGGGATGCTGCTGGCCGCCGTGTTCCGCTGGAAGGGCATTCTGTACATCCTGGGCCACGGGGGAGTCCGCCTTGCGCGGGCGACCTCGGGGATCCGCGTGCGCGTGGCGGGCCGCGAGCACATTCCGCTCGATCGCGCGGCGGTCTACTGCGCCAACCATCAAAGCAACGTCGATCCGCCGATTCTCTTCGACGTCCTCCACCCGCGCATGCACATCGTCTTCAAGAACGAGATCAACGCGATTCCGCTGCTGGCCCGCGCGTTTCGGCACGGCGGCTTCATCCCGATCGATCGCCGCAACAAAGAGGCCGCGATGCGCTCCCTCGAGGCGGGCGCGGAATCGATCCGCTCCGGCAATTCGTTCTTGATCTTTCCCGAGGGGACGCGCAGCAAGACCGACGAGCTCCTGCCGTTCAAGAAGGGCGGCTTTCTGATGGCGATGCGCGCGCAGGCGCCCATCGTGCCGGTGGCGGTGCAGGGCGGCCGCGACGCGATGCGCCGGGGCAGCCGGATCATCCAGCCGGTCACGTTCAGCATCCGCGTCGGCGCGCCGATCGAAACATCGGGACTTCAGCAGGCCGACCGCGACGCGCTCATTGCGCGTGTGCGCGAACGGATTCAGGCGCTCGTCGCGCAAGGCCCGGTGGTAGACTGAACGAGCCAGCGTCGGGGAGGAATCGGCATGGGACGGGTGTCCGCGCTTGCGGTCGTCGTGGCAGCCGCAAGCATCCTCGCCGCGCAGTCGCCGACCTCGCCGGCTCAGCCGTCGCCGGCCACGCCCTTCAAAACCGAAGCGAACTACGTGCGCGTCGACGTCTACCCGACGCATGACGGGCAGCCGGTCACCGATCTGAGCCAGGCCGACTTCGAAATCCTCGAAGACAAGACGCCGCAGAAGATCGACGCGTTCGAGCACGTCACGATTCGCGGCAACCTGCCGCAGGACACGCGCCGCGAACCGAACACCGTCGGCGAAGCGCGCGCCATGGCGCAGGAGGCACGCGCCCGCGTGTTCGTCCTGTTTCTCGATATCAATCACGTCGAGATCGAGGCGTCGCGCCGCATCCGGCAGCCGCTCATCGACACGCTCGATCGCATCATCGGGCCCGACGATCTCGTCGGGGTGATGACGCCCGAGATGTCCGCGCGCGATGTCACCTTCGCGCGCAAGACGACGACCATCGACGCGATCCTGTCGCGGCACTGGTACTGGGGCGAGCGGGATCGCCTCAACGCCGTCGATCCCGAACAGGAAGCGTACAAGGCGTGCTATCCCGGCGGATATCCCGTGTCTTGCCCCGACGGCACGTTCGACGACGATCGCGGCGTCGCCGACGAGATGATTGTCCGCCGTCAGGAAAAGCAGACGCTGGATGCGCTCGAGGATCTCGTTGGCTTCCTCCGCGGCGTACGCGAAGAGCGCAAGGCGGTGATCGCGATCAGCGACGGGTGGCTCCTGTATCGGCCCGATCCGAGTCTCGCGCGGAAGTTGTATTGCCATATCCCAACGGCCGGCGTCTACGTCGATCCGCGCAGCGGCAAGATGAGCACCAAGCCGCCCGACAATCTCGACGACAGCAATAACAGCAGCTGCGAGCGCGATCGGATGACGCTGGCGAACATCGACGACGAGCAGCAGTACCGCCGGCTGCTGGACGAAGCGAATCGCGCGAACACGTCGTTCTATCCGGTCGATCCCCGCGGTCTCGTCGTGTTCGACACGCCGGTTGGCGGGAACACCACGGGGCTGCCGCCGCCGGGGTCGCCGACGATCACGCCGCCCAGTGTCGACGCATCGATCTTGAATTCGCGGCTGACGTCGCTGCGCACGCTCGCCGGCGCCACCGACGGTCTTGCCATCGTCGATACGAACAATCTCGCCGCCGGGATGGAACGGATCGTGTCGGATCTGTCGTCGTATTACCTGCTCGGGTACTACTCGACGGGCAGGCTCGACGGAAAATTTCACGCGATCACCGTGCGCGTGAAACGTCCAGGCGTGCAGGTGCGCGCGCGCCGCGGATTTCTCGCCGCACGCGCCGGCGACGTCAACACGACGGCGGCCCGCACTGCGCCAACGCCGGAGGCCTCCGCCGCGGCGGAGGAATCGCGTACGGTCGCGTCGGCGATCGCGCCGCTCTCCGGCTACTCGCGCGAGTTGCCGCTGCGTCTGCTGGCGGCGACGGGATGGACCGCGCGCGGCACGCCGGCGGTCTGGGTGGTCGCGGAGGGTGGCCGCGGCGAGGACTGGATGGGCGGCGGCGACTCGAACGCGATGCTGGTCGATTCGCAGGGAACGACGGTCGCCAGCGCGCACGCGGCGATCGAGCCGGGCGCGCGCAGTGTTCGGCTGACGCTGATGCCGTCGGGGCCGATCGCGCCGGGCGCGTATGAGGTCCGCGTGCGGGTGAAAGGCGCGGGGAGCGCCACGGCCACGAACGACGTGACGCGCGTGTCGCTCGCGGCGCCGCCGGTGTCCACCGGCGCGATGTTTCTGCGGCGAGGTCAGACGACGGGCAATCGCGATACGCCGACCGCCGACTTGCGCTTCCGCCGGACGGAGCATCTCACGGTGGAAGTGCCCGCGGCGTCGGCCGATCCGGTTCGGGCTCGGCTTCTGGATCGCACCGGCAAGCCGCTGACCGCGATTCCGGTGTCCGCGGCCACGCGCGTCGATGCTGACGGAGCGCGGTGGGACACGGCGCAGGTGTCGCTCGTGCCGCTCGGCGTCGGCGACTATGTGATCGAGATCGTTCGAGCAGCAGCCGATGACGGGGCGGGTGAAACGCGCACCCTCGCCGGTTTCCGGATCGTGCCGTAAAAGGGGACGGGAGTCTTTTTTCGGCCGGCCTCAAACGATTGGTAAACCCCGAGACCTGTCCCCTTTATCGAGGCGCGAATCCTAGGAAGATCGGCCAGTTTTGCCCGTCTTGGGGTCGCGGAGAATTGACTCCCGTCCCCATTTTTACGACCCGCCGACGCCAAAGGTGAGCGTCCAGGGCTGGAGCGGCTGCTGATCAGTGCCGAGAATGCCCTCGAGCAGCGCGACCTTCACGGTGCGGAACCGCTCGAGCGGCTTCACGAATTTCAGTTCCAGCACGCGGTTGGCAGGCAGGTACTGCGTCGTGAACTCGGCCTGCGGCGTCGAAGGCTCGCCGCGCTCGATCGACTGCTCGGTCAGATAGCTGACGCGCACGTGATTCTTGATCGTGGCCGGATCGAGATCGCGCGAGAACTGAATCCGGACCATCGTCGCCATCGACACGTCGGTTTCGTCCTGCGTCGGCGCGCTGAACACCACTTCGGGCGGCGGTCCCGCCGGCACCCGCACCGGCTCATCGTCGCCGTTCACCTCCGTCGGCGGCTTGGCCATCGCGAGCGAGCCCGGTTCGGCATCAAGCCAGAGCAGCCCGCGCCCTTCCTGCAGCGTGCCGCGGACCTGCAGCCAGTGCCCGGTGTCGATGCGCGCGTCGAGCGAGAGCTCGAAATCTTTTCCGGCGTCTTTGCCCTTCGGCCGCATGTTGACGACCCAGATGGCCGCGTCGGCCGACCGCAGCACGAAGTCGTACCGGCTCTTTCCGGGGGCGTCCGGCAGATCGCCGAGCAGGTTGCGGCCGCCGAATTGGCCTGTGATCGTCACCTTTTGATCCAGGTATCGCGACGGATCCAGCACGAGCGCGCGAATCGTGGGCGTCTGCGACGTCGCCGCTGGTGTCACGCTCGTGGCGACGATCGCCGACACCTCGCCGGCGCGCGGCCACGGGGCATCCGGATCGATGTGGAACGTGGCGCGCAGATCGTAGCCGCTGAGCCGCGGGTCGTCGGGCTTCATCCGGCCGATGTCCCACAACTCGCCGCGAATCTCGTCGAGGCCGTCCGGCGCCGTGCCTTTGTAGACGAGATGGATCGATTCGTTTCCGTCGCTCACGCGCAGCTCATCGTTCTTGAGCGCGACGGTGCCGACGACGACGATCGGCCGCGTGTGAAAAAAACCCGGATATGCCAGCAGCGCGGCGATGTTGGTGGCCCGCCGCGTGACCGTCTGCGCCGCCATCGTCGAACAGATGGCGAGCCCGATGAGCGTGAACGTCGCGCGTCGCCCGAATCCCAAGTCCCTGATCCCCGATTCCTACATTATCTTCTTCTGCGCGGCCCGCGACAGCACGAGCGCGAGCGCCAGGAATAGCAGGCCGCCCGCGATCATACCGACCGTCCCTTCGTGAATGAAGGGAACGACGCCGGTGACGCCCTCCGCTTCGCGGATCAGATTCCGTCCGAAGAGCACCGCGTAGAGAATTCCCGCGAGCGAGCCGCCCGCGATCAGGCCCGAGCTGAAGAGCGTGCCCGCGCCCACTTCGGATTCCTCGGCCTTGCCGGTCCGCTTCTCGACATACGCGCGCACGAGCCCGCCGACGAAAATCGGCGCGGTGGTGGCGATCGGCAGATACGAGCCGACCGCGAACGAGAGCGAGTGAACCCCGCACAACTCCAGCGTCACCGAGATGAAGACGCCGACCAGCACCAGTCCCCACGGCAGGTTCTGGCTGAGCAGCCCCTTGATGATCGTCGCCATGAGCGTCGCCTGCGGCGCCGGCAGCGACGGCGAACCGATGCCCATCACGCGGTGCAGATACAGCGTCGTCATCCCGATCACGAGCGAGGAGGCGAGGACGCCGATGATCAATCCAATCTGCTGATATCGCGGCGTGGCGCCGACGATATAGCCGGTCTTCAGGTCCTGCGACGTGCCGCCGGCGTTCGCCGACGCGATGCACACGATCGCGCCGACGCAGATCGCGATCGGCGAGTAAAAATCGCCGGTCATGCCCAGTGCGACGAAGATCGAGCAGGTGAGAATCAACGTCGCGATCGTCATCCCGGAAATCGGATTCGACGACGAGCCGATCAGGCCGGTGATGCGGGACGACACCGTCACGAAAAAGAAGCCGAACACGATCACGAGCAGCGACACGAGGAAGTTGCCCTGCGTCGGCATTCCCGGCATCACGGCGAGAAAGATCGCGAGCAGCAGCGATCCGCCGACGACGATCCCGAGCGGCAGATCGCGGTCAGTGCGCGCGGTGGCGAGGTCCCGGCCGGCGCCGAAGCTCTTCATGCTGTCGCGGAATGACGACACGATGGTGGGAATCGTGCGCACCAGTGTGATGATGCCGGAGGCGAGCACCGAACCGGCGCCCGTGTACCGGATGTACGCGCTCCACAACTGCTGCGCGCTCATGTCGGCGATGCGCAGACCGCTGGCCGGCACCGGCGGAAACGGACCGGGCATGTAGTTGCCCAGGATCGAGAGCAGCGGCAGCAGCACCATCCAGCTCAGCACGCCGCCGGCGAACATCACGCCGGCGATGCGCGGGCCGATGACGTAGCCGACGCCCATATACTCGGGCGAGATGTCGACGTTGAGCGTGGCGTTCGGAAAGAAGCTCGTACGGGCGAGGCTGTAGCCGATCGTCGTTCGAAAAATCTGGACGATCCACGAAAGCGATTTCCACAGCGCGCCTATGCCGAGTCCGCTGAACACGGTGGCCGCCAGGGCTCCGCCGCGCTCGCCAGCGATCAGCACGTCGGCGCACGCGGCGCCTTCCGGGTACGGCAGGATGCCGTGCTCCTTGACGATCAGCGCGCGCCGCAGCGGCACCATCATCAGCACGCCGAGAATGCCGCCCGCCAACGCGAGCAGCGTGATTTGCACATAGGTGAAATACGCGGGACCGCGCGGCGTCAGGAAGATCAGCGCCGGGATCGTGAACACCACGCCGCCCGCCACCGATTCGCCGGCGGACCCAATCGTCTGGACGATGTTGTTTTCGAGAATGGTCGAGCCGCCGAGCTTTTTCAGCACCGAAATCGCCAGCACGGCGATCGGGATTGAGGCGCTGACGGTGAGGCCGGCGCGCAGGCCGAGATACACCGTCGACGCGCCGAAGATCAGGCCGAAGATCATGCCGATGACGACCGCTTTCAGCGTGAATTCGGCGGGAGATTGTGTGGCCGGCACGTAGGGCTGGAACGCCGGGGGCGGCGGGGCGATAGTGGCCATCGACGCGGATATTAGCATGGGGTTTTTGCTACAATCGCCGTGGCTTGTGAAAACCTCGAACAAAGGCGCCAGGAGCAAGCACAGCCTCGATCAGGTCTCCGAGCTCACCACCAATCGCCTGTCCGTCTACCTGCGCTGCCTCAACGCGCTCGACGGCGCCGGCGTCCGGACGATTTCATCGCAGGCGCTGGCCGAGCAGTTCCATCTCAATGCCGCGCAGATCCGGAAGGACCTCGCGTACTTCGGCGAATTCGGCGTGCGCGGCGTCGGCTACTACGTGCGCGATCTGAAGCGCCATCTGCGGCAGATCCTCGGCCTCGACCGCCGGCTGCGCGTCGCCATCATGGGCGCCGGCAACCTCGGGCTCGCGCTCGCCGACTATCCGGGCTTCCGGCTCGAAGGCTTCGAGATCGCCGCGCTCTTCGACAATCTGAGCGCCAAAGTCGGCCAGCAATCCCGCGGCGGCGTGCCGATCTACGACATCCACGATCTCCGGAAGATCTCGCGCCGAGACAACATCCGTATCGCGGTCATCGCGGTGCCGACCGATTCCGCGCAGCACGTCCTCAATCTCGTCGTCGCCTCCGGGATCAAAGCGATCTTGAACTTTTCGCCAGGGACGCTCGAGATCCCCGACAACGTGAAGCTGAAAAGCGTCGACCTCACGGTTTCGCTCGAGAGCTTGTCGTTCTATCTGGCCCGGGGGGAGAGCGGCGATGAGAAATAGGGCAGAGAGGAGCGGCAGGGCCGGGCGGCAACTGTCGCACGTCGACGCGCGCGGGCAGATCAAGATGGTCGACGTCGGCGACAAGCCGGTCACCGATCGTGAAGCCGTTGCGCGCGGGTCGATTACGATGTCGCGCGCGGCGCTGCGGCTCGTACGAAGCGGCGCGGTGAAAAAAGGCGATCCGCTCCAGACGGCGCGGCTGGCCGGCATCATGGCCGCGAAGCAGACGGCCGCGCTGATTCCGCTCTGCCATCCGCTGGCGCTCACGAGCATCCACGTCGATCTGACCCCGACGCTGCGCGGCTACACCATCGAGGCGCGCGTGCGCACCAGCGCGCAGACCGGCGTCGAGATGGAAGCGCTCACGGCCGTCGCCGTCGCCGCCCTCACCATCTACGACATGGTCAAAGCCGTGGACAAGACGATGGTCATCGGCGACATCCGCCTGATGTTCAAGCGCGGCGGCCGAAGCGGCGCGTACACGCGGCGGTGAACGTTGCATATCCTCGTCGCGGTCATCAGCCCGTCTCCCGCGTGGACGATGCCGCCGGCATTCGTGGAGCAGATTCGCCGCGCGTTTCCGCAGCACACCATTCTCGAAGCGTGGGATTTCGAGACGATCCGGCGGCTGCTGCCCGACGCGGACATCGCGTTCACGCCGTTCGTCGATCGCGACATTTTCCCGACGCTCACGCGCTTGCGGTGGATTCAGGCGCCGGCGGCTGGTGTTGGCCACCTGCTGTATCCGGAGATGCTGACCAGTCCCGTGGTGCTGACCAACGCCGGCGGCATCCGCGCGCACTCGATCGCCGAGCACGTGCTGGGCGTGAGCCTGGCGCTGGCGCGGCAGCTTCCGTTGACGCTGCGGCATCAGACCAAGCACGAGTGGATCCAGCATCAGCTCGAGGGCGGCGGCGTCAGCCGCATCCGCACGCTCCGCGGCGCGCGCATGGGCATCGTCGGACTCGGCGCCATCGGCACGGCGATCGCGAACGTCGCCTCTGCCTTCGGCTTTCGTGTGTCGGCGATCAGGCGGCGAGCGGAGGGTGCGCCGCCCGCCGGCGTCGACGAGGTCCTCACGCCGGATGCGCTGCCGGCGCTGCTGGCGAAGAGTGACGTGCTCGTGCTCAGTGTGCCGTTGACAGAGGCGACGCGCGGCCTGATCGGACGCGCGGAAATCGCGCAGATGAAACGCGGCGCTCTCTTGATCAATATCGCACGCGGGAAACTCATCGTCGACGATGCCGTCGTGGATGGGTTGCGCTCGGGACATTTGGGCGGCGCCGCACTCGACGTGTTCGCGGCCGAGCCGCTCGACGCGGCGAGCCCGTACTGGGATCTGCCGAACGTCATCGTCACGCCGCACACCTCTGGCGCGATGGAAGACTATTACACGCCGCTTGTGGCGCTCTTTTCGGAGAATCTGCGTCGCTTCGAAGCAGGACTCCCGCTGCTGAACGTCGTCGATAAAGCCGCCGGATACTGACGCGTCGAACGCCGTCGATCCGATCGCGTGGCGGCGCCAGCCTTGCAACTGCCCCAGGTTTTGGAGGTTGTAATGGCAGAACAGCTCACGGGAAAGCGAATCGCCGCGCTTGTGGACAACGGCTTCGAGCAAGTCGAGCTCGTCGATCCGAAAAAGGCGTTCGAGGCAGCCGGCGCAAAAGTGGACGTCGTTTCTCCTCAGAACGGCAAGGTGAAAGGCTGGAAGTTCAAGGAGTGGGGCGACGACATCGCCGTGGACACGCGGCTGGAAGAGGCGCGCCCCGATCAGTACGACGGATTGTTTCTACCCGGCGGCGTGATGAACCCGGATCGTCTGCGCATGAATCCGAAGGCGGTGCAGTTCGTCCGCGCATTCGTCGACGCGAACAAACCGATCGCGGCGATCTGCCACGGACCGTGGACGCTGATCGAAGCCGGCGGCGTCAAGGGGCGAACGATGACCTCGTGGCCCTCGCTCCACACCGACCTGACGAATGCCGGCGCGAACTGGGTGGACGAAACGGTTGTCGTCGATCGCGGCTGGGTCACCTCGCGCAAGCCCGACGACATCCCGGCGTTCAGCCGCAAGGCGATCGAGGAATTCGCCGAAGGGCGGCACGCGCGCGAGGCCGTCGGCTCCGGCGGGCGGACCACGACGTCTTGATCCATAATCGGACGGCGTGAGGCCATTCGCTGTACTCGCGGCAACGCTGATGCTGATTGGATCGTCGCGCGTCCCCGGATTCGCCGCGTGGCAGCCTCCCGTGGCCGGCAACCTCCCGGTTGCCGGCTATCGCATCCAGCACGTCTATCCTCACGACCGTGGCGCGTTCACGCAAGGGCTGCAATATCTCGACGGCGTGTTGTACGAAGGCACCGGTCTCAACGGGCGATCCTCGATCCGCAAGGTGAATCTGGAAACGGGCGAAGTGCTCCAGCAGCGCAGCGTGCCTGCCGCGTACTTCGGCGAAGGCATCGTCGTCTGGCGAAAAGCGCTGATCGAGCTCACGTGGCAGTCGCAGGTCGCCTTCATCTACGATCGCGACACGTTCACGCCCACCGGCACCTTCCACTACGCGGGCGAAGGTTGGGGACTGACGCACGACGGGACGAGTCTCATCATGAGCGATGGGACCGCGACGCTCCGCGTTCTCGACCCGGAGACGTTCGCCGAACGCCGGCGCATCAACGTCTCGGCGAACGGCTTGCCGTTGAAGAATCTCAACGAGCTCGAATGGGTGAAGGGCGAGATCTTCGCCAATATCTGGCAGACGAATTACATCGCGCGCGTGTCGCCGAAAACGGGCGCGGTCACGGGCTGGATCGACTTGCACGGTCTGCTGTCGGACCAGGAGTCGCGGGGTGCGGACGTGCTCAATGGCATCGCGTACGATGCCGCGCGCGATCGCCTGTTCGTCACCGGCAAACTCTGGCCGAAGCTCTTCGAGATCACGCTCCGCTGATCCCTGGACATTTCAGCCTTGCAGGCGCAGGTGCTCGAAGCGAATGCCTTCGTCGGCGCCGGTCCCGTGCTTCCGCACGATCACCTCGCCGTCGAGCAGACGGGGCGAGAGCGCCGTGTTGGGTTCGCCGCCGGGCCGGGGCGACGTTGTGAGATACACATCCTGAATCAGGCCCGCGTCAGCGATGGACGCCGCGATCGTCCGTCCGCCGATCACGGAGATCCGGCCGATCCCCATCGTCCGCAGCGTGCGAAACGCCTCGGACAGGTCTCCGGGATCGCTGAGCCGCACGATCTCGATCCACGGCCGCTCACGCAGAGCGGGCTGCATCTCGCGGAGCGCGTCCGGCACCGCGACGATGACGACGCGGAGGTCCGGTGAATTGAACAACAGTCCCTGGTCGAGGGCAAAGCCGCGCAGCGACGCCACGATTTGAACGGGGTGGCGATCGAGGCCGAGCGATCGCCTCAGCGCGATCAGTTCCGGATGCCACACCGACAAGACGACGTCGCCGCCGCGCAGGGTGTTCGCGCCAGACAGCACGGCGTCCGCGGCCACGCGCGAGAGCCCCTCGTAGATGACATGCTTGTCCACGTCGCCGCCGCCGAGACTCGACGGGTTGGTCGCGCCCGTGTTGCCATCGCGCGACTGCACGAACACGGCGCTCGTGGCCGGCAGATCCGACGCCGCCGCAGGCGAGAGATAGAAATCACCGTCGAATCGCTCGCGCGACCATGCGTTGCCGATCGCGATCTGATCGGGCGTATGCCGATCCACCGCCGTCGTCCATGCCGCCAGTCTCGCCGCCTGTGCCTCGGCCTCTTTGCGCGCGATGAACCGTTCGAATCTGC
>Ga0070660_100003099_pt1 | contig 11423 bp, 7 predicted proteins | sample KBSC33metaG_FD_64670 | JGI IMG/M metagenome (GOLD analysis project Ga0070660, IMG submission 64670) | Corn rhizosphere microbial communities from Kellogg Biological Station, Michigan, USA - KBS C3-3 metaG | ecosystem: Host-associated > Plants > Roots > Rhizosphere > Soil ... | reverse complement strand
GACCCAAGCGGGAACACCGATAAGCGCGCCATGTTCTTTACTAATGGTCAAACGCTTGACATTAAAGATGAGTACACCTTTGCCAATGGGTATGCTATCACCAAATTCAAAAACGTAACCTCGACCGGCGCTGTTGGCAGCGACCCTACCGGAACGTTTGTGGATACCGATTACCCGATGTTTCGTTTGGCCGACGTGTACCTGATGTACGCCGAAGCGGTGTTACGCGGCGGACAAGGCGGCGACCTGGCAACTGCGCTTACTTATGTTAACGCGGTTCGCACACGTGCATATGATGGCGATCCATCCGGCAATATTACAGCAGGTCAATTGAATTTACAGTTTATACTGGACGAAAGAGGACGTGAGTTATTATTTGAAGGACACAGAAGGACCGACCTGATCCGTTTTGGACAGTTTGCCGGCAGCACTTATGTATGGCAATGGAAAGGCGCCGCGCACCAGGGTACCGGTATAGCAGATTACCGCAACCTGATGCCAATACCTTCAACGGATATGGTGAATAACCCGACCCTGAAACAAAACCCGGGCTATAATTGAAAAGTTTAATATTTGACCTTTATAAAATAAGTGTTAATAAAAAAAGATAAGATGAAAACAGTATTAACAAAATTTTTGGCCATCAGCGGCATAAGTTTGCTGATGCTGGCATCGTGTAAGAAGGAAGGGACAGTAGTAAAGTCCAACGGTGGCACGCCGGGCGCTCTAACAGCTAATACCACCACATTGCCTTTAAACAAGGCGATGCTTAACGATACCACTTCAGTTATCAAATTCAATTTCACCAAGGCTAATTACGGATTCAGTGCCGGTGTAACCAATACACTGCAAATCGATGCCGCGGATGATAACTGGGCTCACCCAACTACTTTTACATTAGGCGTGGGCGTATATTCTCAAGGATTTTCTACCGCAGTATTCAATGCGTTACTGCTGAAGCTAAATCTGCCTGCCGGTGTCGCTTCACCTGTAAACGTACGTATTATGCATTCCCTTGCAACGAATGTACCTCCTGTTTACTCTAATACGCTTGCACTTACAGTTACTCCGTTCAATTTAGCATCGTACGTGTATGTACCGGGCAATTATGAAGGATGGTCTTTCCCTGGTCCGGCCGCTGATAGTTTATTGTCAGCAACATCGAATGGCATTTATAAAGGTGTAATCAACTTCAAAGCAGTTGGTGATCCATTCCTGATCGTGCCTATTCAAAGCTGGGCAAATAAATGGGCTACTGCAGATAACGCAGGTGCAGCAGGCGGCCCTATTACCTATTCGACTGAATACGTGGCGAGTGGCGGCAATAACTTCTTCTCCGCATCAAAAGGCACAGTTGATCCGGCTGTAAATATCACCAGTGACATGGTTGTGTTTGATTCTAACCAAAACACACTTACTCTTACTCCGACTCTTTGGAGTGTGGTAGGTGACGCTACCCCTGGCAGCTGGCCTGCAGGAAACGGCCCGCAAAGCGATACTGATATGAAATATAACAACGGTACTCAAACGTGGAGCGTAATTGTTCATTTAACAGCCGGTGGAGGCCTCAAATTCAGAATGAATCATGATTGGGGGGTGAATTATGGTTCTGTAACCACTGCTGGGGTGCTTGATCAGGCTAACAATAACAATATCCCTGTTACTGTAACAGGGGACTACCTTGTTACCATAGATTTAAATGCACTTACTTATACAATGGTAAAACAATAAAATATTAATACAGAGAGTTGATTGATTGAATAGCCCGTTCCCGGTATCCCGGGGCGGGTTTTTTTGTTGCTTGTAAGTAGTGGCGCTATTTGAAATTATTTTTGCACACATTTACCTTTAATTAAATATTTACTTTCATCTTTAGTATTTTGCGCCTAAATAAAGTGCGCTGCAAAGACTACGCCTAATCCTTATAAATACTGATGCTGAAATTGCCGGTCTTACTTTTAATTTTTTCGCTATTTATTTATAATGCAGGGTATTCGCAGGATTTCCATGTGTCGGCCAAAATTGTTGATAGAGAAACAAAATTGCCGATCCCGGGTGCAAACATCAGCGTGTCCAGAAACAGTACAACTATTTTTCATACCATAAGCGATAGTATTGGAAAATTTAAGATTCCATGGACACTTTTCCAAGGATCATCGATTAAGATTAGCTCGTTGAACTATGATGCTATTCAAATCAATGCAAATTCAATAAAAGTTGATACCAACCAAAAGAACATAGATCTGGGCACCGTGGAAATGTACTCGCATAGTATTGAGTTGAAGGAAGTTTTGATTAAGTCTCGTAAAAGATATCGCGATACCAGTACAATCGACTTATCTAAGAAGAATTTTGAGCGATCCATAATGATCGATGATCTTTTTTCCAGAGACATCGGTTTTACTAAAGATGCGAATGGGCAGTTGTACTATAAGGGCAAGCCAGTATCGGGTTTAACTGTTAACGGTGGCGATTTTTTTGGTAAAAACAACCTGGATATTTATAAACTATTACCGGCTTTGACGCTCAGAGGCATCAAAATAATCGAAACAAATATCGATAGCACTACTAACACCACCTTATTAAAGCCGGTTATTAAGGTTAATCTTGAGCTTAAAGACAAGTACGACAAAGGGCTATTTGGAAACGCCAATATAGGGATCGGAACAAATCAGCGCTATATCGCAAATACAAGTTCATATGGCTACAAGGATAAAGAACAATTATCGCTGAATTTAAATTCAAATAATATCAATATGAGTAATGACCTATTGCTCGAACCAAGAGTTGATTTTTCAGCGAATGGGAATAATCTGATCACTCATCGTGGCAAATTAATGTATCGAAATGTATATGCAGACAAGGCTGAAATTATTATATCCGCGACGGCTAATGACGATCATAAAAGTTATATGTCTGAGTCTGAAAGGCAGGAAGAAAATATCAATGAGTTTTCAAAAACATTTAACTCATCAAATGCTAAATCATTTAATATATCCGATGCAGGTTTTAAAGTGAATTACAAAATTGATTCTCTGAGTACTTTAAACGTGGTCCAGGGCTTTAAACATAATAACATAAAAGAATCCGATTCTTTGAACTATCTGATAAACATTGATAGTTTAACTACGTCCTCTCAATTAAATAAACAAAGGGTAACCACAGAAGATTTCCTAAGCACCGATATTAGCTTTCAAAAAAAATTCGGCTCTAAAAAGGGAAAGTCTTTAAATTTCGATATTACATTGAACAATAACCAATACCGTATTCATGAAAGTGACAACGTCAATAACTTTTCAAATCAAATTCGGAGCCAATATTTTATAAATGGCGACAGACATGCAAATGAAGACCTGTACACTTTTAATACAAATTTTACGGAACCGTTAAGTGAAACTGCCTACATTAATTTCTTCACAATTTATAAAAGAGATAGGCTTGTTTATAAAACACAATTTAATAGCGATACTACGCTGAATACCAACGATGCTCCCTTTCAACTTATTAACAATTATATTAAACCGGGCATTAAATTCGGAGAGACTTTTAATAAAGTGTCGTTAAACGCAGTGGCTAATGGTGATCTTGATCTAAAAGATGCCAAAGAATTAAACGGTAGCAAAGGCGAGTCACTTTTTAATTTGAATGCCACTATAGATGTGGATTACAAAATTAACGCCAGGAAAAGCCTAACCTTTAATTATTCTACCGTTACCAATTATCCAGGTGTCCAACAATTAACAAGCCTGGGTAACACGTTCGACCTGGTGTCCCAGATATCAGGCAATTTAGAGTTAAGACCTGAGGAAAAAAGAGCTTTTAAATTATATTATACCGTAAAATCATCTGATTCAGAAAACATATCGATCTCAGGCGAGTACGATAATTACCATTCAAAATTTGGATACAGCATTAATAGCACATTCAATAATATTCAAAATACCTCCATTGCAAATATAGGAAATTCGAATAGCGGGCAGATCACCTTCTTTATTTTAAAGAACATCAATGATCGGTATTTGAGCTATTCAAATAGCCTCGCATACCAGGAAACACCAACACTAACCAACAATAAATTGATATTAAATAATGGGATCACTTTCAATCAATCACTGACCTCTTCATTCGATATTATAAAATCAGTTTTCTCCGCTAGCCCCATATTGGCTTCATCATTTAGTAAATATTTTTACGAAAGTAGTACTGTCAATGTAATTACTTTCACTTATTCAGATAAGTTATCTTTTCATCCCAAGGGATTTCTGCTTAACTTTTTCCCATTGTTCAATTACAGCCATAGTTTGGGCAATAACAGGTCATTTTCAGTGAATGGAGAGATAAAAAAGAGTGTTTTTAAAACCTATGGTGCTATCTGGTTGCAGGCTTATGACATTTTTAATTCCTTTAAATTCTACAATAATTATATCGGATCATCTTATTACCAATCAGTTAAATATTCCAATATCCATAGGTATTTTATTTTAGGGTTAACCTATAAATTTAATAATATGAAATAATTTTTGTTTTATACCAAAAAGAATATATTTGAATTAATTAACAAATTAATTAATATATAAACCTTGTCAGCATGAAAAAGATTATTCTGCTTTTCAGTCTTATGGCGTATAGTGTCATAAGCTATGGCCAAACTTTAGGCCTAACAACAACATCCACTACAGTCCCAACAGGAACTACAATTACCAGCACCGGCACTGGTGAAAGCTCATCTGTTTACTTTAAGGCAGTTCAAGCCGTTCTAATAAGCGTTAGCCCGTCCCAATACCAACAAAATGCCACTCAATCGGCTATCGGCGCTACTTATTTTAATCCTTCGACGCATGTGCCAACTTCTTTGCAAACTAAAGTTATCAGTACAGCGCCGGTTCCCATTACCGTAACTTACGATTTTCAAATGGTACCCTGGGATGCTGTGAATAATAAATATTTGGCACCGGTAGATTGTAATATTACGGTAACCATTAATCCCGCTCCTACCATATTTTACAATGTTCAGAAATCGCAGGCATTTACTAAAAATAACTGTGGCGCGGGTTACCAAGGAAGTTCCGTGACCTATACAGTCGCAGCCGCAAAATACAGTTCCACAATCTCACAGGCTGATGCTGATTCAAAAGCTACCGCTGACATAACTGCGAATGGGCAAAATTATGCTAACGTTAATGGTACGTGCTTGTTGATTTATTATAATGTCCAGAAACAGGGAAGTTATTATGATCAGTCCTGCTCACAAGGGTACTATGGCGCAACACCGGTGATCTATACCGTACCTGCCGCGAAATACAGTTCAACGGTGTCGCAGTCTGACGCAGATTCAAAAGCACAGGCCGACGTGACTGCAAATGGGCAAGCGTACGCCAATGTCAACGGTACTTGTACCGTTATTCCTCCGCCCGTTATAACTGGCACGTCTGCGAGTGGTACAGTGTTGACGGTCACCTATACCAATACAACCCCGCCTATTGCGACAAACGCAGTTGAAATACAAGCATTGGACAATTTAACCGGGGCGGTTATTGGTAGCACAACAGGCACCGGGACAAGTAATTTTGTTAATTTAATCGCGGGCCGTACATATACTGTTACTGTGATTGTGTTTGATTCTCAGCATACGTCGTCAGACAACACATCCGCACCTGTTACGGTGACAATGCCGGGCACGCTTGTTCCGCCGACTACTTATTATAATAATCAAATGTCTCAAAATTTCGTAGACAAAAATTGCGGCGCGGGCTATACGGGTTCCACCGTCGCATATACAGTTCCTGCTATGACATATACATCGTTAATATCCTTAGCTGATGCTAACTCAAAAGCACAGGCTGACATTAACGCAAACGGACAAAATTATGCCAATACTCACGGCACTTGTACTCAAGTATCAGGGGTGCCAACCTTTACAATAACATATGGAGGTCATGGTGGAATCGTTACTTTTGCTGTAACGCCTAATATACCTTACCCAAGCACTAGCATACTTTATTGGACGGATACAAACACAGGGCAAACGGGCGGTACTGCAGGTAATCCTACAGGCTGGTCCAGTACGCTCATTGACGGCCATACTTACCAAATATATTTTGTGTGTTATGGTGGCGGCACGCCAGGTTCAGCCACATCAGCAACTCAAAGCTATTACATGCCATAAAAATTGCTTTGGAAATTGAATAGCCCGTTCCCGGTTTTCCGGGGCGGGTTTTTTTGTTGAACACGATTTTTTGATTAAGCGGATTGCCGGGATTGGGCTTGCGTAAAAACCACATACAAAATGGGTGTTTTCACGGATTGACAGAAGGTTATTTAACGGTTAAATTGTAACTATTAATTAACCTTAATCAAAATCCGTTTATTATGAAAATCTTCAACAAATCCTTGGTCGCGGCAATGGCTGCTGTCACGTTAATTCTGCTTTTTGTGCTGAATGGCTGCAAAAAAGACCTTATCACACCAAGACCGAAGGCCACATCAACTTTTACAAACCAAACACCCGCGGACGACCAAATGGTGGCGGTTCCCGGGCGCGGGCTGGTACCTGCAAATCAAGTACACGTGATCCCGGAGGGGCATTACCTGGTGAAAAAGAATGATCATTTTGTCGAAATGGAAAAAGGCACAAACAGGGTCGTTAAAGATTTCGGCCAGGTAAGTCAGCAAACCGGAACTCCCAAGTCAAATTTTACCGGAGGACTTAACGACAGGATAAGGATCGGTGAAAGTGAAAAAACCAATATTACTACGCCGGTTTCTTCATGGGTAACTTATGCCTATTGGACTAATCCAACCAAGTCTACGCCGATAACTCATTTAGGAACTAATTTCAAAGTGCCGGGCATGCCAACCAATACTACCGATGGTCAGCTTATATTTATATATCCTGCACTCGTCGACTCGACAGTATCAGAAGTTTTGCAACCAGTTTTACAGTGGGGCGCTGCTTATACATATGGCGGAGGGAATTACTGGAGCATTGCAAATTGGTTTATTTCATCAAGTTTTGTTGCAGTTCAACAACCATTTATACAAGTAACCCCCGGCACAACATTATCTGCTGCTATTGATTGGAAGTATCTACAACCGGATGGGTCTTATAATTATACTTCGTGCTTTGCTGGCTATAACGATACGTTAAAAGTTATAGAAGGAGATACAATAAATCCAGGTACAAAAAATCCCCCTACCGTTATTCCTTTTGTTCGCCCGTTAACAATTGCAGTTACGTCCCTGGAGGCGTACAACCCTGCAAGAAATGGCCAGCTTAATTCGGTAGTCGACTTTCCTGTTGATACGTCGATAAAATTTACCTCCATATCGCTGCAAAGAAGTGGCATTAATACTACGCCAATAAGCTGGACTGTCCGAAATAATATCATTGGCACTAATTTTGGCCAAAATACCGTGATTGTTAATAATACCAGCCCCAGCGGCGAGATCGATATTTATTTTCACAAATCTAAACCCGTAATCGCCTACGCGACACCCGATGTATTTATAAAAAATCAAGCAATAACGCCGTTATCTCCGACAAATACCGGCGCTGCGGCAACAGGTTATTCAATAAGTCCCTCATTACCTTCAGGGCTTACGATCAACTCTACCACCGGTATCATCTCAGGAACGCCGACCGCCCCATCCTCCGCAACGAATTATACCGTAACCGCAACAAGCGCTTACAACAGTGGCACGACGATCGTAAATATCACCGTGAACGATGTGATACCATTTTCTGTTAGCAATAACAGCGGTGATGGTATAAGCATTACGTTTCACCGGGTTGATAACAGCATCGCCAATATAAACGGCATATCCGCTGCACACTCCGGTACAACCACGCCGTGCTATGTACCGCCGGGCGTTTATAATATCATTATAAGTCCTTCCGGCTCGCCCGTTAATTGTACCATGACACTTAACACCGGCCAGCAAATAATCAACGCGCCGGGAGGTACCTTTAGTAACGTAACCGTTGGTTCAACGCAAACAAACAGCATGACGTTACATTAATAGCTTTTCCCGAATAACAATGTAAGACCTGTGATTCAAACAAAAAGCCTTCCGAAGCTTCAATACTTCGGAAGGCTTTTCATGTCCTCGCGGATGCGAGAAATGTCGTTACAATTAAATAATTTAACTATTGTGGTGTTCCATAGTGTTCCACCTCAACGCGGAACGCCCTAAAAAGTGGACACCATAGACTATACGGCTGGCTTAGCAAAACAAAAGCCTTCCGAAGCTTCAAACCTCGGAAGGCTTTTCATTATGTTTTTAGTTACTGAAGCCGCCTAAAAAATCTATTCCCGGATGGGTCATCATGGTTTACATAAAAACGGTATTTTTTGAATTAAATAGTTTATTATCAACTATTTAACTTTGTAAACCATGAAATTATGTAAACCATGTAAACCATGATTATTACCGGTTTTTGATATCTGTATATTCCCGGTTCACCTTGCCTACATATATCTGCCTTGGGCGGCCGATAGGTTCTTTATGTTCCTTCATTTCCTTCCACTGGGCTATCCATCCCGGCAGGCGGCCCAACGCAAACAGCACGGTAAACATATCCGTCGGGAAGCCTAAGGCGCGGTAGATAATGCCAGAATAAAAGTCCACGTTAGGATATAGTTTGCGGTCGACAAAATATTTGTCCTTCAGCGCGTGCTCTTCCAGCTTTTTGGCTATTTCCAGCACCTCGTCGTCAATGCCCAGCTTTTCGAGGATATCGTCGCAGGCTTTCTTGATGATTCGGGCACGGGGATCGAAATTCTTGTACACGCGGTGCCCAAAGCCCATCAGGCGGAAGGGATCGTTCTTATCCTTAGCCTTGGCTATCCATTTATCGGTATCTCCCCCATCGGCCTTTATCTTTTCCAGCATTTCGATCACCTCCTGGTTAGCGCCGCCATGCAGCGGCCCCCACAGCGCGGAAATGCCCGCCGATACCGAAGCATAGATATTGGACTGCGATGAACCCACGATCCTTACGGTCGATGTAGAGCAATTCTGCTCATGGTCGGCATGCAGTATCAGCAGCGTATTCATCGCGTTTACTATCACCGGGTCAATCACAACCTGTTCCGTGCGCTGCCCGAAGGTCATGTGCAGGAAGTTGGTCACATAATCATACCTGTTCTGCGGGTAGATATAAGGATGGCCCAATGATTTCTTGTATATCCAGGAAACGATGGTTGCCATCTTGCCCAGCATCTTGATAATGCTCAGGTCAAGCTCTTCGGGAGTTTGGTTTTGCTTAAGGGATTCGGGATAAAACGCCGATAAGGAACAAACTAACGAAGAAAGCATACCCATCGGGTGCGATTTTGACGGGAAGCCGTCAAAAAACTTCTTCATATCCTCGTGCACTAAGGTATGCCTGCTGATATGAAGCTGAAAATCAGCCAGCTGCTGCTCAGTCGGCAGTTCGCCATAGATCAGCAAATATGCCACTTCAATAAAGCTCGATTTGCCGGCAAGCTGCTCGATCGGGTAACCGCGGTATTTTAATATACCCCGTTCCCCATCCAGGAATGTAATGGAACTTTGGGTAGCGCCGGTGTTCTTATAGCCGATATCGAGCGTAACATACCCCGTTTGGTCGCGAAGTTTGGAAATATCAATAGCCTTCTCGCCTTCGGTACCTTCAATTACAGGTAAATCAATAGTTGTGTCACCTAATTTCAGTGATGCTGTTTCAGACATAGACGTTTTATTTAGCCGAACAAATGTAAATAAATCCGTGTATTATAAGGGGTGATATTATTGGGGAATTGTAAAAATTGTGGGACGGGTTATATTGGTTGTAGCAGTTAGATTAGTTGTATTAGTTATTGAATATCTAACTAATACAACCACTTCAACCAATATAACCAATACAACCTTAGTTCGACCTTATCGCCTCTACCGGGTCCAGCCTCGATGCCGAATACGCCGGGATAATACCCGAGATAACGCCGATAGTAACCGATGTGGTTATACCAATGATGATATTCCCGATATCGAGGACTACTTGTATGTCAATGGCTGCTTTTACAGCAATAGTGGCAAGATATACCATGCCTAAACCTACCGCGCCTCCTACCAGGCACAAAATAATCGATTCGATAAGAAATTGTAGCAGGATAAAATAGTTTTTCGCGCCAAGCGATTTCTGAATGCCGATGATATTGGTACGTTCTTTAACCGATACGAACATAATATTGGCGATACCAAATCCACCAACCAGGATAGAAAACCCGCCGATGATCCAGCCGGCAACCGTAAGAAAGCCGAACACCTTATCCAACTGGTTGGATATCAGCGTGGCCCTGTTTAACGAAAAATTGTCTTCCTGGCCCGGTTTGATCATCCTGATCGAGCGCATCAATCCTTCAAGCTCACTTTCCACATCAACATCAGTTAACCCGGCTCTGCCCTTCACGATGATCGTCGGCTGGTAGTTATCATTTTGCACATCGATCACATTTCGCGCGAAATTGAGCGGGATCAATATGGTTTTATCGTCGGAATTGCCGAAAATATCCTTCCCTTCTTTAGCGAATACGCCTATAATGGTCAGGTAGCGTCCCATTACTTTGATCTGCTTGCCTATAGCGTCGCCGCTGGGGAAAAGGTTATCCGCAATATCATAGCCTACCACTGCCACCGGGGCGCCAGTGCGCGAGTCGATGTCCGTAAAGTACCTGCCCTGTGCCAGGTCGAAGTTCCATACTTTGTCATGATCCTGGGTTGCTGCATTTACCTGAACGCCTTCGGCCGTGTTGCTTTTGTATTTTATAGTCCTGTCTCCTATCGATATTTCATAGGATACAGCGGCCGCTGTTTGGCTGCGGCGCTGCAATTCGTCAAAATCCTTCAGTTTCGGATTGGGGCGTTGCAAATATTTCCACCAGGGGAAATCCTCGCCGCCTATCCACGGCCATTTTTGCACATAAACGCTATTCCCGCCCAGTTTATTGACACTTTGCTGAAGGTTAGCCCGAAGGGTATCAACCGCCGAAAGCACACCGATTACGGTAAAAATACCTATCGTAACACCAAGCAACGACAGCATAGTGCGCAATTTATTTTGCCGCAAGGCGTCGAAAGCAAACAGGAAACTCTCGCGAAAAAGCTTAAAAAAAATCATAAATGCAGGTTAATCCCGGTAATATTCTGGACTATTTTCATTAAGACTATTATTTATCACATAAGTTACACTTTTGCAGACACAATTTTCGATAATGATTGTATTTTAGTGAACCAATTATAGATTCAAAATATTACATACGGTCGCCAAAAATTATGCGTACATTTGCGCCCTAAAAAAATCATTATATCATCATATGAAATTATCTCAATTTAAATTCAATCTTCCTGATTCCCTGATCGCACACACACCCGCCGGCACGCGTGATGAATCGCGCCTGATG
>Ga0070660_100003093_pt1 | contig 11443 bp, 11 predicted proteins | sample KBSC33metaG_FD_64670 | JGI IMG/M metagenome (GOLD analysis project Ga0070660, IMG submission 64670) | Corn rhizosphere microbial communities from Kellogg Biological Station, Michigan, USA - KBS C3-3 metaG | ecosystem: Host-associated > Plants > Roots > Rhizosphere > Soil ... | reverse complement strand
ACGGGCAGGATGCTGGGCGACGCGGTTCACGCGCGGCGCTTAGCGTTGCGCGGCGGTCGTGTCTTGGATGAGAAGCGGCGGCTGGTTGTTGGTCGACGCGAGGCCCTGCGCGAAGGCCGTGCCCATGAGAACGATCAGCGCCAACTTGACCATGGCGCAGTGATGCGCCGCGGAAGCTGAGAAATGGTTAAGAGCTACTCGGCCGCGTCGAGGGTGGGCTGCTCCTGGGCGGCTTCGAGCTCGACCGCCTTGGCTTCGACCAGCCTTACGATATGGTCGATCATGTCGGCGTCCTGCACATGGTGGTCGGTGACACCCGACAGATAGACCATGTGCGTGCCGTTGCCGCCGCCGGTGATGCCGATGTCGGTCTCGCGCGCTTCGCCCGGACCGTTCACGACGCAGCCCAGGACGGACAGCGACATCGGAGTCTTGATGTGCTGGAGTCGCGCCTCGAGCGCCTCGACCGTGCGGATCACGTCGAACCCCTGGCGCGCACAGCTCGGGCAGGAGACCACCCGCACGCCGCGGCTGCGGATGCCCAGGCTTTTCAGGATCTCATAGCCGACGCGAACCTCTTCCTCGGGCTCGGCCGACAGCGAGACACGGATCGTGTCGCCGATCCCGGCCCACAGCAGGTTGCCGATGCCGATCGCCGACTTGACCGTGCCGCCGATCAGCCCGCCCGCCTCGGTGATGCCGAGGTGGAGCGGGCAGTCAACCTCGCTCGCGAGTTGCTGGTAGGCGGCGACGGCGAGAAAGACGTCGCTGGCTTTGACCGCCACCTTATACTCGCGGAAGTCGTGGTCCTCGAGGATTCGGATATGGTCCAGCGCACTTTCGACCAGAGCCTCGGGGCACGGTTCGCCATATTTCTCGAGCAAGTCCTTTTCGAGGCTGCCGGCGTTGACCCCGATGCGAATCGCGCAGCCGTTGGCCTTGGCCGCTGCGATGACCTCGCGGACGCGCTCTTCCGATCCGATGTTGCCGGGGTTGATTCGCAGGCAGGCGGCGCCGGCGTCGGCGGCCTCGAGCGCGCGCTTGTAGTGAAAATGGATGTCGGCGACAATCGGGACGCTGGCGGCCCGGACGATCTCCTTCAGCGCCGCCGTCGCGTTGGCTGTCGGGCAGGACACGCGGATGATGTCCACGCCCGCATCTTCGCAGCGGCGGATCTGGTCGATCGTCGCTTTTGCATCCTCGGTCGGCGTATTGGTCATGGTCTGGACGCTGATCGGCGCATCTCCGCCGACCGGGACAGAGCCGACCATGATCTGCCGCGACTTGCGCCGCTCGATATCGCGCCAGGGACGGATGGACATGGCGCGGATATAGGATGCGGACGCCCGGCGGCCAAGCTGGCACGCGCTTGCCGGGCGCCGCTCCCCGTGACACAAGCGGAAGCAACCATCGGGGGGAATTCCGATGCGATATCGAACAATCGCGACCGTGCTTGCCTGGTGCTTCGGATCGAGCGCCGGAGCGCAGCAGCTCGCTTACAATCGCGCCTACGTCTGCGGGGGCGAGCGCCTGGTCGTTACGGCCTGCGGGAACGACGCCGAGCCCACCTGCATGGTGATGTACCCTGATCGCCCCAGACCGCGGGGTTTCACCATTCAGCAAACGGAGCGGAAACGCGACATCCTGACCAAGCTCAGCGCATGCGCAAACGGCGGCGGCTCCCAGGCGCAAACCGCCACCAGCCCGGTCACGCTCGGCCGGGCCGAATGGCACATCGTCACCTTCGACAGCAGCAAGGCCGTGCTGTTCACCGAACCGCTCGTCCAGCGCGGCAGCGCGTCCCCGCGCGGCTGGTTCACGCAGGTGAACATGAGCGCCATGACCTACAAGGGCCAGGACGTCTGGTTCCTTCAGCATCTGTTCGCCGCCGACTGCGCCCAGCGCGCGATCGTGGCCCTGGAGAGGCGGATCTTCGACGGCTCGGGACGCCTCATCGGCACGATGCGGCTCAATGAAGCCCCGGTGGTTCACCCGGCATCGGGCAGGGTCGAGGCCGACGAGCTCAGCCTGCTGTGCGGCGGACAAACGGCGCTTTCGCGTTCGAAGCCGATCGTGGCCGACGCACAGGGGCTGCGCAGCTACTTCCAGGATATGGCGGCGCAAATCGGCAAGACCGCGCAGATGGCCGCCGATTATCGCGAGAAGAGCGGGCCGCCCGCGTCGGGCCGCAAGCCCGCTCCCACCCGTCAGGCCGCCGGCCCGGCAGCGCCAGGGGTCGGCTACGGCAATTGGTGGATCGCCAACTACACGCAAATCAAGGCTCTCGCGTTCCAGAAACCCTTGCCGCAACGGGCCGGGGCGAAGCCCAGGGGCTGGTTCACCGACGTCTACTTCGAACCGCGAGATTTCCAGGGGCGACAATATTTCCTGGTGCAGAGCCTGATCGAAGCGGACTGCGCGGCCAACTCGGTGACCCGCCTGTCGTTCGCATATTATGACCTGAAGGAGCAGCAGCTCTTGCAGCAGGAAGTGCGTGCCGCGCCGACCGTCAATCCGGCCAAGGATACGCTCGCCGGCGCTCAGCTCAGCCTACTCTGCGGAAGGCCGTACGAGCTGGTCATGCCGGAGCCGTTCGAGGGCAACGCCAGCGCGCTGTGGGACTTTGCGACTTCGATCAGGGAGGCGGAGGAGCGCCAGCGGCTCGAAAAGAAGCGATAAAATCCACGCTCCCAGCCGGCCTGGCGGATTCGCGCCACTTATCCCATTGTGTTAACAGGGTTAACGGACTCGCTGGGGGCGGTTCATGGCCAAGCTTGCCCGATTGCCGTCAATTGACCACTCCGCGGAGGCCGACGAGCGACGCGTCCCGCGGCTGCGCACGCGATATTACGCGTTCCTCAGCTACAGCCATAAGGACAAGGATCTCGCCGACTGGCTGCACGGCGAACTTGAGCGTTTCCGGGTGCCGAGTTCGCTCGCCGGACGGCTGACCGCGAACGGCGTCGTGCCGCGGCGCCTGACGCCGATCTTCCGCGACCAGCAGGACCTGTCGGCAGGCGGCGACCTCGCCGAAGAGATCAAGGCGGCGCTGGCAGCTTCGCAGTTCCTGGTGGTCCTGTGCTCGCCCGAGGCTGCGAAGTCCCGTTGGACCAACGCCGAGATCGAGAGCTTCAAGCGGACCCGGCCGGAAGGATGCGTGCTTGCCGCCGTTGCCGCCGGGGAACCGTTCGCGAGCGACATCCCGGGTCGCGAGGAAGACGAATGCTTCCCGCCGGCGCTACGCTACAAATACGACCGGCGGGGACACCAAACCGGCAAGCGCGCCGAGCCGCTCGCGGCCGATTTTCGAGCCTCGGGCGAGGGGCAGCGGATCGCCTTCCTCAAGCTCGTCGCCGGGATGCTTGGCGTCGGCCTCGACGAGCTCGTGCAGCGCGACCAGACGCGGCGCCATCGGCACATGGCATGGCTTGCCGCCGGTTCGCTCGCTGGAATGGCCGTGACCAGCACGCTCGCAGTCACCGCATTCCAGGCGCGGAACGAAGCACGTGAGCAGAGGCGCGAGGCCGAAGGGCTGGTCGCGTTCATGCTCGGCGACCTCAAGGACAAGCTTGAGCCGATCGGCAGGCTCGACGCGCTCGATGGGGTCGGCTCGCGCGTGCTCACCTATTACAGCAAGCAGGACGCGTCGGAGTTGACCGATGCCGCACTGTCGCAGCGGTCGCAGGCCCTCACCTTGATGGCGCAGGTCGCGAACTCGCGCGGCGACAGCGGGACGGCGCTAAACCTCTATCGTCAGGCGATGGCGGGCACGGCCGAAGCGATGCGCCGCGATCCGAGCAACGCCGAGGCCATTTTCGAGCATGCGCAGAATGTCTTTTACATCGGCGAGATCGCCGAAGGGTCCGAAGATTACCGCACTGCGGAACAGTCGATGCGTGAGTATCAGCAACTCGCGCGGCAAATGGTGACGCTGCAGCCGGACAATCTCAAATACCGCATGGAAGGCCAATATGCCGACTTCAATCTCGGCGTCGTCCTTTATGACCAGCGTCGTTTCCCGGAGGCCGTTGCCCAGTTCAAAAATGCCCTCAGCACAATGGAAGCGATCGCGAAGGCTGACCCGAACAAGAAGGATTATCAGCAGGGCGTTGCCGAGGCGCTGACGTGGCTCGCGGACGCGCAGCGCTCGACGGGCAACTACGACGCCGCGATAGCAGCGAGGCAGCGGACGGTCGCCAGCTATAGCCAGTTGTACGGCAAATGGCGGGACGTGAAATTTCGCGAGCGGCTGAGCTCTGCGCAACGTCTGCTCGGCTATTTGTACGCCGAACGGGGACAGCCGGAACTCGCCAAGCAGCAGTTCGACGCCGCCATCGCGAGCGCCGACGCACTGACGGCGGTCGAACCGAACAACGCGCTGTGGCTCGGTTTGGGAGCTGCGGCGCGAGTTACTCTCGCCAGGCTGCTGCTCGTCACCGGGAATTATCGTGATGCGGCGACGCAAGGCAGTGACGGCTGCCGCACATCGGAAGGGCTGCTAAGGCGCCCTTCACCGAGGCCTGAGTGGCGTCGGGCGCCTTATGCCTGCGCGTTGATCCGCTCGGGCCTTGCGACGGCTTCCGGCGCCAAGGATCAGGCGCTTGCAGCGGCGCAACAAGCCGTGGCGGCGGCCGGACAGGTTCGCTCCACGGATAAGGTCGAGGATGCCTTCCGCCTAGTTCGCGCATACCGCCTGGTCGGCGATGTCCAACGGGCCCGTGGCGACTTGAACGGGGCGCAAGCGGCTTGGAGCAAGGGCCTGGAGGTGATGCCGAAGGGCGTGGCCGAGCGCCCTGACGAGATGCAGGACCACGCGACCTTGCTGCAACGGCTTGGCCGAGCAGGCGACGCCAAGCCGCTCATCGAACGGCTGAGGGCAATGGGCTACCGATTGGCGATCTAGGGGGAGAAAGTAGATGCTTCGAATCTTGAACGATGCGCCGACGAGCAGAAAGCGTCGATTGATTATTGGAGCACTTTGCGCCGGCGGGATACTCCTGAGCGGGTGTGGCAAAGGGGCCGATCAAACCAACGGTACCGGTCCGGCTGGCGGCGGCACGGCAACCGGAGGCGGCAACCCGGCCAAGCCAGGGACAACCCAGAAGGTTCTTCTCGTCTGGAACAAGGCGAAGAACGAGTGGCAAGTGAAGCTGAACGGCGGCGCCGCACAGAATCCGAAGGACGCGCATACAAGGCTCGATAGAAACACGACCGGTCCGACGATGTTTGAGGTCAGCATCGACGGTGGCGGCAGCACGCCCCCATCTTTCAGCAATGACCCCCTTTGGGTGTGGGAGGGACAGGGACAGAAGTCGACACCTCAGAATGGGATCAAGTCGACGCAGATCCTGGGCCCGGTGATGGCGAAGAACGGCACGCTCGTCTTCTGGGACCTGAACCAGGGCGACCCGGTGACGCTCAATTACCAGTTCAATTTCACCAATGGCGTGCCCCCCGTCGACCCGATTATCGACAACGGCGGCCACGACTAATCCGGGTGCCGATCTTCGTACCTTTTGCCGGCTCTGCGATCATGTTCAAACCGGCCTGAATGCAGGCACGAAGCGCAACTGAGAGGACCGAGCGGGCCGCCCCGCCCTCGGTGCCGTTTGTCTTGAGCGTCGGCGTCACGGGGCATCGGGCCGAGGTGCTGCCGGAGGGAAGCGTGGCGCTGTTGCGCGAACGGATCCGCGACACGCTTGAGTTGATCGCAGCCGCGGGCACCGACCTGATCGAGAAAGAGCGCGACTGCTTCGCCCCGCTGGGTTGCCAGCGGCGGTTCCTGTCGCCCATCGCGGACGGGGCCGACCAGATTGCAGCCGAGGTCGCGCTCGAGCTCGGCTGGGAGCTTGAAATCATCCTGCCGTTCGAGCGAGGCGCCTATCGCGCTAGCCTCGCCAATGACAACGCGCGTTCCGCCTTCGATGCGCTGATCGAGCGCGCGGCCGGTGTGCTCGAGCTGCCCGGCAATCCGGGCAACGGGCTCGAGGCTTATGTGATGACCGGCCGGGCAACCGTCGCGCATTGCGACATGCTTTTTGCGATCTGGGACGGGCTTCCGCCGCGGGGACGGGGCGGGACCGGCGAGGTCGTCCAGTTTGCGCTCGGCCGCGGAACCGCGATTATCCACGTGCCAATCGACCAGAAGACGGAACCGCGGCTGCTGTGGAGCGCATTCGATCCTGCGGTGCTGACGCTGGCAGACGATGCCGAAGTCAGTCGGCCGGTGGACCGCGAGAACATGGACGCTGTTCTGAGCGCGCTTTTGATGCCACCGCCCGACGAACAGGAGCAGCGCTTCTACAAGCGCTTCATGGCAGAACGGCTGCGGCGGATTCGGGCCCGGATCGAATATCCGCTGCTCCTCAGTGCGGCCGGCGTGCGCCGTTTCCGAGCGCGCGATCTCACCGCTCACCATGCCAGTGCGCAGACTCGCGACGAATGGCGCCGTTATCGCGCCGGTTGCGCCGAGGCCCACAACATCAACGCACCAATCGACGAGCTGGAGCAGGCTTACAGCTGGGCCGACGGGCTGGCGACACACTTTGCCCAGACTTACCGCAGCGGGCACATCTTCAACTTCATCCTCGGCGGCTTGGCGGTATGCCTCGGTCTCGCGACGTTCATGGTTCCACACCTGAAGTTCGAGGAGGCGGGACTGGAGCTGATGATCACGGTCGCGATCATGCTCAACGCCATCGTCGGCACCCGGCAGCAATGGCATCGCCGCTGGCTCGACTATCGGCAGCTGGCCGAGCGGTTGCGGCCGATGCGCAGCCTCAAGCTCCTCGGGATCGCGGCGCCGGACCCGCCCGGCACCGAGACGAATCCGGTGCCGAAACGCTGGATCGACTGGTATGCAAGCGGCATCTGGCGGGCGATGCCCTGCCCGTCTGGCGCGATCGATCGGGACTGCGCGGCGAGGCTGGGCGAAGCGATCGCGACGCACGAGATCGAGCCGCAGGTTGGCTACCATCTGCGCAACGCCGAGCAGATCGAGTCCCTCGACCATCGGCTGGAGCAGATCAGCATGGTGCTGTTCGCCGCCACGGTGCTGGTCACGATTGCGACCCTGATCGGCGACGCCTTCGAAGCGGAATATGTGAACCGGTACAGCAATTGGTTTACCCTGGTATCGGCTGGCTTCCCGGCGCTCGGCACGGCGATTTTCGGAATCCGGTTTCAGGCCGACTTCGGCGGCGACGCTCTGCGATCAAAGGCGACAGCGGATACGTTGCGCCAAATCGACCGCGAGCTGCGCAAGAACGTCAGCCTGTCGCGCGCCGCCGACCTCGCCGAGCAGGCCGCACGGATCATGCTGTCGGACCTCGACGAGTGGCGGCTCGTCAACCAGCAGCGCGATCTGTCGGTCGGCTAGTCGTCCGCGCCCCAGCGCCACCGCCACCCGCGCCTGGTGGTTTTCGCGGCGATCGTGGCGAACGCCACTGTCATCGGGATGAGGAGCGCGAAGAAGACGATCGGCCGGCTTTTGCCGATGAAGACGGCGACCAGCAGGACTCCGATGAGATATGCGGCGGTCAGTGCCCAGCCCTGCCAGCTGATCGGCATCCCGGCGCCATAGCCGTAGCGCTTCGGGGCAAACCATTCGGGGCTTTCGTCGCTCATCTCATTTCTCCTTGGGCGGACGGCCGCGCTTGCGCGACACTGGCGCCTTCAGCCTGACGCCGCGCGCCGAGAGCGCTTCACGGATAAGGCATTCGACCTGGGCGTTGACGCTGCGCAATTCGGCCGCGGCGCAGCGCTCGACCGCCGCCCATAAAGCGGAGTCGACCCTTAGCGGGTAAGCCTTGCGGTCGGCGTCAGGCATGCGCCGGCGCTATTGGTAGAGCGTGCCGGTGTTGACGACGGGCTGGGTGTCGCGCTCGCCGCACAGCACGACCATCAGGTTCGAGACCATCGCCGCGCGCCGCTCGTCGTCGAGCTCCACGACGTTCTTTTCGCTAAGCATGGCAAGCGCCATCTCGACCATGCCGACCGCACCCTCGACCAACGTCTTGCGCGCCGCGACCACCGCCTGCGCCTGCTGGCGGCGGAGCATCGCGCCGGCGATCTCCTGCGCATAAGCCAGGTGGGTGAAGCCGCATTCGTCGACCGTGATCCCGGCGACTGCAAGCCGCGCCTGCAGCTCGGTGCGGAGCTCGGCACCGACCTGGTCGTGGTTGCCGCGGAGCGTGACTTCCAGGTGCTCGAAATCGTCATAGGGATAGCGTGAGCCGATGGTGCGGATCGCAGCCTCCACCTGGACGCTGACGAACGAGCGGTAATCGTCGACGTCGAACAGCGCCTGCGCGGTGTCGACCACGCGCCACACGATCTGCGCCGCCATTTCGATCGGGTTGCCGCGAAGGTCGTTGACCTTGATCTTGTCCGAAATGAAGTTGTTCGCGCGGACCGAAACCTTCTTCTTCGCCATCCATGGCCAGGTCCAGCGAAGGCCGGTGTTGCGATCAGTACCAATATAGGAGCCGAACAAGGTGATCGCCGCGGCCTGGTTCGGCTGAAGCATGTAGAAGCCCGGCATCACGAGTATGAACACCAGCGTCGCCGCGACCAGCGTCATGATGTTGAGCGTTCCGCCCGGGCCCTGCGGCAGCGAATAAATCGCAAATGCGTCGACCAGGATGGCAAGCAAAAGCACGATCAGCATTGCATAGCCGCTGTACGTCGAAGCGGGCTTTTCGCTCGTTGCCGTCAGCGCAATGACTTTTCCTTCGGCCACTTCTGCCTCCCTTTTTAATTGATATCATAATAATATGATCGGCTGTAGCCGTCAACTGGCGCTTGGCGGGTGCCGCCGCTAAGGCGCTCGGTCATGAACGAGACGAAATGGCGCCTGGTGATCCATGGCGGCGCCGGTTCCGAGCGAATCGCTCATGACGATCCGGCGCATGAAGCCTCCGCCCGCGCCGGCCTGGCCGATGCCCTCGACGCGGGATCCTCGATCCTGGCGCAGGGCGGCAGTGCGATCGACGCTGTCGACGGCGCGGTGCGCAGGCTTGAGGAGAATCCGTGCTTCAACGCCGGGCGCGGAAGCGTCCTTACAGAAGACGGCGAAGTCGAGCTCGACGCCGCTATCATGGACGGGCGCGCACGTCAGGCCGGGGCGGTTTCCGGCATCAAGACCACCCGCGCCCCGATCAGCCTCGCACGTCGTCTGATGGAGCATGGCCCTCATGTGTTCTTGTCGGGAGCAGCCGCTGATCGTTTCGCCGCGGTGGCAGGGATCGAGCAGGTTCCCAACGACTTCTTCATCCTGCCCGAGCGCCGCCGGCAGCTGGAGGAAGCGCTGGCCGCCGGAAGCAAGGCGGACCCGATCAAGTACGGCACCGTCGGCGCCGTGGCCGTGGATGTACAGGGCAACGTCGCAGCGGCAACGTCAACCGGCGGGATCACCGCGAAGCGCTGGGGACGCGTCGGCGATTCGCCGCTGATCGGCGCCGGGACCTACGCGGACAATCGGGCGGCAGCGATCTCCGCGACCGGGTCGGGAGAGTATTTCATCCGCGCGGTTGCCGCGCACGAGGTTGCGGCGCGAATCCGGCTCGGCGGCGAAGGGCTGCAACAGGCGATCGACGCCGTTCTTGCAGATATCGAGGCCCTTGGCGGGAAAGGCGGGCTCATTGCGGTTGGCCCCAACGGTGAGGCGGCCTGGGGATTCACGACGCCTGCGATGTACCGCGGCATGGCCGACGAGCGCGGACGTAAAGTCGGGATCTACTCCGAAGAACGATAGGGCAGATCGCGCCCGATCCACTCTATCTCGGCGGCCACGCCTTCGCGCTCGGCTTCGAGAAATTGGGCCACTGCATTCCTGAAGCTGTTGTTGGGAATGAAGTGTGCGCTTCTCGTGATCACGGGCTCATAGCCGCGCGCGACCTTGTGCTCGCCCTGCGCGCCAGCCTGCACGCAGTTCAGACCGTGCTCGATCGCCCAATCGACCGCCTGGTAATAGCAAAGCTCGAAGTGGAGGAATGGCACCTCCTCGGTGCAGCCCCAGTAGCGGCCGAAAAGAGTATCGCAGCCGACGAAGTTGAGGGCTCCGGCGATCGGCATGCCGCCGCGGCAGGCGAGGAACATCACCACCTGATCCCCCATGCGCTCGCCGATCAGATCGAAGAACTCGCGCGTCAGATAGGGACGCCCCCACTTCCTCGAGCCGGTGTCCTGGTAGAAGGCCCACATTGCGTCCCATTCGAGCGGCCCGATGTCGGCGCCGCGCAGGATCCTGACGTCGAGCCCGTCAAGCGCCGCCGCGCGCTCCTTGCGCAGCGCCTTGCGCTTGCGGCTGGTGAGCGACGCGAGAAAATCGTCGAAGCTCGAATAACCGCGGTTGAACCAGTGATATTGGACGCCGTGGCGGATCAGCCAGTCCCGGCGCTCGCACTCGCGAGCCCCGGCCTCGTCGATGAAGGTGATGTGGGCCGAGGAAATGTCGTTCTGCCTCGTCACCGTTTCGATCGCGGCGAGCAGCTGCCGGGGGCGGCTGCCGAGGAGGCGCGGCCCAGGCACCGGGGTGAACGGGACCGCGACCTGGAGCTTGGGATAATATTGCCCGCCGGCCCGCTGCCACGCCTCCGCCCAGCCGTGGTCGAAGACATATTCGCCCTGGCTGTGCGTCTTCAGGTAGGCCGGCGCTGCGGCAATCAGGTGGTCGGCATCGTCCTCGACCAGGATCGGCGCGGGGGTCCATCCAGTACCGGGACCGACGCTTCCCGAATCCTCGAGCGAAGAGAGGAACGCGTGGCTTAGGAACGGATCGCCCGCGCCGAGGCCGTCCCAGGCGTGGCCGTTCAGGCCCGAGACGCCCGAAGCGATCTTGGCGATGATCTCAGTTTCGCGGTCGGCCATCGCCTTCCCAGATGAGCGCGTCGGCCTGAACCTCCGCTTGCGCTCGCTCCTCGGCGCCGCGGATGGTCCACGAATAGACGGGCATGCGACCGCGCGCATGCCTGGCCCACGGCTTTGACAGACAATTGCGTTCCACGGCCAGGAATTGGGGATCGGCCAGCAACATCGCGAGCCATCGGTGTGTTGTCGACAGCCTGCCGCGGATTATTAGGCCGCGGCGTACCTGCGGTAAGTTCGTCTTGAGCAGGCGCGGAATGCGTGCATCGAAGCTCATGACGCCGAACCGGCCTTGATAGCCGGCGAGCCCGCGCTTCAGCGCCGGAATCCACCGCCAGATGTCGCTCTCAACCTTTACTTCGAGCAGCAGCGGTACTCGTCCATCGACAAGCCTCAACAGGCTGTCGAGCCTCGGGATCGGATGCTCGCCGACGCTTAGCCGCGACAGTTCGGCCCACTTGCTCTGACCGATCTTCAATGGGCTGCCGCAGATGCGCATGGCGTCCGAGTCATGGAAAACGACGATCTGATTGTCTGCCGTCAGCCGGAGGTCGCACTCGATGCCGATGCCACTTTC
>Ga0070660_100003092_pt1 | contig 11444 bp, 10 predicted proteins | sample KBSC33metaG_FD_64670 | JGI IMG/M metagenome (GOLD analysis project Ga0070660, IMG submission 64670) | Corn rhizosphere microbial communities from Kellogg Biological Station, Michigan, USA - KBS C3-3 metaG | ecosystem: Host-associated > Plants > Roots > Rhizosphere > Soil ... | reverse complement strand
CGGCCAAGCTTGGCCTCGAGCTGCGCCGCATCGATCCTTGCCTCGGGCCCGAGATGGATGTCGTGCACCAGATGGGCATTGCCGTGCAGCGGCGCATAGGCCGAATAAGTGTCCATGCCGTGGAACAGGCCGGCCGCCGAGCGGCGGATAACATAAGCCTCGAAACGCCGCGCGAGCGCTGCATTGGTAAGCCGATAAAGCCGCCGCGCGCCCGTCATGCGCTCGGCTTGAAGGCGCATCACTTCGCTCTCGACCCGATCGGTCCAGACCGCCGCCTTGCGGTGGCGCCTTGCCGCCATCAGGGCGGCGACAGCGCCCCAGTCGCCCCATAGACCGCCGATCGCGAATTGCAGGTCGGTCGCGCGATCGATCAGTGCGCGCAGCTGTTTGCGTACTCCCGGCAGGACGCGCAGGAATCGCCAGGGCGTCCAGGCCGCGGGCAATGGATAGATTTCGAGCATCGCCGAAGCGACCGTCTCAACCACGGGTGAGGTGCCCGGAGGAGGCGAGGAGCGGTCGAGCACCGGGTTGCACATCAGCACGCGATCGAAATTCCTGAGCCAAAGGCGCAGGCCGTTGCAGGCCTGCGTGTCGAGGTGAAGGCGACCGCCGACGCGATAGATCGGCAGTGGAAGGACGAGCAGCAGGCATGTCTCGGCCATCGTCCTTGTCCCTTGCACCGTTGTTGACACCGTTGTTCGCAGTTGCGGAATAATCAGAAGCGACCGCAAGGCGCAAGGACGCCGCGCTTAATAAGGGGCGTCCTCGCCTGCGCGCACCGACTTGGCTTCGGCCTCGGTCGTGGTTCCGTCGGCGAAGCCGAAGCGGAGCGGAACCGCCGTCCCCGGCTGCACCGCGGCATCGAGCCCGATCAGCATCACATGGTCGCCGCCGGGGCTGAACTGGACGGCACCGCCCGCCGGAATATCGACTTCGGCAAGCGGTGCCATTGTCGCCATGCCGTGCATGCCCGTCATATTCTGATGCATCTCCGTCTTGGCGGCGAGCGCGCTTTCCACCCGGACAAGACGTGCGCCCCGACGTCCCCCGTGGACGACGAAATAGGCGGCCGCCGGTTGGCCTGTGACAGCCGGTAGCCGCACCCAGGCCCGGTCCACGGCCGGCTGCGAAGAGCGGCTATGGCAACCGGCAAGTGACGCGAACATCAGAAGTATTACAAATCTTGTCATGTTTCTGATCCGATTTGAATTGCTGCTTTGCGCAGATTACCGCGAAGGTCTGACTGGGGGGAAGGTAATGCTTGGTAGATTCGCGGTGATATCGATTGCGGCTGTTGTTGCTATTGCGCCAGTGGCGGCGGCGGGGATCCCGAATTGGGATGCGGCATCGGGCTTTAAGCCTGATCAGCTGTCTCCCGCATGGACGTTCGGCGGGGCGCAGAATGCGGTCCTGGCGGGTGGTGCTCTGCGGATCACGGGTCGCACCTATTACGGCCTCGGCCCGGAGACCATTCCCGCGTTCGATGCGGCCGACGGCCTCGATATAGAAGCGCGGGTGCGTTACGTCTCGGGCACGACCCAGCTGGACTCCCGCGACGCCGTTGATTTGGTCTTTACGCAGGGTGCAGGCTACGGCGTCGGCTTCTTCATAGGCGACGATCGCATTTTCCTGAACAGCGGGAACGTTCAGCGTGGCGCGACGGCCTATGTGGATACGCACGGCTTTCACACTTACCGCTTTGCGTTAAGCGCGACCGACGCGCAAACCCATCTCGCCTCAATCGACGTATTTCGCGACGGCATCCTGACGCTTTCCGGTTCGACCTATTACAGCCTGCCGGCCAACGGCACTGACCAAAGCATGTCCTTTGGGGGTGGTTCAATTTACGCCTCTGGCGTCTCCGATTGGCTGTTCGTCCGCAACACCCCGATGGTTCCAGAACCTGCAAGCTGGGCGCTGATGCTCGCGGGTTTCGGGATGGTTGGCGCGGGTATCCGGCGTCAAAGAACCGAGGTTGCGCGCGCCGGCTGATCACCGGCCTACCATTTTCGATCCCGCCCTGCAGCCGCAGGTTCTTGTCGTCGCTTTCGCCCTTCCTATATCGGCTCGGTAACGCCGCTCGGGGGTATGTGCTCGCCTATTGAGGGGGCACGGCGGTCGGCGGAAGGCTGCAAGAGGATTAAAATGGCTAAAGTTATCGGGATCGACCTTGGCACCACCAACAGCTGCGTCGCTGTCATGGAGGGCGGCAAGCCCAAGGTGATCGAGAATGCCGAGGGCGCGCGTACCACGCCGTCGATCGTCGCCTTCGCCAAGGATGGGGAGCGATTGATCGGCCAGCCGGCCAAGCGCCAGGCGGTCACCAACCCCGACAATACGATTTTTGCGGTGAAGCGCCTGATCGGCCGTCGCTTCGACGATCCGATCACCAAGAAGGACACGGAGCTGGTCCCCTATCACATCGTGAAGGGTGCGAACGGCGACGCGTGGGTCCAGGCGGGCGGCGAGGATTATTCGCCCAGCCAGATTTCGGCCTTCATCCTGCAGAAGATGAAGGAAACCGCGGAGAGCTATCTCGGCGAGACGGTGACCCAGGCGGTCATCACGGTCCCCGCTTATTTCAACGACGCGCAGCGCCAGGCGACCAAGGACGCCGGCAAGATTGCGGGTCTCGAAGTGCTGCGCATCATCAACGAGCCGACTGCGGCAGCGCTCGCCTACGGCCTCGACAAGGACACCAACAAGACGATCGCGGTCTATGATCTGGGTGGCGGTACGTTCGACGTGTCGATCCTTGAGATCGGCGACGGCGTGTTCGAGGTGAAGTCCACCAACGGCGACACTTTCCTGGGCGGTGAGGATTTCGACGCCAAGGTCGTCCAATATCTCGCAGACGATTTCAAGAAGGCCGAAGGCATCGATCTGACCAAGGATCGGCTTGCCCTCCAACGCCTCAAGGAAGCCGCCGAGAAGGCGAAGATCGAACTGTCGTCGACGCAGACGACCGAGGTCAACCTGCCTTTCATCACCGCCGATGCGACCGGTCCGAAGCATCTGGTCAAGAATATCACGCGCACCGATCTGGAGCGGCTGGTCGAGGATCTGATCAAGCGCACGATCGAGCCGATGAAGAAGGCCCTCGCCGATGCCGGCGTGAAATCCGACGCGATCGATGAGGTCGTGCTGGTCGGCGGCATGACGCGCATGCCCAAGGTGCGTGATGCGGTGAAGAACTTCTTCGGCAAGGAGCCGCACACCGGCGTCAACCCGGACGAAGTCGTGGCGATCGGCGCCGCCGTTCAGGCCGGCGTGCTGCAGGGCGACGTCAAGGACGTGCTGCTGCTCGACGTGACGCCCTTGTCGCTGGGTATCGAGACGCTGGGCGGCATCATGACCAAGATGATCGACCGCAATACGACCATCCCGACCAAGAAGAGCCAGGTTTATTCGACCGCGGACGACAACCAGAATGCCGTCACCATCCGGGTCTTCCAGGGTGAGCGCGAGATGGCAGCGGACAACAAGATGCTGGGTCAGTTCGATCTGGTCGGCATCCCGCCCGCGCCCCGCGGCGTGCCGCAGATCGAGGTCACGTTCGACATCGACGCGAACGGCATCGTCAACGTCAGCGCCAAGGACAAGGGCACCGGCAAGGAGCAGCAGATCAAGATCCAGGCTTCGGGCGGCCTGTCCGACGCCGACATCGACAAGATGGTCAAGGATGCCGAGCAGTTCGCCGAAGAGGACAAGAAGCGCCGCGCCGAGGCCGAGGCCAAGAACAATGCCGAGAGCCTGATCCATTCGACCGAGAGCCAGCTCAAGGAGCATGAATCGAAGATCGATGGCGAGCTCAAGGCGGAGATCGAGGCTGCTATCGCGGCGACCCGCACCGCGGTCGAAGGCGGCAACGCCGACGAGATGACCGAGAAGACCCAGGCGCTGGCACAATCCGCCATGAAGATGGGCCAGAAAATCTACGAAGCCGAGCAGGCCTCCGGCGCATCCGCTGCTTCCGCCGAGGCGGAGGCCAAGTCGAACGACGACGTGGTCGACGCCGAATTCTCGGAAGTCGACGACACGAAGTAAGGCTAGGCGATGCCCATGCCCGTCACACTGGCGCAGGCCGGTTTCCAGTCCAGAATTAGGATCTGGATCCCCGTCTCCGGCGGGGTGACGGGCAGGGGTGTTGGGGGACCGAATGGCTGAGGTAGATTTTTACGAGCTGCTCGAGGTGGAGCGCTCCGCCGACGAGAAGACGATCAAGTCATCCTATCGGCGGCTGGCGATGGAATGCCATCCCGACCGCAATCCGGGCTGCGAGAAATCCGAAGCGAAATTCAAGGCGATCAGCCACGCTTATGACGTCCTGAAGGATCCGCAGAAGCGCGCGGCCTATGATCGTTATGGCCATGCCGCCTTTCAGAATGGCGGCGGTGGCGGCGGACAACAGGGTTTCGAAGGCTTCGCCGACATTTTCGAGAATATCTTCGGCGAGTTCATGGGGCAGGGGCGGTCGAACGGCCGATCCTCGGTCCAACGCGGCGCCGATCTGCGCTACGATCTCGAGATCAGCCTGGAAGAGGCCTATCACGGCACTGACGAAGAGATACGCGTCGACGTCGCGGCGCGTTGCGACGCGTGCGAGGGTAGCGGTGCCAAACCCGGAACGTCGGCGCGCGGCTGCCCGACCTGCAATGGCCATGGCAAGGTGCGCGCCCAGCAAGGCTTCTTCGTCATCGAACGTGTTTGCCCATCCTGTCATGGGCGCGGCGAGGTGATCGCCGAGCCGTGCCGCGATTGCCGCGGCGAAGGGCGGGTGGAGAAATCCAAGGCGCTGCAGGTCAAGATCCCGCCCGGCGTCGACGAGGGTACCCGGATCCGCATGCAGGGCGAAGGCGAGGCCGGCGCGCGTGGAGGCCCTGCGGGCGACCTCTATATCTTCATTCACGTAAGGCCGCACGGCCTGTTCCAGCGCGAGGGCACGACGCTGTTCGCGCGCGCGCCGATCAGCTTCTCGACCGCATCGCTCGGCGGCTCGATCACAGTGCCCGGGCTCGATGGCCAGGCGCATGAGATACGCATTCCCCCGGGCATCCAGTCGGGCAAGCAGCTCCGCCAGCGCGGCGCGGGTATGCCCGTGCTCAACGGCCGCGGCTTTGGCGACATGGTGGTACAGATCGAGGTCGAGACCCCGACCAAGCTCACCGCCCGCCAGAAGGAATTGCTCGAGGAATTCCGTGCGACCGAAACGGGCGAGGAATGCCCCGAAACGAGCGGCTTCTTCGCGCGGCTGAAGGGCATGCTCGCGGGCGATTGATCTAACGATGCGTCGTCGCCTGAGTTGATGACGGCGTAAATCCCAGTCGTCATTGCGAGCCGCGCAGCGGCGCGGCAATCCAGTCCACCGCGGTCCGCGAGGTTCGGGCCTGGATTGCTTCGCCGCTGCGCGGCTCGCAATGACAAACAATCAGGGGCCCGGACTCTAATCCTTGGGCGTGCCCAGGACGAACGCCTGATAGGCGTTCCTGAATTCCGGCAGCGCCTCGCAAGCCTCGCCATGTTTCCTGAGCGCCTCGAACGCGTCGAGCTCGAAGCGGCCGGGCAAGGCTTCGCGCAGGAAACAGAGCGTCGCCCCAGTCATGATGTCGGCGTGGCTGAGCCGTTCGCCGAACAGCCAGGCGGTCTTGCTCGCGGCGCGCTCGCGTTCGAGCAAAGCGAGCGTGTCCGCCACCTGCTTCTCCATCCGTTCGCGCCAGAAGGGCTTGGCGCCCTCATGGAATGCCGCCTCGTAAATCAGGGCGACGCCTTTCTCCGCCACGCCCGCCGCGAACGCGGCGAGGCGCAACACCTCGCCTTGCTGCGGCCAGCTGCGGCTAAGGAAAGCGCCGAACCCTGCCATATGATCTAGGATCTGGACGATCGTGCCGCTGTCGGTGAGCGATTCGCCGTCATTGGTGATGAGCGTCGGCACGCGCATCAGCGGGTTGAATTCGGCGATCTTTTCCGCATCGCCGACGGCCGACCAGGGACGATGTTCGTAGGGCAGATTGTAAAGCTGCAGTGTCACCCCGACACGGCGCACGAAGGGTGAATCATATTGCCCAATCAGGATCACGCTAACCCCCGAATTGTCCCTCCAAGGGCCTAAACCATGTTTGGAAGAGTGCCGCCAGACGGCTTTGGTGGCGCGCGCGACAGATGGCTCCTATGTGGCGCAAATGCCTCGACGCCCGACACCCGGCCTGCCCACGCGCCAGCAGATCCTCGACTTCATCGCCAGCAGCGATACGCCCGCCGGCAAGCGCGAGATCGCGCGCGCCTTCGGCCTGCACGGTAACGAGAAGATCCAGCTCAAGGCGCTGCTCAAGGACATGGCCGACGAAGGGCTGATCGACAGCGCCCCCGGCCGCTCCTTCCACAAGATGGGTGGCGTGCCCAAAGTGACCGTGCTGCGGATCGTGGATATCGACGAAAGCGGCCAGGCGGTGGGGGTTCCCGACGTCTGGCATGCCGAGACCCCGCCAATCCGGCTGCGCTTGATCGAACATGGCAAGCGCGGCGCTGCGCTTGCCGTCGGTGATCGCGTTCTCGCCCGCACCGAAGAGGCCGGGAAGGGCTGGGTCGCGCACCCGATGAAGCGGCTCGCGCGCGGCGAGGAGCAGGTGCTAGGCGTGCTCCATAAGGAAGGCGACCGCATGTGGCTGAAGCCGGTCGACAAGCGCGAGCGGCGCGAGTTGCTCGTGTCCGACGCGGGCGAGGCGCAGGTGGGCGATCTGGTGCTCGCGGAGAAAGCGGGGCGGCCGCCCCGGATCACCGCGCGGGTGGTCGAGCGACTGGGCGAGCCTTTCGCGCCGCGCAGCTTCAGCCTGATCGCGATCCACAAGCACGGCATTCCCGACCTCTTTTCGGAAGAGACGGTCGCCGAGGCGGAGCGGATGGCGAAGCAGTCACTGGGCGAAGGCCGCGAGGATCTGCGGCACCTGCCGATCGTCGCGATCGATCCGGCAGATGCGCGCGATCATGACGATGCGGTCTGGGCCGAGGCTGACGACGATCCCGCCAATCCCGGCGGCTTCAAGGCGATCGTCGCGATCGCGGACGTGAGTTTCTATGTGCGGCCGGGGTCGGAGCTGGACCGATCGGCCCGCCGGCGCGGCAACAGCGTCTATTTCCCGGATCGGGTGGTGCCGATGCTGCCCGAGCAATTGTCGGCGGACATATGCTCGCTCAAGGAGGGGGCGGACCGCGCGGCTTTGGTTTGCCATCTTGTTATCGCCGCGGATGGTGGACTCAAGAGCTGGAAATTCACCAGATCGGTTATCCGTGTGGCGGCGAATATCTCCTATGAGGATGCCCAGGCCGCTATTGATTCCACCGTCGCCCCGGCGGAGGCCGGGGCCGCCGCAGGCTTTTTCCCAGCGTCAGTGTTTTTTCCTCCTGCGGCCCCGGCCTCCGCCGGGGCGACGGACTTGCTGGAAAGCGCGCTCAAGCCGCTCTGGGCCTGCTGGCGCGTGCTGGCGAAGGCGCGCGACAAGCGTGCTCCGCTGGAACTGGACTTGCCCGAGCGGCGCGTCGTGCTGGACGAGAAGGGCCGGATCCTCTCGGTCGCGCCGCGCGAGCGGTTGGATGCACATCGGCTGATCGAGGATTATATGATCGCGGCCAATGTCGCGGCGGCGAAGGCGCTCGAAGCCAAGAAGGCGCCGGTCATGTACCGCGTCCACGAGCCGCCGAGCCGCGAGAAACTGGTCGCGCTCAAGGATTATCTCGACACGTTCGGGATCAGCTTCGCGCTCGGCCAGGTGGTGAAACCGGGGACCTTCAACCAGTTGCTCGACCGCATCGGCGAACGCGATGAGCGGCCGCAGATCATGGAACAGGTGCTCCGCACCCAGACCCAGGCTTATTATGCGCCTGCCAATGCGGGCCATTTCGGGCTCGCGCTTGGCAGCTATGCGCACTTCACCAGCCCGATCCGGCGCTACGCCGACCTGCTCGTCCATCGCGCCTTGGTCGGCGCGTACCGCCTCGCGCCCGCCGTCGATCAGACCAAATTATCGTCAGAGGACGAGGCCTCGCTCACCCGTATCGGCGAAGCGATCAGCGCCGCCGAACGCCGCGCAATGGAGGCCGAGCGCGAGACGGTGGATCGCTATGTCGCCGCTTATCTCGCGACCAAGGTTGGCGAGCTGATCGACACACGCATCACCGGGGTCCAGCCGTTCGGTTTCTTCGCGACGGTCGAGGGGCTGGGCGGCGACGGGCTGGTGCCGGTGTCGACGCTGGGCCGCGAATATTTCCGTTATGACGAGGCGTCGCAGGCGCTCGAAGGCGAGCAGACCGGCATGCGCTATACGTCGGGCATGAAGCTCAAGCTGCGTCTGGCCGAGGCGAACCCCATTTCAGGCGCGCTGCGGTTCGAGATCGAGCATGCCGATGGCGAGGCGCCATCACCCCGCAAGCGCAGCGACCGCATCGCCCCTCGACGCGGCCGCCCCGGGAACATACGACATAGCAACAGGCGTAGATAAAGGAGGCGAGGGGCATGCGGGCGATTCGACGGGGAATGTGCGCGCTGCTGCTGGCCGCGATGGGCTTGGGCATCGGTGTCGCTCAAGCGGCGCGGCCCGCGCCTTCGGCCTGGGACCAGGACCGCGTGCTCGGCCGCGGGGTCAACGTCATCGGCTACGATCCGCTGTGGAAGGATTTCCGGAAAGGGCGGTTCAAGGCCTATCATTTCCAGAAGATCCGCGCGGCGGGCTTCTCGAGCGTGCGGATCGTGCTCGGCTCGTTCGAGCATATGGATGCGCATAACCGGCTGCCCCAGAAATGGATCGACACGCTGGATTGGGCGATCAACGGCGCGACCCATGCCGGGCTGAACGTCATCGTCGACGAACATGACTTCAATGCGTGCAGCGAGCATCCCGACGCCTGCCACGACAAATTGCTCGCCTTCTGGCGTCAGGTCGCGCCGCATCTACGCAAGCGCGGCGACAATGTGCTGTTCGAGCTGCTGAACGAGCCGCACGATCCGATCGATGCCGCGAGATGGAACGCGATGCTGCGCGAGCTGATCCCGCTGGTGCGCAAGAGCAACCCGACGCGCACGCTGGTGATCGGCCCCACGCAATGGAACAGCCTGCGCCAGCTCGACACGCTCGAACTGCCGGAGAAGGACCGGCATATCATCGTCACCTTCCATTATTATGATCCGATGCGCTTTACCCATCAGGGCGCTAGCTGGGTGCCGGCCTATACCAATGTCTCAGGCGTGACCTGCTGTACCGCGGAGGAACGCGCGACGATCGACAAGGATTTCGACCAGGTTTCGGCCTGGTCGAGCGCGCATGACCGGCCGATCCTGCTCGGCGAATTCGGCGCGCGCGAGGGCGGCGACATGGCGTCGCGCGTCGCCTGGACCAGCGCGGTCGCGCGCTCGGCCGAACGGCACGGTTTCGCCTGGGCCTATTGGCAGTTCGACGGCGATTTCGTGGTGTGGGACATGAAGAAGGACGATTGGGTGCGCCCGATCCTGAAGGCACTGATCCCGAACCGAGACTGATCGGGCGGCCAGTTAGCCCGCGCGTCAGCGGAAGGAGGCAACCTCATGTATATCTGCGGTCTGGTAATCGCGGTGCCCGAGGACAAGAAGGACGCCTATCGGGAATGGGCTGAACGAGGCGCCGTGATCTTCAAGCGCTACGGCTGCCTTGAGATCGTCGAATCCTGGGAGGATTTCGTCCCCGACGGCAAACAGACCGACTTCCGCCGCGCGGTTGCCGCCAAGCCGGGCGAGAAGATCGTGTTCACCTGGCAGGTCTGGCCCAACAAAGAGAGCCTCGCGGACGCGGAGGACCGGATGCATGCGGACGGCGTGCTTGATACGATGGGAGAGATACCGTTCGACGCGACGCGGCTGATCCTCGGTTGCTTTACACCGATCAGCGTGATGGGGCGGGAATAAATTCCGATTTGCATGCCATCAGAAGCGTCAGGCGCTTGCCCCCAGAATCTCAGTCGCCGCTACGGACTGGCCATCCAGTCAGCGGAAATAACCCGATTTTCGCTGTCGATCTCAACGACCCAATATAGCGGATTAAGAGGGGCGAGGGCGGCGCGGTAAACCAGTTCGACGGAGCATGTCCTCGGAGGTCCGCCAAACTCGTGGCCGCACGCCTCTTTCGATGACGGCTGGCCAAGTATGGTCGTTGCCTGCGTGACGGACATTCCAGGTCGGATCCGCTTATAGTCTCGCCACAGGCGATCATCATGTCGTTTTGCGGCGTAGCCAGCAACGGCGAAGCCGAGGAGCAGTGCCGCTAAAAAGATGAGAAGCTTCACGCCGGATGCATACCGTCCCACCGACTCGATCTGCAATTATGGTTTGACCCCCACCAGCACCGACTTCGCGACCAGCCCGGCTTCGGCCGAACAGGAGCCCGCCTCCGGCGCAAGCGCCGGATTGGCGCGGGCGGCTTTGAGTTCGGCGCGGGCGGCTTCCAGGTCGGCCTGATAGGCGGCCGTCTGGCGCACCGTTTCCAGCGTCACGGTCGCGCCTAGGCGGCCGGCTTCGATCGCGCTCATATTGTGCGCGCCGCAGACGATGCGGCTTTCGCCATAAGCACGCGCGCGGACCTGGATCGGGGTGGCGCGGTCGGGTTCGGCGTCGGCAAGGACGAGGCCGAAGGTCCAGCCACGGGTGCTGTGGCCCGAGGGATAATCATAGCTCTTTGCGAGCTCTGCCTTGGAATCGCAGATCGGCCCCCTGTCGATCAGGAATGGGCGCTGCCTTTTCCAATAATCCTTGGCGAGATTGTTGGAGCGCGCAGTATCGGCATTGGCGTTGGCGAGCAGGCGATAGGTGGCGGGCGTCGCTTCGGGCGATAATTTGACGCCGGCGGCGCAGGAAAAGACCTTCATCACGTCGGGGACGGAGGAGGGCAGATCGACCGTGGCGAGCTGGCCGCGCGGGGTGTTCAGCATCGCGCGGGTGGCGCGGAAGACCCTGCGGTCCGCGTCGTAGCGTATGTCGCCCTTCTGTGGCGCGTCGGGGACGATGGTGGTGATGTCGACCGGGGTGTCAAGATAGCCTTTAAATTGGGTCGCGGCGCCTGCGCAGGCAGCTGCGCCCAAAAGAAGCACGATCTGAAGGCTGCGCGTCATCCGTCACTCCATGGCCACCGCGCATGGCGTAGCGCCTTGTTACGCTTTTGTGAAAGCCTCAGAAAAACCCCTTGTCATTGCGAGGAGCGGAGCGACGAAGCAATCCAGGCCCTGCCTCCGCAGTTTTGCATGCGAGCGCGGGCCTGGATTGCTTCGCTACGCTCGCAAAGACGAAGAACTACTGCGATCGACTGCGATCAGAGCCGCGGCAGCGTCACGCCGGTCTGCGCCATATATTTGCCCGCGCGGTCGGCATAGCTGACCTCGCACGGCTCGTTGCCCTTCAGGAACAGGAACTGGCACGCGCCTTCATTGGC
>Ga0070660_100003089_pt1 | contig 11445 bp, 10 predicted proteins | sample KBSC33metaG_FD_64670 | JGI IMG/M metagenome (GOLD analysis project Ga0070660, IMG submission 64670) | Corn rhizosphere microbial communities from Kellogg Biological Station, Michigan, USA - KBS C3-3 metaG | ecosystem: Host-associated > Plants > Roots > Rhizosphere > Soil ... | reverse complement strand
GCCGCCGAAGAGCAGGGTGGCGGCGGTCACGACCGCCGCCACCCCTGCGACCAGGAGCCGCGTCCCGATCACTACTTCTGCTCTCCGTGCGTGTCGGCCGCACCGCTCAGCGGATCGGCCACGTACGGGAACACGCTCATCGTCTTCGTGTCGCCGGCGTTCACGCCGTCGCCGAGCGGCAGCTTCTTGCCGACGAGGAAGCCGCCGACTGCCTGCTCTGCGATGTCGATGACGTCGTCATCGATCCGCCGGCCGTTCGGCCAGCCCTGGTTGTCGCCCCCGAGCACGCCGAGCCGCGAGACCTTGTCCGCAGGCGTGACGGGCACCGCCAGGTTGATGCGCAGCTCGTCGGACAGCGTGTCGCCGGTGAACGTGACCTTCGGGATGCCGGTCAGCAGCACCTGCACGAGATCGGTGCGGTCCGTCTCGGGCGCACCCAGCTTGTAGAGCTTGTTGATCACCGCCGCGAGAATCGGCGTCTTGTAGTACGACGCGAAGCGCTTGTCCTGGGACGGGCTCGTGCGATTCCACAGGTCCTTGAGCCCGGTCGGGATCACGACCTCGTTGATCAGCGGATTGCCGAGGCGTGACACCTGCACCCATGGACCGCGACCGCCCTTGCCGGCGATCGTCGTCTGGCGGCGATCTGCGGCCGACCAGATGCCGACCGTGTGCGACGCAGTATCGATCTGCGAGATCGGGATCTGCAACGCGATCGTGTGCACTGCGTAACCGGCCAGGAAGTCCTTCCCGCCGCCGTCGCTGCCGGTGCCCTTGCGGATCGCGAGGAGGTCGAAGATGTCGCCGACGTCGGCGAAGAACGGATCGTCACGCTGGCCCGCGAAGACCAGGCCGCCGTCCTGGAGAGGCGTCACCGCCTTGAGCGCGGTCGCATGGTAATCCGGCGTCGAGCGTGGGCCGATGTTGTCGGGAGGCGTCGAGCCCCGCGCGACCACCGTTGACTTGCCGTTCACGACGCGCGTCACCGTGTAGGGCTGGACGGTGTCGCCGAGGAAGTACGGCCCGTTCTTCCGTGTGAACTGGAAGTAGTACGAGACGTCCGGGCGCCCGTCGCCGTTGCGGTCGATGTAGATGTCGTACCGAGCAGTCGGCGAGAACGTGTAGTAGTTCGGGCCCGCCGCGGGATCCTCACCGGGGATGAAGTTGCTGACGATCGTCAGCGTGTTCGGCTTGTCCGGTGAACGGAACGCGTACAGGTCCGTGTTGTCCGCGGACGGGTCTTCCGAGATGAGCGGCGCCTCACGGTGACTCGAGGCTTTCGCGTTGCTCGGCCCGCGCCCTTGGAGCATCGCCGCCACCAGGGCGACCGCGATCAGAGCTGCCGCCGCGAGGGCGACTGCCGGCTTGCGCATGACCTTTCCTCCTGCTGGGGGGTCCCGGCGGCGTGCCGTCGTCGGGATGAACGCGCGTAGTTCGCCCCCCGCGCGAAATCGGTTCGGACCTAGAGGAGGCCCTCGCGAATGCGCTCGGCGACGGACGCCATCTCGAGCTTCGCTCCGGTCACGTCCTTGAGCAGCTGGTCCGCGGTCGGCCCTTGGCCGAGCGACCAGAGCTCGCGCAGCAGGTCGCCTGCGTCGCGCTTCGCGAACCAGTCGTTCCCGAGCTCGCTGCGCAGGAACTCGCGGAGCTGTGCCTCGAACGCCCACGAGCGGAGGTACCCGGTGACGTAGAAACTGCCGTCGATGTCGTCGAGGTAGCTCTCCGGGTTGACCGGCAGCTTCAGCGAGTCGCCGAGGATCTCCGCGTAGCGACCGCGCATCGACGGGACATTCTCCGCCTGGAAGAACTCGATCTCGTAGAGCAGCTTCGCCGCGTAGCGCCGCACGAAGTAGAGCAGCGACACCGCGCCGTCGTGCGCGAGCTCCTCGACGCGCGGCACATCGAGGCGGCGGTTCAGCCACGCCGGCTCGGTGACGAGGTGCTGCATGAGCATCGCCCAGCCCTCGGTGACCGCCATGTCGCCGAGCCGGCGTGCCTCCATCGGCAGGTCACCGCTCGTGTTCGCGTAGTGCTCGGTGTGCCCGGCCTCGTGGAACAGCGCCTCCCAGTCGTCCTTGCCGCCGATCGGCTGGATGACGAGCATCACCTTCCCCGGCACGTCGATCGGCGCGCAGAACGCGCGCGGCGACTTGCTCGGGCGCGAGTCGAGATCGAGGTGGACATTCTCCTGTGAACGGAGGTCGATGCCGAGGTCGGTGAGCGTGTGCTCGAGCGCCGGGAGCATCTGGTCGTTCGGGTAGAGCTTGTCGAGCTCGGGCGCGCGGAACAGCCTGACGACGTCCCACGGGCGCGCCTCGTCGAGACCGATGCCGAGCCGCGAACGGAACAGCTTGTCGCCTTCGCGCTCCCAGAGTCGCTCCGTCTCGTCGAGCACCTCCTGGCACTCTGCGGCGACCTCGTCGAGCCGGAAGCCGAAGCCTTTGTAGAGCTCGTAGTAGTTCGGCGCGGCGTCGTTTGGTGCGAAGAGCCGGCGCACGGCTTCCTGGTCGATCTGCACGGCATCGAGGTAGATGGGGTTGAGATGCTCGTCGAGCAGCCGGAGCCGCGCTTCCTCGAGTCGCTTGCGCTTGTCGCGGTCGGGCTCGTTGGACATGGCGACGCGCAGCATCCGGTACGGGACCTGCTCGCCGTCGACCGTCGCCTCGAGCTCGGCCTCCGCCTTCGCAAGGCGGGCCTGGTGCTCACGCGTCAGGTTCCCGAGGAACCCTTCGCAGGCAAAGCGCCAGAGCTCGGTCGGAGCGCCCTTCAGCCTCTGTGCCGTCTCGAGCTTGGTCAGCTCCTCGTAGCGTTCGTAGACCTGCTCGACGTCCAGCGTTTCTTTGAGGCCCGCGAAATGGAGGTAGTACTCCTCGTCGAGGTCGCGGATGAAGCTGTCGGCCTGGTCGCGAAACCGATCGAGCTCACTGTTCGTGGGCGGTGCCTCGGACACGGATCCCTAGGATACGGCCCGTGCACGAGCTGACGGTGACTACCGAGCGGCACACGCAGTTGCTCGACATCACCTCGCAGGTGCGCGAGGCGGTTCGCGGTGCGTCCGGGGCTGCGGTTCTCGTCTACGTGCCGCACACGACCGCGGGCCTCACGATCAACGAGCACGCGGACCCCCTGGTCGCGCGCGACTTCGAGATGGCGCTCGAGCAGATTGCCCCTGAGAGCTGGGGCTGGCAGCACATCGAGGAGGGTGAGGAGAACGCGCCCTCGCACATCCGCGCCGCCTTGATGGGGCCGCAAGTCCTGATTCCGCTGCGCGACGACGGCGAGCTGGCGCTCGGGACGTGGCAGGGGATCTTCTTCTGCGAGCTCGACGGACCGCGCACGCGCTCGGTCTATGTCACCGTTCTCGCCTAGGTTCGCGGTTTAGGCGCGGACCAGCGGTACCTGAGTGCGATCAGGCGGACGACCGTGGCGAGCGTCGCGGCGGCGATCTCGACGGGGGCAGACCGCGACCAGACGACGACGATGATCGCGGCGATCGCTGCGGGTGTCGCATAGATGTCGCTGTAGAGGATCACCGGCACGTCGCCTGCGAGCAAGTCGCGTGCGATGCCGCCGGCGACAGCTGCGATCACTCCGATCACGACGGCTCCGACCGCAGGCACACCGTGATCGAGGGCCTTTCCTGTGCTGGCCACGGCGAACGCACCGAGCCCGGCCGCGTCGAAGACGAGCACGGCCCTCCGTGCACGCGCGACGGCCGCCGGCGCCGCGAATCCGACGAGTCCTGCGGCTGTGGCGGTTGCGAGGTACGCCCAATGCGTGATCGCCCGTGGCGGCGTCGCGCCGATCAGGATGTCGCGGATGATTCCGCCGCCGAGCCCGGCCGCCACGGCGAGGACGGCGATGCCGAAGATGTCCATCCGCTTGCGCGCGCCCACGAGCGCACCGGACAGCGCGAACGCGAACGTGCCCACCAGTTCGAGCGAGTGCAGCATTCGAGCAAGCCTGGCAGTCGTCTAGGACGATCCCGCTAGCCTCCTGGCGTGGCCGCCCCCGTTCAGCGAGACCAGGAGCTCGAGCTCTCGATCGAATCTCTCGCCTTCGGCGGGAACGGCGTCGCGCGCCTGGACGGCTTCGTCGTCTTCGTCCGCCGCGGCCTGCCGGGCGACACGGTGAAGGCGCGCGTCACCAAGGTGCAGCGCCGCCATGCCGAGGCCGTTGCGACGGAGATCGTCACGCCCGGCCCGGTGCGCGTCGAGGCGCCGTGCGCTCACTATCCGGCCTGTGGCGGATGCCGCTTCCAGGATCTCGCGTATGAGACGCAGGTCGCGACGAAGCACCAGTGGGTTGCCGACTCGCTGCAGCGGATCGCAGGGCTGGCTGACGCGCCGCTCGAGCCGATCGTGCCGGCCGCGTCGCAGTTCCACTACCGCAACAAGATGGAGTACTCGTTCACGCAGCGTGAGGACGGTCCTACGCTCGGCTTGCACAAGGCAGGCCGCTGGGACGAGGTCCTGCAGATCGACAAGTGTTGGATCACGACCGACGTCGGCAACGCGATCCGCAACACGATGCACGATTGGGCGCGCGAGGAGAAGCTGACGGCGTACGACCAGGAGACGCACGAGGGGTACCTCAGGCACCTGATGGTCCGCGAAGGCCGCAACACCGGCCAGGCGCTCGTCCAGCTCGTGACGAACCGCGGCGAGCGTTTCGACCGCGAGCGCTTGATCGAGGTGCTGACCGCGATTCCGGAGGTCAAGTCGATCCACTGGTCGATCAACGAAGGCGTCTCCGAGACGACCGAGCTGCCGACCGAGCTGATCTGGGGCGAGGACGCGATCGAAGAGGAGATCGGCGGCTTGCGCTTCCGCGTGCGTCCGAACGCCTTCCTGCAGACGAACACCGAGATGGCCGAACAGCTCTACGCGATCGCGCGCGAGTTCGCCGGGCTGTCCGGCAACGAGACCGTCTACGACCTCTACTGCGGGATCGGGACGATCGGGCTCTCGATGGCCAAGGACGCGATGACGGTGTGGGGGATCGAGATCAGCGAGGAGTCCGTCGCCTGTGCGATCGAGAACCAGGAGCTGAACGCGATCGGCAACACCGCGTTCTTCGCCGGCAACGTCGGTGAGGTTCTCGCTGACCTGCGGACGCGGGCGGGCGACCCCGACGTGGTGGTGGTCGATCCGCCGCGCGCCGGGCTCGCCGGCAAGGCGTTGAAGCGCCTCGGGGAGATCGCGGCGCCGCGCATCGTCTATGTCTCGTGCAACCCGACGACGCTGGCCGGCGATCTCAAGCGGCTCTCGGACGACTACGGCTACCGCCTCGTGCGCGCCCGCCCGGTCGACATGTTCCCGCACACGCCGCACGTCGAGTGCGTCGCGTTATTGGAGCGTTGACGACCTATCTGTGCAAGGCGTGCGGGACGCAGTACCCGCCGAGCGACGAGCCGCCTGCCGCGTGCCCGATCTGCGAGGACCCGCGGCAATACATCCCGCACGACGAAGGCCAGGTCTGGCTGACGTTCGAGGAGCTGCTCGCGAGTCACGAGGCGGACCTTCGGGACGACCACGGCCTGCTCGGTATCGGCTGCACGCCGTCGTTCTCGATCGGCCAGCGCGCGCTGCTCGTGAAGAGCAGCGCCGGCAACGTGCTCTGGGACTGCATGGCGTACCTCGACGACGAGATCGCGGACCGCATTGCCGCAGAGGGCGGGCTCGCGGCGATCGCGATCTCGCATCCGCACTACTACTCGACGATGGTCGAATGGGCGCACACGTTCAGCTGCCCGATCTACCTGCACGAGGCCGAGCGGAAGTGGGTGCTGCGCAGCGATCCGTCGGTGCGCTTCTGGGAAGGCGAGACGCACGAGCTCGGCGGCGGGCTGACACTGATCCGCTGCGGCGGTCACTACGAAGGCGGGCAGGTGCTGCACTGGCGGGAGCGGCGTGCGCTGCTCAGCGGCGACATCGTGATGGTGATCCCCGACCGGCGCTACGTGAGCTTCATGTACTCGTATCCGAATCTGATCCCGCTGCCGCCCTCGAAGGTGCAGGGCATCGCAGATGCCCTCGCGCCGTTCGAGTTCGACGCGGTCTATGGCGCCTGGTGGGACCGGTTCATCGAGGCGGACGGCTCGAACATCGTGCGCCGCTCAGCCGAGCGCTACATCCGCGCCGTGACCGAACCGGGCCTGCCCTCATAGGCATGTCCAGGGTCTGACCCTGGTGGTGGCCAACCGAGCCGCGGCCGGCCGGAACTGCCACAACGAGAAGGCGCTTCACTCCGTCGCGGGCTGTCCTTCCGAGCCATCAACCGGGTCTGACCCCGGTGGTGTCCGTTTGGAACGACGCCACCGGCTCCACAGCAGGTCGGCGTTCGGGAGCAGGAAGCCGAGAGCGATCCCCGGGAGCGCCGGGAGGCCGCTCAGGTCCCACCAGACCGTCGCGGCGATCGTCAGCCCGAGCGCAGCGACGAGCGTCACCCACGTCCAGTAGACGCGCAGGCCGAACCGGGCGGCCGCGGCCAGGAAGAGCGCGAAGAAGAGCAGGTCCGGCACGCCGAGATTCGCGGCGGAGTGCTCGCCGGGAACCGGGAACGCGAACGAGAGCACCCCGAAGACGTTTGCGTGGTGCTCGACGATCTGCTTCGTCGGCCCCCGCCACACCGAGTACGCGTCGACCCACGGGATGATCGCCGCCACGAGCACGACCCAGCTGACCGTCTCGAAGTAGCCGAGGAACCACCACCCGACCAGCGTGCAGGCGCCCAGCCGCGCGAAGTTGGCGAAGACGTCGACGTCCGCGTAGGTCAGAACGGCCGCCAGGAGCGCAAACGCGATTCCCGCGGGCAGCAGCCACGGCTCCTCCCACAACGGGAGCGCGATCAGCACGAGCCCGAAGACCGCCGGGATCAGGACGAAGCCGATCCACGCTACGTCCCACCAGATGGTCGCGTTCCAGAGGTGGGGAGACACCTCGTAGTAGACGAGGAGCAGCGCGAACAGGCCCAGCCCCGCGGCCGCGCGGCCGCTTAGTAGGGCGGGAGAGCGGCCCACCAGGGGCCCACGGTCTTGAACGCGTTCCAAAACGCAGTCTTTGCAGGAGCCTCGTCGAGGGATGAGTCGATGTCAGGGACGGCGAGCGCCTCGATCGTCGGCGTGAAGCGCTGCAGCTCGCCCACCTTATCCTCGACGGCCTGCGAGAGCTGGAAGCCGATGCCGTTCAGGAAGCCCAGCGCGTCGTCGCCCATCACGACGATCAGCTTCGGTTCCACGATCCGTAGCTCCCTGCGCAGCCATTCCGCCGAGACTTCGAGGTCGGCGCCCGCGAACTTGACCGCGTTCGTGCCGTAGACCTCCATCGGGTCGACATGGAGGCGCTGAAGCGACTTGATCAGCGCGTTGCCGGCCCGGCCGTGGAAGGCGACACCCTCCTGGAGCTCCTGCGCCTGGGGGCCGTACTTGAGGAGAAAGATGTTCGCGAGCGGGTGCCCTGTGGGCAGCGCGGTAGGAGCCCCATCTGCGGCTTGCGCGATCTCGTGCGAAAGGCGATTGATCTCGGTGATCGCCTTGCGGAGATAGCGCTCATAGATCTCGTCTGTGGTCACGGTGGAGCCCACGCGGCAGGGGGACCTTTCGGGACCCGCGGGCCTTCTCCTAGCGGACCCGCTCCTTGACTTGGGCAACCCACTTCAGCGACTGGAGATACGCGAGGGATTTCGGCCGGCGCAGGACTTCGGCGGTGCGCAGCGAGATGAGGAACTCCTCCGGATCGCGGAACGCTCGCATCCGCAGGGCCCCGGTGCCGACGCCCTGGAGGACATGGGCGTCGGAGCCGGCTCCCATCGTCAGGTTGTACTTCCGGGCGAAGCGAAGCGCCTCGTCGTTGTAGGCCTCGAAGAGCAGCCGGGCGTTGTAGACCTCCAGCACGTCGATGTCCGCGAGATGGCGGTGGAGCGTGCGCGGGTCGGGGATCGCGTGCAGCCGGTCGAAAGGGTGGGGGACGTAGACGAGCCCGCCTTGCTCGCGGATCGCGGCGATCGTGTCGCCGAAGCTGAGGCCGCGTGGGATCTCCCGCTCGAGGAAGAGGCCGATCACCTCCCCCTGCTTGTCGGTCTTCACCTCCTCGCCGGGGATGACGATCAGGTCTCGGCCGCGCGCGTAGTCGACGGTCTCGAGCGCGCCGCCGAAGACGTTGTGGTCGGTGACGGCGATCGCGCCGAGCCCTTCTGCTTCGGCGTGGTCGACGAGCTCCGCCGCCTCGATGCTGCAGTCGTGCGACCAGGAGGTGTGCATGTGCAGGTCGGCGAGGATCCAGGGGCGATCCGAGAGCGGTTCCGCGGCCTGGCGGCGTTTGCGGCGCCGGCTGCCGAGGGCGTTGTAGATGGTCTCGAGCTCGCGGGCGACGTGATCGAACGTTTGCTCCTCGGCAGCCGCGCGGGCTGCGGCGCCTTCCTGCTCGCGCAGCTCGTCGTCCTCGGCGAGACGAGCGGCCGCAGCAGCGGCGAGCTCCGGCTGGCTCTCGACGCCGCGCGGCCGGGCGATCGCGCAGCCTGCGGCGGATGCCTCGAGCGTTACGCGTCGCAGGCCTTCAACACCCGGCACGAAGATCGCGGCCTCGTTCAGCAGTGCGGCGCGTGAGTCTGCGTCCTTCGCCGTGCGCAGATGGACTCGCTGGAGGAGAGCACGCGGGATTGCCGGCCGTCCGATCAGCGCGCGCGTCCTCAGCAGCACGACTTCCCACTCCGGCAGCTCGCGCGCCGCGTGGAGCACACCGCGTGCAAGCTCACGCTCGTTGGGACGCAGTTCGACGACGATGGTCTTCTGCTTCGATGCGGGGTGGAAGAGCACGGTGTCGACGCCCGCGGAGACGACCCGGTAATCGCCGGGGAAGCGCTCCTCGGCGGCCACGCGTGTCTGCTCGGACAGAGCGATCAGCGCATCGAGCCGTCCGAGGAGCTTCTCGCGCTGTGACCGCGCGGGCGGGTAACCGAGGCGGTTCGCCGAGGCGAAGGTTGCGACCGCGAGCGCGTCGGTGTCGCGGAGCGCGAGATAGGAGAGCGACGGCAGCCCCGGCTCGAAGCCGTGCACGAGGTCGAACGAGCCTTGGGCGAGGGCCTGACGCAGGTTTGCCTGGACACCGACCGGCACGCCGAGCTGCGAGCGGCGCGAGATCGGGATCGCGGGCCCCACGGCGATCACATCGGCCTGCTCGCCGCGCATCAGCGCCCGCCGCCCTGCGAGGAGGTCGGCTGCGCGTGTAGAGGGCGCCAGCACCGTCACCTCGTGGCCGAGCGCTCGCAATCCGCCGGCCACCCCGGCCACGTGGTCGTTCACGTCGTGGGGCTGCGACCACGCGAACGGCGTCACCAGGCAGATCCTCATTCGCTCAAGGATAGGCGGCGCAGGTCCCCACGGCAGCCCTCAGCCAGATGCATCACAATCTTGGCCGTCCGCAACGAGGGGGAGATCCATGAACAGAGGATTCAGGGCGGCGGCAGTTGCCGCCACGGCGGTTGTCTTGGTGCTCGTGGGCGCTGCGGCCTTCGCAGGCTCGGCTCGTCCCAGCGCGAAGGCGACGCCGCTCGACAAGGTCGACCACATCGTGGTCGTTTACGAGGAGAACCACAGCTTCGACAACCTTTACGGTGGCTGGGAAGGCGTCAACGGACGTGCGAACGCCGACGCCGCCCACACGACGCAGGTCGACCAGCAGGGCGTTCCGTACAGCTGTCTCAAGCAGAACGACGTGAACCTGGCCGCTCTGGCGTCCACGTGCACCGACAGCGCGCACTCGTTCTCGAGCGCGTTCACGAACACGTGGTTCATGATCGACCCGCTGATCCCGGCGACCGCGACGACCTGCCCGCCGCCGCTGCAGGCATTCGCCTTTCCGAACGGCGTGCTGAACGGTCAAGGGCTGCCGGGCGGCTGCACACGCGACCTCGTGCACAAGTTCTACCAGGAGCAGTACCAGCTGAACGGTGGCGCGCAGAACCGCTATATGGTCGGAAGCGATGCGATCGGCCTGACGATGGGCCAGTACGACACGACCCAGTTGCCGATCTACAAGTGGCTCCACGAGAAGAACCATCCGAGCTACGTGATCGCCGACGACTTCTTCCAGGCGGCCTTCGGCGGCTCCTTCCTCAACCACCAGTACCTGATCGCGGCGCAACCGCCGAGTGACGCGAACGCGCCGGCGAACCTGCACTCGCAGGTCGACTCTGCGGGCTTCCCGCGCAACACCTATCCGCTGTACGTCCCCCTGACGGGGGCCACGTACAAGGACAGCGACTTCACCGTTACGTGTCCGGCCCCGTTGCCGAATCTGGCGTGCGGGAACTACGCGGTCAACACGATGCAGCCGTCGAACGAGCCGTCAGGCACATTCGGCGAGAAGCTGGTCTCGCAGACGAACGCCACGATCGGCGACCGGCTCTCTGAGAAGGGCATCGACTGGGCGTGGTACTCAGGCGGTTGGGCCGACGCAGCCGGCCTGACCGGCGATCCCGGGTACACGAACGGGCCGGGGCCGACGTGCTCGAACCCCAATCATGACCCAGCGGCGAAGTTCGTCTATCCGAACTGCCCGGACGCCGTGTTCCAGTATCACCACCAGCCGTTCAACTACTACGCGAACTACGCGGTCGGTGCCCCCGGCCGTGCGCACCTGCAGGACGAGGCCGACTTCCTGAACCTGATTTCGGAGTCGTCGAAGCAGGGCAACGACTGCGCGTTGAAGCCGGTCTCCTTCTGGAAGCCGATCGGCGAGGAGAACGAGCATCCCGGTTACGCAAGCACGCCGAACAGCGAGGACAAGCTCGTCAGCGTCCTCAAGTCGATCGAAGCGAGCGGGTGTGCCAAGAACACGATGGTGGTCGTGACCTACGACGAGTTCGGCGGACAGTGGGACCACGTCTCACCGCCGGGGCAGGGGAACGACAACGGGCCACACGACCAGTTCGGGCCCGGGACGCGGGTCCCGGCGCTCGTCCTCGCGCCGTACCTGAAGAACGGGTTCTCGGTCGACAGCACCGAGCACGACACGACGTCGATCCTGGCGACCATCGAGCATCGCTTCGATCTCCGGCCGCTGGCGACGCGTGACGCCGCGGCCAACGACCTGTCGACCGTCTGGTCGGCGAACCGCATTTCGAACAAATAGGAAAAGGGAGGGAGATCCAGGGGCCGCCCGCACGAGGGCGGCCCCTATTCCTCTAGACCTGCGCGGGCGCCGGTGCGGAGACCTCGCGGCGGTTGCGCTCGATGAACTCCTCGACGAGCTCTGCGGCGTCGTCGTCCTGGATCTGCCGCGGAGGCGACTTCATCAGGTAGGAGCTCGGGCCTTCGAGCGAGCCGGAAATGCCGTTGTTCAACGCGAGCTTCGCGAGCCGGACAGCATCGATCACGATGCCCGCCGAGTTCGGCGAGTCCCACACCTCGAGCTTGAGCTCGACGTTCAGCGGCACGTCGCCGAA
>Ga0070660_100003084_pt1 | contig 11455 bp, 12 predicted proteins | sample KBSC33metaG_FD_64670 | JGI IMG/M metagenome (GOLD analysis project Ga0070660, IMG submission 64670) | Corn rhizosphere microbial communities from Kellogg Biological Station, Michigan, USA - KBS C3-3 metaG | ecosystem: Host-associated > Plants > Roots > Rhizosphere > Soil ... | reverse complement strand
AAGTCTCCCCGACAGGGGGTGAGGGGACTTTGTCCAGGTCCGGCTTACTTCGGCGCCCGCTTGGCGAGGATGCGCTGCAGGGTACGGCGATGCATGTTGAGGCGGCGGGCGGTTTCCGAGACGTTGCGGTCGCAGAGCTCGTAAACGCGCTGGATATGTTCCCAGCGCACCCGATCGGCGGACATCGGATTTTCCGGCGGTGGCGGCTGGTCGCCGCCCAGCGCCAGCAGCGCCTTGATGACGTCGTCAGCATCGGCGGGCTTGCTGAGGTAGTCGACGGCGCCGAGCTTCACCGCCGTCACCGCCGTCGCGATGTTGCCATAGCCGGTCAGCACCACGGCGCGGGCATCGGCCCGCCGGATATGCAGGGCCGACACGACGTCGAGGCCGTTGCCGTCCTCGAGCCTGAGGTCGACCACCGCGAAGGCGGGGGGCGAAGCCTCGACGGCCGCCAGCCCGTCCTTGACGTTGTCGGCGCTGCGCACCTCGAAGCCGCGCTTCTGCATGGCGCGCTCCAGCCGGGTCAGGAAGGCCTTGTCGTCGTCGACGAGGAGCAGGCTGGGATCGTCCTTGAGCAGCGTTTCGATATCGGTCATCGTGGCACTCCTCGGTTTTTCTTAGGCTATTGATTGCAGCAGGTCAAAGCACCAGCCCGACTGCCCTGGCGGGACCGCGCGCCCAGGTGATGGTTACCCGGGCATGGCCTTCCGGCGCGGCGTTGTGGAAGGCGATCACGGCACCGGTCCGTTCGAGCAGCGTCTTGGCGATGAAGATGCCAAGCCCCAGTCCCTCCTCGTCGCTGTCGCGGCCGCGCGAGGTGAGGTAGGGATCGCCGAGGCGGGCCATCAGCTCGGGCGCGAAGCCGTGCCCGTCATCGGTGATGGCCACCGAAATGCTGTCGGCGTCCCACCCCGACTGCACCTCGACGCTGGCGGTAGCGTAGCGGCAGGCGTTGTCGATCAGATTGCCGAGCCCGTAGATCAGCCCGACATTGCGGCGGAACACCGGGGCCGGGCCATCGCCCGCCGCGGCGAGGATGATGGTCTTGCCAAGATGCCCGAGCGGGTTGGCGACTTCCTCGATCAGTTCATCGAGCGGCAGGGTGGCGAAGGGATCGCCGCCGTCGTCGCCCAGATTGCGCAACTTGCTCAGGATGGCGCGGCAGCGCGCCGACTGCGAGATGATCAGGTCAACGTCGTCGGCCAGCGGCCCGGGCGGCAGGTCGGCGCGCATTTCCTTGGCGGCAAGCGCGATGGTCGAAAGCGGCGTGCCGAGCTCGTGCGCGGCGGCGGCGGCAAGGCCATCGAGCGCCGAAAGCTGCTCGTGCCGGGAGAGCGCCAGCTCGGTGGCGGCGAGCGCATCGGCCAATTGACGCGCCTCGTGCGCGACACGGTTGGTGTAGGCGGCGATGAACACCACGGCGCAGAGCAGGGAGGCCCAGATGCCGACCTCGTAGAGCCGGTCGAACACCAGCTCGACGTCCGGATCCCAGGGCAGCGGCAGATGGAAGACGGCGATCACCGAGGCGGTGATCACCACCAGCAGCGCCAGGATGGCGGTGGCGCGCTGCGGCAGGATGGTGGCGGCGACCGATACCGGCGCCAGCAGCAGGAAGGCGAAGGGATTGTGCAGGCCCCCGGTCAGCGCCAGCATGCAGCCGAGCTCGAGGCAATCGAAGGCGAGCTGGGCGGTGGCGAAGCGAATCGAGGGGCGGTGCGCGGTGCCGAAGCGCAGCAACAGCCCCACATTGACCACCACCAGGATGGCGATGAGTGCGAGGCAGGCGAACAGCGGCAGGGGAAACTGCAGGCCGTACTGGACGAACAGCACGCCCATGGTCTGGCCGCCGATGGCCAGCCAGCGGATGGTGACCAGCGTGTTGAGGCGCAGCGGCCGCCACATGGCGGCAAGCAATCCCTCCTGCTGGTGATCGAGCACTGCCATCGTCCTGCCTCCACCGGGGCCCAAGCTGCATTCGGAGACTCAGCACAGGGCCCTCCGCATGGGAATGCTATCACGGCTTTTCAAGGGCAAGAATCGGACCGGCTTCTGCTTGACCGTCGCCACGGGGGGTCCACATCCCTCCATGTTCGTGACCGGGAGACCAAGACAATGACGACGATGACTTCTTCCTACTTTCGACCCGAATGGTCGCCGTTCACCGTGCTGGCCATGGTGCTCGGCTTCATCGTGTTCTGGCCGATCGGGCTCGCCGTGCTCGCCTATGTTCTGTGGGGCGAGCGGTTCGGCTGGTCCGGCGACAAGGCCGACCGCTGGGTGCACAAGCAGAAGCAATGGGCCGGCGGCTGGTGCCAGGGGCAGCAGAACCGGACCAGCAGCAATGCCGGCTTCCAGCGCGGGTTCGGCTTCAACCAGGGCACCGCGAGCGGCAATGCGGCGTTCGACGCCTATCGCGAGGAGCAACTCAAGCGCCTCGACGAGGAGCGCCGCAAGCTCGACCAGGAGATCGAGGAATTCCACGAATATCTTCGCAATCTCAACATGGCGCGAGACCGCGAGGAATTCGACCGTTTCATGCGCGACCGGCAGAATCGGCAGACGCCGACCAACACCGACAACCATGACGGTAGCTCGCAGGGCACCAGCATCTGAGCTGAGCTCCTTGCCAGGGAAGCGGGCTTGCCAAGCGCCATTCCGGCCTCGCCGGGGTGGCGCGATTGCGTTTGGCGCCCGCCCGACCGCCCCATCGCGGAAGGGCAGCGAATCTGATTTCATCGGCCCTGCATGATCAGTCTGTTCCAGAAGAAGTTCCCCGCCGCGACGGAAGCCCGAATCGACGGCCAGCGGATCGAGATTGCCGTCCGCGTGTCGGCGCGGGCGCGCAGCTACCGGCTGTCGATCCCGCATCGCGGCGCGCCTGTGCTGACAGTGCCCCGCTATGGCCGCTGGTCGGAGGCGCAGGCTTTCCTCGACCGGCAGACCGGGTGGCTGGCGGCGCGGCTGAAGCGCGCCCCGGCCCGGGTCGCGTTCGCCGCCGGGGCACGGGTGCCGGTGCGCGGCGTCGATCACCTGATCCTCGCCACCGGCAAGATCAGGGGGCGGGTCGAGGCGGGGGAAGTCGACGCGCTGCCGGCGCTGTTCGTGCCAGGCGAGCCGGCGCACCAGGGTCGTCGGTTGACCGACTGGCTGAAGGCCGAGGCGCTGGCCGATCTCGAGGTGCGGGTCGCCATCCACGCCGGCACGCTCGGTGTCACCGCCAATGCGGTGCGGCTGCGATCGCAGGCGACGCGCTGGGGCTCATGCTCGAGTACCGGACGGCTCAATTTCAACTGGCGGCTGATCCTCGCGCCGCCCTTCGTGCTCGACTACGTGGTGGCGCACGAAGTGGCGCACCTCATCGAAATGAACCACTCGCCGGCATTCTGGCAGACGGTGGAGCGGACCCTGCCCGACATGGCGCGCGGTCGCGCGTGGCTGAAAGCGCACGGCAACCAATTGATGAGCTACGGCCACGAGGGGTAGCCCTACGTCGGCTGGCCCGGATCGGGGTCCATCAGGGTGTGCACGCGGTCGGCGCCGAGGCGGGCGAGTTGCAGGAGCATGGCCTTCCGGCGCGGGGGCGATAGCGGCAGGTCGGGGCCGCTCCGCAGGATGGCCGCGTCGTGCGCATCGGCGACAATAAGTCCCTCGCTCACCGGAAAGATGTCGGGATCAAGTTCGGGCGGCTTGGCGAAATAGAAGCGGTCGCAGAATTCCCGGTAGGCCGGCCACTTGGCGTCGACACGAAAGTCGATGCGACTCGACTTGATCTCGACGATCCAGATTTCGCCCTTCGGGCCGACGGCCAGCACGTCGGCGCGGCGACCATTGACCAGCGACACCTCGGCGAAGCAGGCGAAATCGTATTGCGCCCGCAGCAGCCGCATCACCCCGCGCTGTACCCGCAGCGCGGTGGCGGACTGGCGGAGATCGACGAGGCGCGGCAGTTCACCCATTGGGCGACAAGGGCTCCGGCAAGGATTCGATCGACGCGCCCCGCTTGGGCCGCGCCGGCAAGGCTTTTACGGCAAACAGGCTGGCGATGACCAGCGGCAGGCAGATGAGATAGGATTCCCGGATGCCGAAATAGTGCGCCACGGTGCCGAGCAGCGGTGGGGCAAGGAAGAATACCACGAAGGTCACCTGCCCGACGGCCGCGACGTTGATCGCCGACGGCCGGTCCGTACGTTGTGCCGCCGCCGAGACGACCAGCGGATAGGCGGCGCTGCAGCCGCCGCCGAGCAGTGCAAAGCCGACCAGCGCCACATAGGGGTGCGGGGCGAGCCAGACCGCGACCAGCCCGACGAGGCAGGTGACCAGCAGTACGGTGACCACGAGGCGCGGGCTGTAGCGGTCGACCACCGGGCCGGCATAGAGGCGCCCCGCCGCCATCACGAGGGTGAAGAAGGTGAGGCCGAGTCCGCCGATGAACGGCTCGGCGGCAAAGGTGTCGCGCATGTAGATGGTCGACCAGTCGACGCCGGCGCCTTCGATCAGGAAGGCGGCGAGGCCGATGATGCAGAGCGGCAGCAGGGCCAGCGTCGGCATGGCGACGAGGGGCGGCTTTTCGGTGTGCTCGGCCGGCGCCACCGGCGCCTCGCTGATGCCCGAGACGAAGACGATGGCGAGAACAATGACCACGACCAAGGCGCCCCCGAGATGTTCGGCGGCCGGGATGCCGGCCTGGCGAACGGCGGCGGCGATCAGCGAAGTGACGAAGAAGCCGAGGCTCCAGAAGCCGTGGGCGCGGCTCATGATGGAGCGCTTGTGCAGCGCCTCGAGCCGGCCGATCTGCACGTTGAGGTTGATCTCGAGGGCGCCGACCAGCAGGCCCCCAACGAACAGGGCCATGAAGGCCAGCGGCGCCGAGGTCATGAAGGCGACGCTGACATAGCAGGTGGTGGAGCCGATGACGGTGACATAGGCGGTGGTCCGCGCGCCGAACCGGGCAATCAGGGGCGACGCGAGGGTGAGTGAAATCAGCGAGCCGACCGCGGCGCCGATCAGCGTCAGGCCAAGTTCGGCCTCGTTGACCTGCAGGGCGCCCTGGATGTCGGGCAGCCGCGAGTAGAATGCCCCGGTAATGGCCGAGAACAGGAAGAAGCAGGCGTAGAGCCGATGGTGCGGCTTGATCAGCATTTCGGGAACCTGAATGCGGCGGGTCGGCCGCGGAAGAAACGAGCGCCGCACGCCGGCGCCGGAGGGCTTATTCGCCCGGGATGGGCGCGGGCACGGCAGCGACGGGGCGACGGCCGAGCGAACCCGAAGCGAGCAAGCTGAGCACGACCAGCGGGATGCCGACGCCGAACGACCAGCGGACACCAAAGTGCTGGGCAACGAAGCCGAGGAGGGGCGGGCCAAGCAGGAAGGCGACGAAGGAGATCTGCGCCAGTGCCGCGACATTGGTTACCGCCGGCCGATCGGTGCGCTGGGCGGCGGCCGACATGGCCAGCGGAAAGATGACGCTGGTGCCCATGCCGATCACGCCAAGTCCGACGAGCGCGACATAGTCATTGGGGGCGAAGAACACCATGAGCGTGCCGATGCCCTGCACACTGAGCAGAACGCGAGCGACCCCCGTGGGGCTGAAGCGCTCGACAAATCGATCGGCGAAGAAGCGGGTGATTGCCTGCACCATGGCGCCGGCGGCGGCGGCAAAGCCCATGACGAACGGCGCCGCGTTGAACACGTCGCGCATGTAGATGGCCGACCAGTCCGATCCGGCGCCCTCGAGGATCATCGCGGAGATGGTGACGACGACCAGGACCATGATGCCGAGCGTCGGGCTGGCGAAGCGGTTGGCCGGGGCGTCGACGGCGGTGGCCCGGTGAGGCGCCGGCTCGAACTTGCCGAGCAGCAGCAGGACGCCGACGAGGATGACCGGCACCATGATCAGCAGGTCGAGTTGCGGACTGATGCCGAACTGCGCGAACCCGGCCCCGATGACCCCGGCGACGAAGAAGCCGAGGCTCCAGAAGCCGTGCGCGCGGTTCATGATGCGGTGCCCCATCTGGTGCTCGACCCGGTCGGCCTCGAGATTGATGACGATCTCGATGCAGCCGATGGTGAGACCGGTCGGCAGTAGCAGCAGGAACAGCGCCAGCGGCCCGGTGGCAAAGCTGGCAATGGCGTAAAGCAGCGCGAGCAGCGGAATCAGTCCCAGGATGACGCGGTGCCCGAGGCGCTCGAGCAGTGCCGAGGCAAAGGTCAGCGAAACCAGCGTTCCGACCGCCGTGCCGATCAGGGCCAGCCCGAATGCGCCCTGCGGCGCACCGATCGCGGCCTGGATTTCGGCCAGCCGCGGAAAGATGCCGCCCAGTCCGAGCGAGTAAATGAAGAATGCGCCGAACACCCGGAAATGGGCCGGCAAATCTAACCCGAAGCGCATGAGAACTCTCGCCAAGACGTTGTGTGCAACGTTATGCAAAGCGGCATGCTTCTACAAGGCTTGGCCGCCCACAGAACAGCATAAAAAAGCACGAAGATGGACGCGGGGCGGGCCTGCCGGCGTGCCGCTAAAGTATCGCCTGCTCGCCGTCGCCGAGGACGCTGATGCCGGTCGCGAGGTCGCGGAAAATCGCCACCCGGCGATAGCCGGCCGGCTCGACCCGACCCGTCTCGATACGCTGATGGCGCCGCCGGTCGGGCCCAAAATAGCCGGGCGTGTCGAAATAGGTGAGTTCCGCCCCGATCTGGCGCTGCAGCCGGCCGGCGACGCGCTCGCTGCTGTGCGGCTCGGTGATGATGTCGTCGAACCCCATGCCGAGGCAGGCATTGATATCGTCCATCGACGGACTGCGGCAGAAATAGATGAGGGGAGAAAATTTCAGCGTCGCCACCGGCGAACGGCGGATGGCGGCGATGATTTCGGCATGCGCAGCAAGCCGCGGTACTTCGGCGAACAGGAAGAATGCCACCGGCGGATCATTCCAGCGGGTCTCGGCGTCGGCGACGGCATTGAAGGGCAAAACTACGCGGAAATCGAGGTCATGCGCCAGGGAAGCCAGCCGGGTGGCCCTGTCGCCGTTCCCTATCACGTAAGCGCAGGCCTGCATGATCGCCTCCGACGAATTTCAGCGGACCATAGGCAAAGCCGCGCCTGAAGCCAAGCTAAGACACCGCAGCGGCAACGAAAAAGGGCCTCCGGTAGCACCGGAGGCCCTCGTCCGACCGCGTTGGAAACGGTTGGGGCTTCAGATCTGCTGGATGCAGACCTTGCCGACCCCGTGCATGCCGAGCTGACGGGCGGCAGCGCGGGAAAGGTCAATGATGCGCCCCCTGACGAAGGGGCCCCGATCGTTGATCCTGACCCGTACGGACTTGCCGCTCTTCTGGTCGATGACCCGCACCATGGTGCCAAACGGCAAGTATTTATGCGCCGCCGTCATGGCGTTGGCATTCATGCGCTCACCCGAAGCGGTGCGGGAAGACAATGCATACCACGAGGCTACCCCGCATTGATTGCCGCTGGCGTAAGAACTATCCGATGTAATCGAAGTAAACGCGGATATTACGGCAGCGGCAACGAGCAGTTTTCCAATCAATGATCCATCTCACACGCTGTTACAATGCGCGGCGCCCTATGGGTGGACTATGGCGAGAATGTGCAGGCGATCAGGTTTCACTCGCCGCAGCCATTTCACTGTTGCACATGTGCACCAGACGATTGCGTCTCGATTGCGTTGTTGGATTCGGGTGGCCACGATGATTCAGTGTTAAGAATCAATGACTCTCGATCGGACGGATGAACCGGGCGGCGCATAATTTGACCAATTGATAAAAAATTCCGGCTGCGTTAGCGTTCAACACTGGAACGGCTCTAAACGAGGGAGAGAGCGATGGCCGGCAGCGCGCTTGAGGAGGGCATCGCGGCGGGTCGGCTTGGCGCCGAGCAGTACGCCCGCAATTTTTCCGATCTGCACCCGCCGCTCGGGCGGCACGAGGCGATCGTCGAGGCGGACCGCTGCTATTTCTGCTACGATGCGCCGTGCATGAATGCCTGCCCGACCGCCATCGACATCCCGATGTTCATCCGCGAGATCGTCAGCGACAATCCGCTGGGTTCGGCTGAAACCATCTTCAAGCAGAACATTCTCGGGGGCATGTGCGCCCGCGTCTGCCCCACCGAGCAGCTCTGCGAAGAAGCCTGCGTGCGGGAAGTCGCCGAGGGCAAGCCGGTCAAGATCGGCCAGTTGCAGCGCTATTCGACCGACATCGCGATGCGGGAGGAGGCGCAGTTCTTCGAACGCGGCGCCCCGACCGGCAAGCGCGTGGCGGTGGTCGGGGCCGGGCCGGCTGGCCTTGCCTGTGCACACCGGCTGGCCATGCATGGCCACGAAGTCACCATTCTCGATGCGCGGCCGAAGCCGGGCGGGCTGAACGAATACGGCATCGCCACCTACAAGACGGTCGACGGGTTCGCGCAGGCGGAAGTCGAGTACGTCACTGCCATTGGTGGCATCAGCATCGAAAACGGCAAGGTGCTGGGCGAGGATTTTGCGCTTGCCGACCTGGTCCGCGACTACGACGCGGTGTTCCTCGGGCTCGGCCTCGGGAGCGTCAATGCGCTGAGGGCCGAGGGCGAGACGGCAGCGGGGGTCGAGAACGCCGTCGACTTCATCGCCGAGCTGCGCCAGGCCGCCGATGTCGCGAAGCTGCCGGTCGGCCGGCGGGTCGTGGTGATCGGCGGCGGCATGACGGCGATCGATGCGGCAGTGCAGTCAAAACTGCTCGGCGCCGACGAAGTGACGATGGTCTATCGCCGCGGCAAGGAAATGATGAACGCCTCGGGCTTCGAGCAGGACCTCGCGGCGAGCAAGGGCGTCACCATCCGGCACTGGACGGCGCCGACCCGGGTGGTCGTCAGCGACGGCCGGGTGACCGGGATCGAGCTCGAGCGGACGGCGCTGGTCGACGGGACGCTGCAGGGCACCGGCGACAAGACGATCATCGCCTGCGACCAGGTGTTCAAGGCCATCGGGCAGACGCTCGCGACCGACGGTGAGGGCCTCACCCTCGCCGGCGGCAAGATCGAGGTCGACGCCGAGGGCCGCACCTCGATGGGCAAGGTGTGGGCCGGCGGCGACTGCGCCACCGGCGGCGACGACCTCACCGTGACCGCCGTCGCCGAAGGGCGCGATGCGGCCGAGAGCATCAACCGGGCGCTGGGCGGGCGCTAGCGGATGGGCGGGCGCCAAGACCCCTCACCCGGCGCTACCGCGCCACCCTCTCCCCGACGGGGAGAGGAATACGCTAGACCATGCCTCATCATTCCTCTCCCCGTCGGGGAGAGGTCCGGCAGGGGTGAGGGGTATTTTCCCCAAGCCATGACCAGCAACAAGGGAGGACACCATGGCTGACCTTCGCAGCACTTTCGTCGGCATCAAGTCGCCGAACCCGTTCTGGCTGGCCTCCGCACCGCCGACCGACAAGGCCTACAATGTCGAGCGGGCCTTCAAGGCGGGCTGGGGCGGCGTGGTGTGGAAGACGCTCGGCGAGGACCCCCCGGTGGTCAACGTCAACGGCCCGCGCTACGGGGCGATCTATGGCGCCGACCGGCGGCTGCTCGGGCTCAATAATATCGAGCTGATCACCGACCGGCCGCTGCAAACAAACTTACGCGAAATGAAGGCCATGAAAATGGCCTGGCCCCATCGGGCGCTGATCGCCTCGATCATGGTGCCGTGTGAAGAGGACAGCTGGAAATATATCCTGCCGCTGGTCGAGGAGACCGGCGCCGACGGCATCGAGCTCAATTTCGGCTGCCCGCACGGCATGAGCGAGCGCGGCATGGGCGCTGCCGTCGGGCAGGTGCCGGAATATGTCGAGATGGTGGTGCGCTGGTGCAAGCAGTATTCGCGCATGCCGGTGATCACCAAGCTCACCCCCAACATCACCGATATCCGCAAGCCCGCCCGCGCCGCCATGCAGGGCGGTACCGACGCGGTGAGCCTCATCAACACCATCAATTCGATCACCGCCGTCGATCTCGACAGCTTTGCGCCGATCCCGACCATCGACGGCAAGGGCACGCATGGCGGCTATTGCGGGCCGGCAGTGAAGCCGATCGCGCTCTCCATGGTTTCCGAAATCGCCCGCGACAAGGAAACCTTCGGGCTGCCGATCTCGGGCATTGGCGGCATCACCACCTGGCGCGACGCGGCCGAGTTCATGGCGCTCGGGTGCGGTAACGTGCAGGTCTGCACGGCGGCGATGACCTATGGCTTCCGCATCGTCGAGGAGATGATCTCGGGCCTTAGCAACTGGATGGACGAGAAGGGCTACACCTCGCTCGACGATTTCGTCGGCCGCGCCACCCGCAACGTCACCGACTGGCAATATCTCAACCTCGACTACGTCACCAAGGCGCGCATCAACCAGGACCTCTGCATCTCCTGCGGGCGCTGCCACGTCGTGTGCGAGGACACCTCGCACCAGGCGATCATGAAGGAGAAGGACGGCAAGCGGCACTTCGAGGTAATGGACGACGAGTGCGTCGGCTGCAACCTCTGCGTCGACGTCTGCCCGGTCGAGAACTGCATCACCATGGAGCAATTGCCACCCGGCGCCGTCGACGAGCGCACCGGCCGGGTGGTTACCGGCACCTATGCCAACTGGACGACGCACCCGAACAACCCGATGGCCAAGGCAGCCGAGCCGGCGGAGTAAGGGCTATTCCGCCGCGACGGCCATTGGCCGCGCGGCCTTCTCGGCCGCGAGCACGGTGAATTCGGTACAGGCGACGCGCAGCGTTTCGGGCGTGTTGGCGAGACCGAAGCCGAAGACCCTCAGGCCGCCTTCGCGGAGACGCTGCGCCAGTGGCGCAAAATCCTGATCCGAGGTCACCAGATACACGGCCTCGAGACGCGCCGTGTGCAGCATATCCATGGCCGCGACGGTGATGGCGATATCGCTGGCGTTCTTACCACCCGACAGGCGCAGCACCGGCTGCAGGCCCTCGGCACGAGCCAGGTCAAGCCATCTGCCCAGCCGATCCTCGGTGAAATCCCCGAAAATACGGCAACTCTGAACCGTTCCGGCTTGCCTCGCCCGCTCTGCAATCTGGGGCCAGTGTCGCGCCGCGACATTCTCGGCGTCGACAAGAATGGCAATACGCGGCTTGACCATAGCCCCCTCCATCAGTCAGGGAACAATGCCGCCCCCCAGTTGAGAAAGCCTGTGTGCCATAGATTCAATTTGTCGGACGCCAAGCTTGCCCTTTTCCTTGCGCCATCGATCCGTTAGTCAGTGACCCTATTCTGGGGAAGGCAGCCCGATGGCGGAAAATCTCATTCTCATTGGCCGGGTAATCCTCGGCCTATTCTTCGTCATCGCCGGCATCCGCAATTTCCTGCATTTCGGCGAGCGACAGACGCCGGAGACCAATTATGGCTGGAAGCTGCCGGCGCCGGTGACGGCGCTCGGGTTCGCCGCGCAGCTGGTAGGCGGGCTGTCG